>Ga0209414_1001396_pt1 | contig 11437 bp, 6 predicted proteins | sample LakVidmifraction_4_FD_181154 | JGI IMG/M metagenome (GOLD analysis project Ga0209414, IMG submission 181154) | Hypersaline microbial communities from Lake Vida, Antarctica - Brine Hole Two &gt;0.2 micron (SPAdes) (version 2) | ecosystem: Environmental > Aquatic > Non-marine Saline and Alkaline >... | reverse complement strand
CGGAGCAATTGAACTGGCGATTGTGGACAATGAAGAATAAATGTGAAGGCGATGAAATGTTATTCATGCAAGAGTACCCAATCACACCTGAAGAGGCGTTCATCAGTTCTGGTAGACCCAAGTTTAGTATTCAATCACTCAAAAAATACCAAACTATCACACGTTCACCGGCAAAACGTGGATATTTACTAGAGAAAGATGGTAAAATAGAGTTAGTGGAAGATGCTAAAGGTTACATCTCAATCTGGCAAGAACCAGTTCCACAAAGGTTCTATTGTATAGGTGGTGACGTAGCAGAGGGACTGGCTCATGGAGACTATTCGTGTGCATATGTCGGAGACAGTGAAACATTTGACGTGGTAGCACGTTGGCATGGACATATTGACCCCGATTTGTACGGAATGGAACTTGTTAAACTAGCAAAATACTTCAACGATGCGTACCTTGGTGTTGAGAGTAACAATCACGGTCTCACAACACTATCTACGATCAAAAAGGAGGAATATTGGAACTTATTCTTCAGCAAATCATACGATAAGATTGCTGATACCCTTACCCAAAAGATAGGGTGGACAACAAGTGTAAGAACAAAACCTTTAATGATTGATAAGTTAGCGGAATTTGTACGAGAGCATTATTTAGGTATTTATGACGATCTACTAATCTCTGAAATGTTTACTTATATCATTGAGGATAATGGTAAGACGAACGCACAATCCGGTTGTCACGATGACACGGTTATGGCATTGGCAATACTGTTGCAACTCTTACTTGAGGGTAAAGGTGAACACTACACGCCAGAAATACCAATGGAACAGCGTCAACGTAAGTCAGAGTCCGGTGGTGAAATTATTGACCCACTATTTGAGGACACAAAAGATAATGAATTTAGTATCTAATGAGAGTAGGTGTATTGATGGCTTTTGGAATGAAAAAGAAAACAAATCAACAACAAGAACGTAACGATGCAGAAACACAATTAGCTAGTTATTGGAACTTTAAGTTTAAAGAAGCTATGGTAACAAAAGCACCGTACACGAAGGAATGGACAGAATATCTTGATGCGTATAAGGGTGATATTTTTAAAGATAAAACAAAGCCCGACTACAAGAGTGATTTAATTAGTAACTATATTTTTTCTATCATTGAAACAATACGTCCTATTATGTTAGACAATGACCCTAAGTTCCAAGCACTGCCACGCCATCCAGATGGGATGCCTTTCAGTACGGATTTACAAGAGGCGTTCTCTTACGAGTGGGATAGGGAAAAGATGAATGTAAAACTGTACAAAGAACTTATTACAACTCTTGTTGTAGGTACAGCAGTGTCGTTTTTACCATGGGATAGTGTTGACAAGAATGTAAAAGCGATTATGGTGAGTCCGTTTAATATATTTCCTGACCCACTTGCAACAACCGTAGATGACGCTGAACATATGATTTACGCATCATATAGAAATGCAGAACGTCTGCGTAGAAAGTTCCCGATGAAAGCTAGTTTACTGCAAGGTGGTTCGATCAATTATAGTGAATTAGTTCACGATAACAACAAAGGCTCTAACGTTAATAACCAAGTTCTTGTAATCGAGGTGTGGACACGTGACTATGAAACGTTTGAAGAAGATACTGAAGGTACTCGTAAACAAAAATACCCCAACGGACGTGTTATCGTTATATGTCCAGAATTAGGACTTGTTTTAAGTGATAAGCCTAATCCGTATAAAGATGGTAAGTTTCCATTCTTACTAATGAAAGATTATGATATTCCCGGTAAGTTTTGGGGTAATGGTGAAGTGGCTCAGCTTATGAGTCCTCAAAAGAACATGAATGAGTTAAACAATGCTATCTTAGATAGTGCAAAACTCACAGCTAACTCTCCTTGGATTATTGATAAGAATAGTGGTGTTGGTTACGGTAAGATTACCTCACGTCAAGGACTTGTTATACGTAAGAACCCGGGAAGTGAAGTAAGACGTGAGCAACCTGCTATGATGCCAAACTACGTGTTGAATACGGTTCAAACGTATAAAGAAGATATGGAACAAATCAGTGGTGTGTTTGACTCGTTGAAGGGTAACTCTGAAACCGGTGTTTACACTGCACAGGGTATATTAGCACTTCAAGAAGCAGGTCAAGCTCGTATCAGACTGAAGGTTAAACTGATGGAAAGTTTCTTAGGTGAAATGGCTACAATGTGGTATTCACGTATGAAGCAATTCTGGCAGGATAGTCGTTGGATAAGAATTATTAAAGCTGATGGTTCTTATGATTTTACTGAATTCACACGTGAAGCGTTTGGTCAAGACTATGATATTAAAATCATGGCAGGCTCGACAATGCCGGTAAATAGAGGTGCGATGCTTGACCTTATGATTAGACTTGCACAGACTCAAATGCCTGATGGTCAGACTATTGTTGATAGAGAAGCAGTTGCAGAATATCTTCCAAGTGAAGTAAAGAGTGCAGTATTATCTCGTATGAAAGATAAATCAACAGCAATGGAGCAACAGATCGCTGAACTTACCCAAATGGCACAACAATTAGGTGAGCAATTACAACAAGTAGCAGAGCAGTCTAATCAAGCTGATGAACAAACTGATGGTATCTTAGAAGAGATTTCTAAGGCAATTGAAACTGTCAACAAGAAAATTTTACAACTTGAAAAGGAACATGATAGAATAGAGGAAGAAAGTAAGAAAGAAACCGAAAAAGCCCAAATCAGGACGAAATCATACAATGAGGGATATACTGATGCAGAAAGTCTAGTAAACTCTGAAACTGGTGAACAAGGAATGCAAGACATGTCTCAACCGGCAACTCAACCGATGCAACCAAGTGGTGCAGGCGAGGGATTAGGTACAGGATTACCTGATGACATGATGGAAGGACTTGAAGCACTTAGTGACGATGAGTTAGAACTTCTCATGAAGAAAAACCCCAATATCGGAGAACTACTCAAATAAGGAACAATCTGATGTGAAATTCTACGGAACAACTCACATACGGAACTCCAAGGAGGAAACTAAATGAATATCGAAGAATATCGTGCAATGAAAGCTGAACAGGAAAGGGCGAAAACAGATGCACAAGTTCAACGTACCGACACTGCAACGACTAAAACGGAGCAGACAAGCGATGGTAGCGTCAGCACGACAGCTAATGAAACAGACCAACCAAGCGGAACTAGCCAGACTCAAGACGCATCCACAGAGAAGGTAGTTGACCCTGTAAAGCCACAAATAATTGAGATTGATGGTAAGGAAGTTTCCATTGATGAGTTGAAAAGCGGTTACTTACGCCAATCAGATTACACTCGTAAAACGCAAGAGGCTAAGCGAAAGGAACAACAAGCTGAGCAAGGTCTTAAATTGCTTGAGCAGTTGCAATCAAACCCGGAACTAGCACAAGAACTAAGCGGTAAAATCGACGCTCCATACTTAGACCCTCAGAAGGCTCAGTTCAAAGAGTTAGAGGATAAGTATTATGATTTATACATTCAGAACGAAATGCGTAGTCTGCATGATAAATATGGAGACTTCAAAGAAGATGAAGTGTTAAACATTGCAATGAATGAACGTATTGAAAACTTAGACACAGCATTTCATGTAATGAAGTCTCGTAAGGGTGGTGGTGAGGATAAGACAACTCAGCTAAACCTAGATGATATTAAGACTCAGCTACGTCAGGAAATTCTTGCTGATTTGAAATCTCAACAAGATGCTAATGTAGATACAGGCACAATCATTCAAGCAGGTGGAGATACTTCACCAGTACACAATTCAACGCCTCAACTGAGTTCACAAGAACTTAAAGTCGCTAGGATGATGGGCATGGAAACAACTGAGTATGCAAAATGGCGAGACATAACTAAAAAGAAAAACTAGATAAAAGGGGAATGACAAATGGAAAAATTGCTTTTTAACTTACAGTTGCACAATGATGCGACTGACACATTTAACTATACTGACGCAGATCGTGATAACGAAGTAAACTTTGGTAAATTACTAGAGCCGGGATTACGTAAAATCTTCTTTGAAACATATGATGAGATTGCGGAACAGTATACAAAGATTTATAAAGTTCACACATCAACAAAAGCACGAGAGCACGATTGGGGTATGGGTGCATTCGGTGACTGGACAAAACGTGCATCGCAATTTGATACAGTTGCTTATGAGACACTATCTCCGGGCTTAGATCGTACTTACATTCATGAGGCATTTACACAAGGTTTTAAAGTTACTCGTGAATTATACGATGATGAGCAATACCGTCAAATGGAGAAAATGCCTAAAGCTATGGCTCGTTCGGGTCGTGCTAAGGTAGAGAAGGATGCAATGATACCGTTACTTAATGGTTTCGCTGACGTTGCTTTAGCTCCTGAAAAAGCTATCTATGATGGAAAAGCTCTTTTCGCAGTTGACCATCCGTTACTAGACTCTACTTCTACTGTTTCTAACTTGATAGCAGGTGCACTTAGTGAAGCAACATTAAAGACTGCTTTAAAATTAATGCGTGAGCAATTAGATGAAGCCGGCAACTTGATTCAATTCAAGGCAACGAAGCTAATCGTCCCTCCTGCATTAGAGGATACTGCAATCCGTATTACACAATCAACACAAATCTCAGGCGGTCAGTTAAATGACACGAACAAATTCTTGAACAGTCATGGTCTCGAAATTATCGTTATGGACTACTTATCATTAGCATCAGGCGGTAGCGATACTCAATGGTTCTTACAAGATGGTTCACGTCACGAGTTGAACTTCTTCTGGAGAATTCGTCCTGAGTTCAAATGGGACGAGTCGTTCGATGACTTTGTTGCTAAGTACCGTGGTTACATGAGATATTCTATGGGTGTCTCTGACTTCCGTGGTATGATCGGTTCTACTGGACTATAATTAACACATAAGGGGTGGGGGCATAAAACCCTCGCCTCTTTTATTTAGAAAGGCGGTGATAGTAGTATGAACCTATTAGATTTAGAAAAGCGAGTTCGCGCTCATGCACGTGACTTTAACAATACAATCTTCCGTAAGACTGACATTGTGCTATTTATTAATGAGGGAATAGATCGTTTTGCACAAGTTATCCCTGAGTTATCTAATGTACCTTACTTGATTATAGATACTGATGATGTAAAAGTTATTCCAAAGGCTTATATACATTTACTTGCGAACTACACAACTTCACGCTTGTTTAATCAAGATGAAAGACACTATGAAGCAACAACTCTAATGAATGAATTTGAGTTAAAACTTGAAGAGTTCAAAGAAAAGGTTCGTGATGATAAGATTGTACTTCTTGACTATGAGACAGGTGAGCCGATTGAAGAGGTGAGTAAGGAAGATTATGTTTTTGATAATTATTTCTTCAGCACTGGTGATACTAGTGACCCTGACGACGGAGTGGAGGGTATTTAATAATGGCATTTGTACAAAATGTAACACCACCGCAAAATCAAAAGCAAGAGTTTACTCTTAATAGTTTTGTAGGGGGTTTAAATAATCGTTCTATTCACATTGAGGATAATGAAGCATCTGAGCTTTTAAATATGAAGTTTCTCCATACCACTGCACTTGAAAAGCGTGAAGGATATGAGCACGTAGATGAACTTGTGCTACCACTTCCAATCACACATGTTAGTATGTTTAAGCCATACACAGATGAGAACGAAATAGTACGTGCTACTGATGAAGAAGTATATATTGGAACTGTATTGGTTCAGACAGTGATTGGAACTATTGATACGGTCAACTACCAAGGAAAGCTATTCTTCTGTGATGGGGATACTTTATATGCTTATGGCGACTTCACAACAGTAACGAGCACATACGTACAAATCGTTGGTTCTCATCCCGGAGTGAGTGCTACTTTGAAAGTAGTTAATCCTCCAACGGATTTTGTACCACTTGAGGAAGTACACGTTAGAGGTGTAACGGTTTACAATTACACCAATGGAACTGTTCACTATGAGCCATGTTTAAATGAGTTAAATGATGCGTATTTAAACAGTAATTTACTTCCTGAGCATCCACGTTTTATTGTGGTTCACAAAGGAAGATTATTCGTATCAGGTGATAAAAAAGATGATGATAATGTTTTCATGACTAACGTATCAAATCCATTCTACTTTGCAGTATCCTTGCCACTTCAATTACCGCCAAATTCTGATATGGTACGAGGCATGATAGTATTTGATGATAACGTGTTAATAGGGCGTGAATATGACTTATATCGCATCACAGGTGAAACAAGCAATCCCGCACTTGGGTTTGAGTTATTCTCGTTGCGTAAGATTAATTCCCATACAGGTTTTGCGAATAACAGAGCGATTGACATTGCACATAGCTATTTACTCTTCTTGGGAAGCGATGGTGTGGCTTACTCGTTAAGCACCGTGCAAATGGATAATAGATTATTGTCAACACAAATTCTTAGTAAGCAAATTGATTTGTTCCTAACACCGATCTCCATTCAAAAGTCTGAAATTACTAATGCGTCTGCATGTTTTGATACAGAGAATTGGTATTTGAATGTGGGTGATATAACACTGGTATATAGCTACCGACACCGTGCGTGGACAACGTATGATGGCGTTGATATGCACGCTCAGCTTTATGATAACGATGAAATCATATGGGGCAGACGTGATGGACGCTTAGCAAGGTTTTCTACGGAGTACACAGATAATGGAGCACCAATTTATGCGTACTGGCAAAGTAAGTTATTCACGATGGACAGTGCAACACGCTACAAGCAGTTTCGTGAATTCTACATTGTGGCTCATGCGTTTGACGATACTGACTCTGAAATGCGTGTAACGTTTGAACTTGACCATGCAGATATGCGTGGGACAATGGTTATTGAAAATAAGCTATCTGTTTGGGGTAAGAGTAAATTTGGTGATCGTTTTGTTGATAGGAATATCAATGCAAGTTTACCGTTTATGATTGGACGTAGAGCACGTAGTATGCGTATTCGTTTTGCAAGTGGTTACAGGGTTTCCGGTACAGTAGCGTTAGTATCTGACTTAGACAGTGTGAGTGGTAAATTGAATTACGTGACGTATTATGTCACAGAGACAGCTTCATATCATTATTACTTGGATGGTGTTTGGACTAACCTATCAAGTAATGAAATCAAACAACCGTTACGTGTTTACGAGATTAACGGTGAATACAAAATCAAAGGAAAGAGGTAGATACTCATGCCAGTTCTTAATTTTAACGTAACTTATCCTGATTTCCAATTAGGTCAAACAATGAACCCTGACGAATTTGATATAAACTTTTCTGATTTGGTCATTCGTTGTAATCAACTTATTGACATTGTTAATTTACTTGAAATAGACGTTGCCACACTGAAAACCGACATTGCTACACTTCAGATAAATTACACAACACTTGAGGCACGTGTGACAACACTTGAGACCGTATAGTGATAAAACAATATTGGGTATAGGAGGGTATTTATGAGCATTGTAAATGTAAACAGAGCACGTATTGAACAATTAAATAAAGAGATTGATATTCTCCAAGGTGAGGTATTGTCACTTCAAGGAAACTTTGATACGTATGAGCCAATTATTAGTGATACAAACTTTGAAAATATCATCCCTCCTATTCCTACTAATCTAGTTGCAAGTGGGATATTTCGTATTATTCAAGTGTCGTGGGCATACAATAGCTTGTCCTACATGGCTGAGTACGAAATATACGCATCAATGAATGCAGGTTTTACTCCTATTGATAGTGATTTGATATGGAGGGGTCTTGGAGGTGGATATTCACATCAAGCAAGTCTTGGACAGACGTGGTACTTCCGAATACGTGCTGTCAACAAGCATGGTGAAAAGTCCGGCTTTAGTGCAGAAGCAAGTGCTAGTACCGTTGATATTAGTGGTTTTGAAATAGAAGAGACTTACCAAATTGATACGATTAAATACGCTAATCAATATACTGATGAGCGTGAAATTGAGATTATGAGTAGTGTTGCAGGTAAGCTAGATGCTCAAATTTACTATGATAATATTGTTTTAAAAGCTGACCAACTAACTGTTGATGAAGAGTTTAATTTGGTAGAGCAAGAAATGGCTGATAAAGCATACACTGTTAATGTGAATGCAGGGCTTGCATTACGTGAACTTAACATTGTCCGAGATATAATTGCACCAACTAACGTGGAACAACTTTGGTTAGACACCTCAGTTACACCTAATATACTCAAACAACACAATGGTATAACATGGGTTAAGGCAACACCAACTGATGCAGGAGAGGTTGGTGCATATACCAAGTCTGAAACAGACACAGCGTTAGATGCAAAAGCTAGTCAAACTGATTTTGATACACTTACTGGTAGGGTTTCAAATGCTGAAACGTCAATTACTCAAAACGCTAATGAAATTGTTTTACGTGCAACACAAACAGAATTAGACACACTAACTGGTCGTGTTGGAAGTGCAGAAACATCTATCACGCAGAACGCTGATGAGATTGTTTTACGTGCAACACAAACAACAGTGAGCGCATTAGACACACGTATTGGTACTGCTGAGTCTAACATCACTGCTAATGCTGGTGAGATTGCCTTAAAGGTAAGTCAAATTGATTTTAACTCTTTATCTGATAATGTTACAACAAACAACTCTAGCATTACACAAAATGCAGATAACATTGCGTTAAAAGTAAGCCAAACCACATATGACACAGACATTAATGATGCGGCAAGCGGTCTTATTGCACGTATGAGTAGTGCTGAAACGTCAATTACGCAGAACGCTGATGGTATTGTGTTAAAAGCTAATCAAACAGAACTAGATACACGTATGGGTAATGTGGTTAATCGTTTAGATACTGCTGAAGCAAGTATTACCGTAAATAGTGGCGATATCACATCAAAGGTTGAGAGTACCACTTATAACAATGGTATGACTGGTGTAAACAGTGATATTGATGCGATAGATACACGTGTTACAACTGCTGAAACGTCTATCATACAGAACGCAAGTGATATTACGCTAAGAGCAACTACATCAGCGTTGGACACTACTAATGGTCGCCTCTCTACTGCTGAGGGTAGTATTATTGTAAACAGCGATAATATTGACTTAAAGGTAGCAAAAGATGGTATTATAAGTAGCATCAATTTAAGTCCTGAATTGCTTCAGATTGATGTGGCACAAGTTAATATTAATGGTGATTTAGTTGTTACAAATGGTCTTACACGCTTAAAAGATTTAATAGTGGATAGTGTTCACATCAAAGATGGTGCGATTATTGAGCGTATGGTAAGCGATACTGTCATTGCAAACGTGATAAACGCAGGAACGGCGAACATAGACTTTGCACGTATCTCAAGTGTTGTAATTACAGATGCAATGATAACTGGTATGTTAGATGCAAATAAAGTTTCCATTGGGGCAGGTACAACATTTGCAAACGGGTTTGACCCGACCACAAAAGAGAAGATAATAACAACGCAAGCAACTGCACCCTCAACCCCTATTGTTGGTGATAAATGGGTAGATACATCTTTAATTCCTAACCAAATGAAGTTATTTGATGGAACAAACTGGAATGCTATAAAAGGCGATCAAGGCATTCAAGGTATCCAAGGGAACACTGGGTCTCAAGGGTTGCAAGGTATTCAAGGGGTAGATGGCACTCAAGGGATACAAGGCGTTACTGGAACAAATGGCTTAACAGCATACACGCATATTGCGTATGCTACTAGTTTAGATGGAACTATTAACTTTAGTACGTCTGACTCAATTGGCAAGACATATATCGGTATGTATACAGACCATACTTCTGCTGATGCGACGACGCCTGCTACTTACAATTGGAGTTTAATCAAGGGTGCTGATGGAAGCCAAGGTATCCAAGGTGTTACTGGGTCTGATGGACAAACTAGTTATCTTCATATCGCATATGCAACAAGTAGCGACGGCTCATTTGAGTTCTCGACTACTGTAAGTACAGGTAAGACCTATATTGGGCAGTATACCGATTTTACAAGTTCTGACTCTGTAAGTTATACAGCATACTCTTGGACTCTTATCAAGGGTGACACAGGAGCTACTGGACCTCAAGGACCACAGGGATTGCAAGGTATTCAGGGTATCCAAGGTCTAGAAGGTGACCAAGGAGTACAAGGTCCTATAGGGGCTAATGGGTTGAACAGTTATACTCATATTGCTTATGCTACAAATATAACAGGTACTACGGGCTTCTCAGTGTCAGACTCTGTGAATAAAACATACATTGGTATCTATGTAGATAATACAGCTACCGACAGTACTGACCCAGCGTTATATGCTTGGACACTCATCAAAGGTCAAGACGGCACTCAAGGACTACCTGGGGTTAAGGGAGATGATGGACTTACTCCATATTTCCATACTGCTTGGGCTAACAACGCAACAGGCACTAGTGGATTTAGCACAACAGTCAGCACTGATAAACTATATTTGGGAGTATATACTGACAATACTTCGGCTGACTCGACTAATGCCGCTTTATACTCTTGGTCTTTAATTAAGGGAGCTACGGGAGAGCAAGGTCCTATAGGGATAACTGGGTCACAAGGATTACAGGGCATTCAGGGTAATACAGGTAATCAAGGTATTCAAGGTCCAGTAGGTAGTAATGGCTTAACTGCATATACGCATATTGCGTATGCTACTAACAGTACAGGATCGACTGGTTTTAGTACTAGTAATCCAGCAGGAGCAACTTATATTGGTATGTATACTGACCACGTAGCCGCTGATAGCAATACTCCGTCTATGTATAATTGGAGTTTGATTAAGGGTGCAGACGGGTCGCAAGGTATAGCTGGTCCTACTGGAACTAATGGTCAAACAAGTTATTTACACATTGCGTATGCTACTAGTAGTAATGGTGCTAGTGGTTTTAGTACAGCTGTGTCCACAGGTAAAACTTATATCGGACAATATACAGATTTTGTTTCAGCTGACTCTTCTTCATACACTAGTTACTCTTGGTCTTTGATTAAAGGCGATACAGGAAATACGGGAGCTACTGGGTCACAAGGAACACAAGGCGTTACTGGGTCACAAGGAGTTAAGGGCGACACCGGTGCAAACGGTGTAACTTATTATACTTGGATTAAATATGCAGACACACCAACAACTGGAATGAGCGACTCACCTACTGGCAAGACTTATATCGGTATAGCGGTTAACCAAACAGCATCCACAGAAAGCACAACGTATAGTCTTTATGTTTGGTCACTAATAAAGGGTGAAACTGGGGCTACTGGTTCGCAAGGAATACAAGGTGTTACTGGGTCTGATGGGCAAATACAATACACTTGGCTTAAATATGCAACAACTCCAACCACAGGTATGTCGGATTTACCTACTGGAAAGATATATATGGGGTTAGCGTATAATAAGACCACTGCCA
>Ga0209414_1001394_pt1 | contig 11448 bp, 12 predicted proteins | sample LakVidmifraction_4_FD_181154 | JGI IMG/M metagenome (GOLD analysis project Ga0209414, IMG submission 181154) | Hypersaline microbial communities from Lake Vida, Antarctica - Brine Hole Two &gt;0.2 micron (SPAdes) (version 2) | ecosystem: Environmental > Aquatic > Non-marine Saline and Alkaline >... | reverse complement strand
CAGAATGAGCCATTTCGGCTGCCTGTGCGCCAATCGCTCCATGGACATAAAAATGTTTTACCCTCTCTGAAGGTCAAATCCTGTTTCATCTCTATTCCCACATCGGAGACGAAAATTCCCCCAAACTTAACTTTTTGGCCATCATTAAGCTGAGCCAATAAGTTGGCAAGAATCCTAAAACCAACTGCTTTCCAGAGGCAGTCAATAAATTTTGAATATATGGTGGAATTCTTGAGCTCAATATCGATAGGGCGGCGGCCCCTACTGGTCAACATAATGCTAAAAGTAGTACCTGAGGAGCGTTGTATCCCACCCCAGCGCACTCCGCTAATGTCATCCAGCTTCATGTGCTGTTCCTTCCACGAAACTCCACTCGGGGAAATACTCAGCGTGCTCTTGAAGATAGCTCCAATCTCTGTACTGAAGGTAATATCGCGCCGCCACTGCTCATCATTTTTCTTTGACTCTTGGGCCTCGATTTCCGCCTCTTCAATAATTCTCTCTATAGCTTCTGCATCTTCAGTAGCTCTGTCTGCCACCTCTACAACCTCTGCAAAGACGTCCTGAATCATTTCCGTGATTATTTGTGCCAAATCCAGACGGCCGTGGTCGTTTGCTAGCTCCACAGAGAGATCCCTGACCTCTGCCGCTACCAAACGGCTCTCATCATGCGACAGGCCCTGACTCTTGAGGCTCACTTGTATCGGCTGAGCTACGACGTCCCAGTTTTTGACCGTTTTGCAGAGCCGTTCAACAAGTGCCTGGGAACGTTTTGCATTCGCGTTGTGGTTAAAAGATTCCCTGACTTTCTTAACGAGCAAATTGATGTTTTCGCTCTCTGCGGAGAGAAAACCCTGAGCCTCCACCTCAAATGCATCAATCAATTCGTTCAAAAGCTTCGGTGCGGGGCTTTCTCCTAAATGCGTTATTTCTTCAATGGCCACCGTTAGCGACTTAACAAGATCCTCAGAGTCGAGTCGGTCCAATGCCTCCATCAATACCTGACGAAAGTAATTCCGCCGTTCGGCCAACGCATTTGCCATGAATTCGGCGTCAGGCACCTCGGGATATCCGGCAACAACACGATCCTCATTTATTTCACTCAGCAGTTGCTCGGCAATCAGTTCACTCGACACAGACGAGAGACACCCAATCCATTGCGCTAATTCACTGGGATCTTTAGGGCTGTATAACCTGAGCCCTTGGGCAATGGCATTGCAACGAGCAAGAGGGGGAAGTTTTTCAAGATTCATGACCTCTGAGGGCTTTTGCTTAACCAATTCTATAACGGTGCTGGCACGTTTTGGGCCGACACCAGGAAGCCAAGCCATTTCAGCTGCAATGCGCTTGCGGGGCATTGTGAGAATGGATCTTGCCTCTGAGCATTCTGCATCATCCAAAGAAAGAGCTTTCTCGTCGGCTAATTCCATAATTCGGCGACGATCATCTCGGGATGTAGCTTCCAGCTTAAAAAAAGGGTTTTCCAAAAGATCCATGGCTATTCCTTTTCATCCCAAATAAAACCGATATTTTTCGGTTTTTCGCTAACGTCTATAGGAGGCAGTGAAAGGGTTGCCTTAGTGAGGCATTCCTCATCAACCATGCTTTTACCATGCTTTGCTGTCAGCCGAGCGGCTTCACGGATAACGAACGCGCAGTCGGACAGCGGACGCCATTCCATAATCTCCGAGAGTTTTTCGATATCAAGTGTCGGATCATGAGGAATATTCCCTAGAAGGTTGCTGAACAGCGCAAAAATCTCGTCTTTTGAGGGCATGCCCACTTCAAGAATATGGTCAAAGCGTCCCCGGCGAAGAATCGCAGGATCAATCGCTTCAATCATATTGGTCATCGCAAGAATCAGAACGCGATTTGATATTGCCTCAGGGATTCTTCGCAAAAATTCAGCAACCTCCTCAATCCGATGGGATCCAGAACTGGAGGCTGACTGGCGATTCGCTAAAAATGCCTCCATCTCATCGATCACAACAATTGAGGGTGCCGAATCTATGGCCTGATCGAATATTTCCGAAATCTTTTTACTGGTTTCATGAATGTAAGGGCTTCCTACACTGTTTGAGTCGATCGAATAGCAAGGCCAGCCGATAAATTCTGAGAGTTTTTCCACTGCAAATGTTTTACCGCAACCAGGGGGGCCGTGAAGAATGACAGCAGACGGGAACTCGATACCAACTGCCTGATATCTCTCAGGGTTGTATATGATATCAATCACATGCTCGTTAAAGAATTCCTCGAGAAACGGACGACCAGGCAGTTTAAACTTTGTTGACTGGTTATTTGAGTTTTGCGGAGTCGTTCCGATTGGAGTTGCCACCCCCTCGCTTTTTTGTTCAGTTTGCGAGGTAGCCTCATCAATGTTCGCCGTGCGGCTCTTGGCTACGGAACCACGGTTGGATCTGAGCAGATGTGCGTCTTTAGGAACTTCAAATCCTCCTGCCTGCACTACGTCAACCAGATCGCTGACCGGAATCCTCCAGCACAAGGAGTGAAGTTTCCGAAAATCCAGAACCGAAACCTTTACACCCCCAGACAACCAGAAACCCAGAACCTCGTCGTTACTAAGTTCGTTTAATCGATCATCCTCCGTCGGTAGTAATCGAGAGAGCCGCTCAATGAAGATTGGATTGCCAAGAGGTTTGTCCTTTAATATCTCGCGAGTTGCCTTTAAAGAAACCGCAAAGCTCAGCGCATCCTCTTTTCGTTCTGGTTGACTTAGTTCATCCACGGGACCCAACGTGTAACCGGCACTAGCGCGAATCGTAAAAAATGCTTCTTCTCCCATCTGTAGTTTTGAAAAAACATCTTTATCAAGGAGCCCAGCATCGACCCACTTGTCGATGAGAGGCTCCCTTACGATAAGCAGATGACTGTTTCCAGCAGTAGCGTAGGTCTGCCAATCAAGACCGCAGGAGACCGGCGAAGAAATTTCGACCTCATCTCCTACGTTGTCTCCTTTCTTGAACCAAAAAGAGCTCGTCATCGCCTTACTATGCCTTTCGCACGATATTGGCGGTTTCGAACAATTCATCGCCGGAACTGGCGCCGATCTGCATCGAGGACAGCTCACCGACAATGCCTCTCAATTGACTTATGTCACCAGTCTCCATCGCTTTGACGCCAGCTTCGACTAACCCCTCGAACTGCGACTTGTTTGCGAATTGGTAAGGTCTCTGTGCCATGGCTTTGAACTTCTCAACAACAAACCAATCCTGACGCCAAAGAATCTCGAAATTTTTACCGCGCATTTCATCTAGAAGACTCTCAAACGCGTTGTCACCATCTTTAATTGCATTTTCTGCTGTGCGAATAAGAGCATCGAACGCCGACTCCTCTGAGGGGCGCGCATGTTCACGCACGTAGGAGTCAAAGAATTCGACTATGAACTTGAGTTCAATCCGCCTGGTTTCCGGCAGGTGGGCTTTCTTTACTTCAGCGAGGAGGCGCTTAGCTTGGAGAACATTCTCCGAAGCTTCTTGAGAGCGCTCGGTATCACCGTTGTCTTCAAGCCCCTTCGTAGATTCGAGTTTTTCCCGAGCGCGCTGAAGTCGTGGATCGTCTATTTGTCCGTCCAACTCGTCAACTCGCGCTAGCGTTGCCTCACCTTCTTGCGCCACGATGGCAGAAGATCTCGAGAAATCTTGCAAGCTATCCAGGCTCGAATAAAAGTTTTTGTCTGAATGAAACACTCCACCAACAGCAGGAATTGACACAGAAAAAACAACATTTCCTGAGTCAGTTATTTCGTACTCACAAATCAGATCTGCGCCCGCTGGAATTACCCCCTCATCGAAATCATGACCCGAGATCTTTAGCGAACCAATCGGCCTGTTATCTCGGACTGGATCCTCAATATCACCCTCCCACAGAATGAAATTGATGGACCCGGCTGATCCCGCCTTGAGAGATTCAGTGGTTTTATATGTCCGTTCGCCTCTAGCAGGTAACTGATCACCGGCCTTTACCAAATAATCCGGAACAGGGCGCCCGCCGACTTTGTTCAATATTTCAAAAGCAATAGAATGTGACGCGGGAATGGCATCCACAGATGCAGCTGTGCGAGTTATTACGATTCGGTCCTCTGATAGCTCAACCTTACCGCCTGCTCCATCAAAAACCGTTACTGCAAACGTATTATCACCAGATTGAGAGAGGCTGACGTCAATTGTGGTTCCCTGGTTTAACTGGACTCTTCCCGAGGACCAACCACTATCAATGCTTTCAACTTGAAATTCTGAACCCGAGGGAATTTCACCATCGACTTTCACAGCAAGCTTTGCCCTGGTGTCCGGCGTCCGAGAAATGTAGTTGAAGGAGACCTTCATTCCACTGGTATTGGACAAGTTGCCCCGATTTCCTTTCCTTCCACGCGTCTGAGAAGACCAATCGATTGATTCCGCAAAAATACTCGCTCCCTCTGCTACAGCCGTCATCGGATTAACGTCAGTCATCGGATTAACGTCAGTATTCGCAGGAACGCCAAGTTCGAAAGAAACTTTGTCCCTTAGCGGCTTATAATTCGTGGGGCCGCCAACGAACACTACTCGCTCCAGGTCGTGAGAAGTAAGGCCTGCTTTTTTTAGAGTTTCTCTCGCTGCATCTACACTTTCATTGACTCTGCCCGCTATTAATTGGTCGACCTCGGCACGAGTGAGAGGAATATCGATATAAATTTCTTCTCCGTCCAGATCTTTGGCACCCATTTCCATCTCTGTGAGACTGATTACGGTGTCCTCACTAGCCGAAAGCTCAATTTTTGCTTTCTCAGTCGCCCAGGTCGCTAGCCGAATAACTGATTTAAAGTCTGGATTAGTCGAAAAATCATCTGGAAGCCGGAAATTTTCAAAAAGCCAAGGTTTCGTGATGTTGTCCCACAAAGCTCTATCAAAATCTCTGCCACCGCACATAGACAAACCCCCATGGGCGTGGAGATTAATCCGACCTCCGATGCTTTCAGCAATAGCAATATCCAGGGTGCCACCACCCAGGTCATAGATCAGAAACATACCGTCGGAGTCTCGAGACTTCATCACACTCATTACAGCGGCAACGGGCTCCTGCATTAGCGAAACCTGGCCGATACCCGCCATCTCAGCGGCCTTCAAAGTCGCATCTTTTTGCATTTGATTGAACGCAGCAGGAACGGTAATTACGGTACCGGTGTCGCCATCATTCCTGACTTCTTCAGGCAAATAGCCATAAAGGGTCTTCAGAACTTCCGCAGAACACTCCTCCGGCGTCTTCGTCTGGTTGACTGCCGGCAGCTCAATTGGAGTGCTGGTTCCCATTAACCGTTTGAACAACGTCGCCGAATTATTCGGACTGCGGGCTGCCGAGTCGTAAGCCCGTTGACCGATATATTTGTTGCCACGCCGATCTATAAAAATCGCAGAGGGTGTAACGTCATTCTGTTCTGGACTTTTCCATACCCTCGTCTCCGTTCCGTCGAATGAGCAGATTGCGCTGTTGGTTGTTCCTAAATCGATCCCAACGAAATAGGTCATTTATCGGCACTCCTTAATGTCGCTGTTCCTGTCTTGATCAAGCCCTCCGGCCCCATAATGATCGGCTCCAGCATTTGATCAATGATGAGATCTTCAGATTCATCAAAGTCTTCGATGTTAAGAGGGGTTACAGCAACGCCCGGATCGAAAGCCTGACCCTCGACAATAACGACCTTCAGACCCGCTTTAGCCAAAGACCCCTCAACCTGCCTCATAAACCAATCAAACTGATTCTGGTATCGCTTGGTTTCCCCTGCGTCCGCTTTGGCCAATAACCGCTCAAATACCCGTTTGAAACGCCATGCCTCTACTGCGATCGTAATCAACGAATCAATCGCTTGTTCTTCTGAGGTTAATCGTGGGCTGTCATCCATTTCTAGTCGCACTCCAGGGCGAAGATTGGGTTGTGATGCGCTACGGCTCGAAAGACGGGTCGACTTGCGATAAGTCAATCATGGGCAGCAAGAAGTTAGATAAAACGAAGAAATTTAGGCTGAACCTTGCTTAATCCCTGTTAAGAAAGAAAAAATTGACAGATTTAGAGTCTAGGTAGGACTGAAGGAAAAATCAAATCCCATGGTTTATCAAGCAGAAGCCTAAGCTATCTTTCGGCAATTATTGCGATAAGCCTCAATTCAAAATCACTTTTAAAAAACGTGGGGGGAGGGGGAGGCTTGCCGCCGAAAGTGCTAATCTATGACGAGGGCGATCAGGTTTAAAAACAGCACTGCAGCTTCATCCGATGCAGCAGGGCGCGGGTGACTGGGAGCAAGAAGTTAATTCAGACAAAGATACTTCATGCCCTGAAACATTTTGTCGCTGCCATCTGTAACTACCGCAATTTTCATTATTGCACACGGAGGAATCATGGACGTGGAAACGGGCATTCTGACAGCGATGGCCCTTGGAATATCTGGCGGTGCGGTCCTCACTGCCTGGTGTCTCTGGTCACGGTCAGAGGAGATCCATAAAACGAACAACCCAAAGAAGTAGCGGGCACTGGGACCTCACGCAATAGCTATCTGACGACACCTGAAATTAGCTTGATGCAGAAGTTCGCTACAAACAGACGATGTGGCGACTTTTGACCTTCATATGTGCTGAGGCAACCGCTTTTCTGGAACCTTTTAATGTGTCTTTATTGGGATAACCACTCGGGGCTGACAAGGACTTGATACATGAGTGAGTTTAATAATCTCAACTGCACCCCATTCTCAGTTCTGCAGATGGCCGAGGTTGTATTTGAATCCAGACAGATCGCTCTTGAATGGCTAAAAAGTCCGGTTCCGGCACTGGGAGGGAAAACTCCCCGACAGGTCATACAGTCACCAGAGGGTTGCGAGCGTGTGCTTGAGGTTCTCAAGAAACTGGAAAACGGAGAGTTCAGCTAATAGCAAACTGCGTGCTCATAGATAATCAGTGCCTGACCTGACCCATGGGGCTGTAGATGGCCCATCAAAAAAAGATGCTCGAGACAAACTTTTTTTAGAAGTATCCGCAGTAACGGGGTAAAACGAAACGGGCATTGGCCACGCTACGCTTCTGGAAAGTTAACGACGAGTTTTTATAGTGGTTGTGTCAAAATGTCCAAGGCTGCCCGGAATTCTTCGATACACTCTTTAAGGAGTTCTGCATCTGGTTCCAGGCGGCTGCCATGAGTGCCAATGACAATATGGCCATTCTGTTTCAGCCACTCTGCTAGGCCAGTCTCCAACGGTGCCACCTTATCGCGATACACGCGATGAAGTTCTAGTGAGGACTGCTCATCGAATAGTGGGCCATGCGCGAAAAGCTCGAACTGGCAGGTCTCAGGCTCTAAACCGGAAGAACGCAACTGCCGTGTAAGCATATTTGCTTGTGCGCTCGGGCGGAGATCCAGGTGCTGCCCAGCTCGGTTGAAAGGGGACGCGGCGAACCGGGATGAGCTATCCCCGGTCCGTCCGACATAGAGTACCGTTTTACCAGAACCGGATACCCGCCACACATAGAGCCAGAAACCGCGTCCCAAGAGATTTCCGTCGAATTGTAGCGTTAACATGCGATCCCCATTTCTGTAAGGCTGAATATTTATCGGCACCCGTGGAGCACAGCGCAATTTCAGGGCTGCTCACGGAAAAAGACCTCATTTAGATAGACGCTGATGCTATTAGTCCCGTGAGATGTTGTACTCGGCGGACGGTGAAACCACAGTTCTGGACAGAAGCGCTCAAGCCATTGAAATTCAATATGACTTATTACTGCCACCCGTCCGGAGTCCTCCCCTGGGGAATAGATAATTTCTCCCACCAAATAATCTTTAGCCCGTTTGAGTACTTTAATATTGAGATAGAAATCTTGAACGCCTTGAGCATACAGGGCGTTAAGAAACTCAAGCTTTATGTGCCCCTTTCCGGTTTTCAGAGGGGTTACACCGGTTACGAATATCGGCGAGCAGTAGGGCACCGAACGTTCGCAGGCATACCCGGGAATCATTTGCCATGCAACCCAGCAATTTTTGACTATGGAAAACTGCTCCATGTGATTTTTCCTTACGCTTTGCTCAGTCACCGATTTACCGGTCGACTCCAGCCTTTGGTTGCATGCTTGCCGTTTGATTCTCTCTAAAGCTCACACCGTTTTCATCTAGCCACCGTATCGGCCCCGGTGACTAGGATCCTAGCAGCGTCGAAGAGGCCGCACTCGGTGAAGAAAATATTACATCATCGGTCAACACTCTACGGTTTCCTTTGACTTCGACGAGGCCATCGGGTTTTACCCCGTTTTCACGGACGGAAAGCATTGAGCGTGAGTAAACGTTCAGACCATTCTGAACAGGCTCGCATCGGTCCGGCAAAAAGGTTCGCTTTGTTGTCATGGCATTGAGACCATACCTGGCTGGAACGAACAGTGGAAAGCGGATCTTTTTGCAACGCTCAAAAGGGCCATTTTGGGTGACCTGGATAGTTGCTCCAGCGCCAGCATAAACAGAGCCCGACCAGGGCGTCCAGTGGAGGCCCATCGGACTGTGGTTCGAGACCAAAAAAAATGATTATCCTGCAGCATTTTTATCGTACTGGTCACAAATTTCAGCCCAAAGTTGATCCGCTTTCGGGGCTCCAATCTTCTGATTCAAAAAGCAGCTCCGAATTAGCTTCTCAAGTGTAAAGGTTCTTAGCTCATTATCAGATTGATTTTTTAGGTACCGCTTTATTTCGACTTCATCACCGCGTTGCCTACTGTAAGAATCGAGACGGCTAAAATGCACTAAGTCGTAATAACGGGTGATTAGTACAAAGTCTTCCTTTTTAACCGCTTGTTCGAACCTAACAAAACCTTGATCTACCAAAGGTTCAATGTATCGTGATAAAAAAGCAACGCGTCTACAAATATGGTCGTCGGCCCACTTATCGAGATTTTCATCTTGTGTTGCAACTTTTTTATGGTGTAACTCTGCTTCTATAGCAAGCGCATAAAGCTTACCACCAAAATCAGATAATTTTTTAGGCTTAAAGTGTTCGCGCAAAATCTGCAATCCACCTAGACCAAAAATTGCGAACAGAAATAGGAGAGTTGCACTGACAGAGATATAACCCCATTTCTCTGAAAACGCAGCTTGTGCATATGGGCTAGCGAAAAGACTCGCTAAAATCAGTATATTGATCTGAGTCACTTTTTGGTTTACTGGAATACGTTTCATTATCCCCTGCCTTCCTTCAGTATTATGAAAAATTAAGAAACTAAAGTGTAATAACTGTTTTGTTAGTCGGTTTAGCTCGACTGCCTTGACTTGTTAGAGAGCAGTCTACAGTTGGATCCCGAAGCACATTGCATAGCGCTAGCGGAGCCACATTTGATTGACCGCAAGAATGCCATATTAGGAGCTCTTTGCGGAAATCTTAGTGGCACCGGGAAAAGTTGCGATATGAACACGGTACATTCCCTGACACCGATTGATATTCATGCGCCGATGGTCAGCGCTGTTCAAAAATAGAAAAGCAGCGCACTTTAACACTTGCAGCATGCGCACCCATGAAATGGAGCCGAAGGTGCAATGTAATAATGGACGCCGTGCCTGCACTTGTTGGTCCAGAGAGAGTCAAAAAATCCCAAAAAGCAACCCAGTAATAATGCTAATCGGTCCTAATCCAATGGAATCTTCAGTTAATGCTGATGAAGCGGTTTCGGTTACAGAATCAGATGCGTCACTATCAGATATTAATTGATGTGAGCCAGTTGAAACATCTTTCTCGATGATTGAGTTTGAAAAGCCTGAGCTTTCGACTCCTTCGATTTTTGATGCAACTTCCTCCGTAGCCACCACTTCAATGTTTGGATATTTTTCAAGGTGTTCGTTTATATAGCTAACGCTGTCAGTTGATTTTAATTGAATTTCATTATATATCTCGCCGTTGTTACTAAAAACGACATCTGATCCAGGGTTGTTTAAATCTGGGTGGAGAGATGCTTCGGTTTCTAGTCCTTCGCTATCCCACCATGTCACCGTAGTTGTGTGTGCCACAGCAATACGGCTCGGTTTTACAGGAGTTTACCGAGCTACATGAGAAGCTGTCCCCCTCTGTCAGGATAGATGTCGCCCGATAAAAAAGCCCGCTGCAGCTCCAATGAGTGCGGCAACAGGCCCAATCATGCCCCCAACCAAACCGCCACCAAATATCAGAATAACGCTTTTCATACAGCCTCCCTGTGCCATTCACAGCAACCAGCCGATACTCTGAGCATGGTTGATTTTCACAACACCCGGGTTGACCTCAGGTCTTTCGCAATTCAGAATACTGTATATAACAACAGTCTCCGGTGTAAAGCATGTCCTGCGTTCTGCTTGGTGACTACGAATCGTTCTCTCGATTGAACATCCCGCTCTTCCTGGAACGGGTGTCAGCCGGCTTTCCATCGCCGGCGGAGGACTACGTTGAGAAATCCCTGGACCTCAATGAGCTTTGCATTCAGCACCCCGCTGCTACGTTCTTCGTGCGTGTGCAGGGCGAGTCTATGGTTGACGCCGGAATTTTCCCAAATGATGTGCTGGTGGTTGATCGGTCGCTACGAGCCAAGCACGGAGACATCATCATCGCCAGCCTGGAATCAGAAATGACGGTGAAACAGCTTCACCTCAAACCAATACCGGTGCGCTTGCTACCAAGAAATCCGGCCTAGCAGCCAATTATCATCGAGGGCGATATGGTGATGGAGGTTTTTGGGGTGATGACCAATGTCGTGCGGTCGCTTAAGCGGGGAGGGCAGTGATGACGGAACAGATCCCGATTTCCTTTGTCGTGGTACGGCGCCGGTTTGATTTCCGCAGCATCGAAGTGGGTCGGTGGGTCACGGCGCAAGAGCGGGACCGGGCGGCGCCCCGTTTCCATCAGGCTTTGTCTGACCTCATGACCATCCTGAGAGCACCGGAGAATCTGATTTCTCTGCGCAGTACCCTGGGGCTTCAGTACGGCATCGGCGGCCGGCCCGGCGTCGCGGCGCATTATATTCCCGCAACCCGGCAACTGGCCCTGGCGAAGAACGCTGGAGCTGGCAGTCTGGCTCACGAGTCTGGTCATGCTTTCGATCACTATATGGGAAGCAAAGCGTTTCGTAACTCTGGCAAGCATGGCTTTGCTTCGGTTGCCTGGTTGAATAGCGCAGATCAGAAAGAGCACTCGCTAAATAATCAACTAAGCAATTGTTTCCGAACCATCCTATTGAATGAAGATGGCACCCAACCCAGCGATCTGTTCCGGTGTTCACAGCAGGCGGATAAGCAAAGGGATGTGCTGTATTACGCTCAACCTGAAGAGCTTTGTGCCCGGGCTTTTGAGGCATTTGTGGAGGATAGCGAACCGACTAACAGCTTTCTGGTGCGTGGCACCCTCGATTCTGAGGAGGCGAGGGCGGGGCTCTATCCACAAGGGAGACAGCGGCAGGAGATTAATGA
>Ga0209414_1001393_pt1 | contig 11449 bp, 16 predicted proteins | sample LakVidmifraction_4_FD_181154 | JGI IMG/M metagenome (GOLD analysis project Ga0209414, IMG submission 181154) | Hypersaline microbial communities from Lake Vida, Antarctica - Brine Hole Two &gt;0.2 micron (SPAdes) (version 2) | ecosystem: Environmental > Aquatic > Non-marine Saline and Alkaline >... | reverse complement strand
TGGACTGTCTAATATACGTGGTGGCAAAACAGAAGCTTGGAAAGGCTGGAGGTTAATAAAAAATGAAAAGTAAAAGCATAGATTTACCCGACCAAGGTTATACGCCCAAAAATTATCAAGCATTGGTTAAGCTGACAAAGTTATCTAATGCTGATTTTTACCGCACATTTGAGATACCAGAGCAGACGTTTTATAAGCACCGATCAGGTGGTAGAACAATGAAATGGCAAGAATGGCAGATATTAATAAATGCGGTTAAACAATACTTAGATTCATAAGAACATTCAATTAATTTAAAATAAGTATTGACTTGTTCGCAATTACGTATGATTGATTTCACGGAAACTCAACCCCATATACCAATATAGCAATATTATTTATGTAAGCATAAGTAAAAAACGTATTATTATATTGCTTATTGGAACGCGACTTGTTATATTTATGGTATCTTGAACGGACAGGTTAGCGATACGTCCTTTCATAACCTTATTCAAAAGCTCATCTATTAATTTAGGTGGGCTTTTTACGTTTTGGCTTACAGGTATCTTCTTGTTGTGAGTCTTTTTTACATGCAAGGGGCTTGAGGGAGTAGCGCATGACAGATAAAAAGTTATGCGGTGCTAAGACTCGTGTGGGCACACCTTGCAAGAACAGCGGTATGAAGAATGGACGCTGCCGTAAGCATGGCGGTCTATCTACTGGTGCGCCAAAGGGCAATCAGAACGGCTATCGACACGGCTTGTACAGTCGCATCTTCCCCGAAGCGAAGTTAGACGAAGCGATAGCGATGCAAGGTGATGTCAGTCGAGAGCTGGCTATCACGCGCTTACAACTGGTCAAGTGCTTAGAGCTACAGCAGCTACAAGGCGATACGCCTGAGATTGCTGAGCTAAAAGACGAAATCTTAGCTGACGAAGAAGATGAGCACAGCGTTAAAGCAGCTAGGGCTAAAGACGCTAAGCGGTGCGGTGAGTATTATGATCCTGACGATGATGACAGTTACAGCGGTCAAGAGTCAGAGCCGTTAAAACGTACAAGAATATATCGTAAGCGTGATTGGTCAGTTGAAGAAAACAGACTGATCACTATGATAGCCAAGCTAGAGCTTCAATTAGTCAAGCAGCAAATCAGTGTTATCGAATTAGAGCAACGCAAAAAAGAATTAGAGACACAATCAAGGGGCCGTAGCAAAGACCGCAACGTCGAGGAGATGTCAGATGACCAGCTTGATGACTACCTTAGCGAGTTGCTCAGCAGCAGACCTGAATAACTACCTTCCTTTTTTAGATACCGGACAGAAGCTAGACCTAGTAGCGATACTTGAGGAACGTAAAAGGCGTGACGGCAGTAGATTGCACACGCTATTCCCTGATGATGGGCCATTTGCTAGGCAGGGTTATAAGAAGCACCTATCTTTCTTTACTGATGGGGCATACTTCGGCTCACGTCTATTTATGGCAGGTAACCGGGTCGGTAAAACCATAGCCGGGACCTATGAAGACACACTACACGCTACTGGATTATATCCCGATTGGTGGGATGGTAAGCGGTTCGATGGACCAACAAAGGGCTGGGTAGCAGGTAAGACTAACGAGACCACACGCGATATTCTACAGTTAGAGCTGTTCGGTAATGTTATCTACAAAAATGGTGGTAAGACTAAGACCATTGACGGTAGCGGATTAATACCTAAGCACTTGATTGATGATCGAACGATACGGTGGAAGTCAGGTGTTGCAGATTTAATAGATAAAGTCAGAGTTAAGCACGTTAGCGGTGAGTGGTCATACGTTGGCTTAAAGTCGTATCAACAAGGCCGAGGGAGCTTTGAAGGTACAGCAATGCACTACATTCATTTAGATGAAGAGCCACCCGAGGAAGTTTATACCGAGTGTTTGACACGAACAGCGACGACACGAGGTCTGATCTATATTACGTTTACGCCTTTAATGGGCGTCACGCCAATGGTCAAGAACTTCATTGAGAAAGCCGATGAAGGGATTAATAGCGTTACTCGCGCTACTTGGGATGATGCACCCCATCTATCGGAGGACGACAAACAGAACTACCTGGCACTATTCCCCAAGCATGAGCACAAAGCACGTATGCAAGGGATACCGTATGCAGGTAGTGGACTGATATATCCGATTGATGAAGATACGATTATCGTTGAAGCGTTTAGAATACCTGACCATTGGCCACGCATTAAAGGGCTTGATTTTGGTTGGGACCACCCAACGTCAGCCATCGAGCTTGCATGGGATAGAGACACCGATACGGTTTATCTGATCAACGAATACTCAGCACGCGAACGGACACCACGCGAACATGCGCCGCATATCAATGACGGTGGTAGCTGGCAGCCAGTCTCATGGCCTCACGACGGTTATCAACATGACAAAGGCAGTGGTGAGACACTAGCCGACCAGTACCGCAAAGTTGGTGTGAACATGCTCGATGACAGAGCCAAGCATGAAGATGGCAGCAACGGTGTTGAAGCTGGACTGATGGAAATACTCACACGTATGGAAACCGGACGCTTCTTAGTCTTTGACCACTGTACGCAGTGGCAAGAAGAAAGGCGCACCTATCACAGAGACAAAGGTAAAATCGTTAAGTTGTACGATGACTTGATGGATGCGACACGCTATGCGGTGATGATGCTAAGAGAAGCACGCACTCAGCCACGGTCAGGCAGTAACAAGGTTAATAATAATACAACGGTTATTTAGGAGTTTAATTATGTCAGAGTTACCGAGCAGTGTTACCAAAGAGTCGCTAGACGTATTAGTTAATAGTGGTCATACAGAATACAATCACTTAGCAGGTACATTAACGCATTGCTCAATCACTCTACCTTGTGGATTTCAGGTCACTGGTGAGTCTGCTTGTGTTGACCCTGCTAATTTTGACAAAGAGCTAGGACGTAAATATGCGCGTGAGCAAGCAGTAGAAAAGTTATGGCCACTTGAGGGTTACTTGCTGGCTAATGATCGTCATCGTGCTAATCTGGCTTTAGAAGCTAAAGCAGGTAATACTTATGAAGATAATGCTAGCTGCAGTGAGTGCAAGCGGCTCTTACTTCTCTTAGGTGATGTTATAATTAGCAAGACAACACACAACAGATAGGACGCTGATTATGACAAGCCGGACTCATTTTGTAATGCCAAGACGTATCAGTAAGAGTACATTGGATGCGCTATTAAACGAGGCCAACCTACCTAATGGTGATGGACGCAAGCCCACAAACTTAGATGTAGTAATAGATGAAGCCATTGATGAAGTGGTCAGATGTGGTACTAGCGTTGTGACTGTCAGCCTTAATGAGCACATACCGCGTGTCAATCACATTGCACAAGAACACATGGTTCGCAATCAGAAGTAAACCAACCAAGCAACAACCAAGCCACCCTATGAGGTGGTTTTTTTGTGCAAGGAGTAATCATGGCAAGATATGAGATAAGCAGTAAGGAGCTTTACAGCAGGTGCGCCAATCCTCGCTATCTTACTATGAAAGAATGGAACGAGAATACCATTCGACGACGTGCAGAGCTTGGGTGTTCAGAGTCTAAGAAGTACGCAGCAATGCTACCTAAAATTAAATCAGGTAAATAAAATATGTCACTAACCATACGATACGGCAAGCCAACGCCCGCAGTTATTAAAAGCGGTTACGGTCTGCAAGCCTTTCTCTCTAACGTGTTCTTTGAGAGCGATGAGGGCGCGACTGCTAATGATGCCGCGCTGATTGTCTGCCGTCGTGCGTTTGGTATCGGCAAGTCTTATATCGCAGTCCGACGCAATCAAGCCTTCCAGCTACAAGAGGCTGACGGTGACTTTCTAGCAGACACAGCCTTAGAGTGTGCTAATTATCTATGGAATGGTCATGCCGCAGACCGTGAGAAGCATATCGTCATGGATTGCTTATTAGAGAATATAGACGAGCTAGTCATGCACAAGCCTGAGGGCGAAGATTTAAACCGCAAGGCACTCGATGCTTACTTTGAAGGCGAGGAAAAATTCACCACTGGACTAATGGATATTGCCAATAATGAGTAATCAAGCGACGCACAGCCTGGATGACGATTATAAAAACACGACTGACGGCAAGTTTCTTGTGTGGGCGCATGATATGTATGAGTATGAGCGCGAGAGCCAAGCAGAAGGCCGCGCATTACGGGCACGCGATGAACGATTTTATGATGGTCATCAATTCAGCGATGAAGAAAAGGCCATCTATGAAGAACGCAATCAGCAGCCACGGACTTACAACGAGATTAAACCAGCAGTCGATTGGGTAATTGGTAGTGAAAGACGCGCACGTAGCGACTGGAATGTATTACCGCGCACGCAGGACGATGTAGAGCCAGCTATTCTAAAGACTAAGCTAATCAAGTACATAGATGATATCAATAAAGCACGTTGGCAGCGCAGTAAAGCCTTTGAGGATTGTGTAAAAACTGGTGAAGGCTGGACACGTATCAGCGTAGAACCTAATGACGATGGCGAACTCATGGTGCAGATTAACTATGAGAACTGGCAGAACATCTTAGTCGACGGTCAATCAGTGCAGGAGGATTTATCAGACAGTCGCTATCTGTGGTCATCTAAGATTGTTGATCTTGAAACCTTGCAACAGTGGTTCCCCAAACAGAAAGACGAGATTGAGCGTGACGCTGGTGAGTACCAAGACCTAGACGAAGATATGAAGTCAGACCAGCTAGGCGATGACGTACAAGACATTTATAAGAATCAGCAGTGGCAGCCAAGTGGTTCCAGCAATGCCGAGGTTAATATCACACGGTCAGGCAGTATGAGCATTACAGGTGGTTACTATTCAAGCACCCGTCAAGCCGTCAGAGTGTGGGAGATGTGGTACAAAAAGACTGAGCGCGTAACCATCATGTCAAATGCAGGCGGATTGACCGGACAGATATTTGATAGTAACAGTCAAAAGCACCAAGCAGCGTTAGAGGACGGCGCAGACAAGCGTGAAACCGTACGCGAGCAGATGTACATGGCAATCTATACCGCCACGACTGTATTGTTTCATGGCAAGTCTATCTATAAACACAACCGCTTCCCATTTATTAGGCGTTTAGCATTTACAGACAAGACCACTAAATCCCCTTATGGCCTAATCCGCCAAATCATTGACCCGCAATCAGACTTAAACCAACGTCGCAACCATGCGTTATGGTTAATGGCCACCCGCCAAATCATAGCCGAAGAAGGCGCAGTCGAAGATAAGAACGAAGCGATTAAGCAAGTGGCGAAGGTCAACGGCTATATCGAAGTCAAGGGCAAGAAGATGTTTGAGATACGCGACAACGTAGAAATGGCAGCCCCTCACGTGCAAATGGCAGAGATGGACAGTGCTTACGTGAAGCAGATCAGCGGTGTGACTAGTGAAAACCGTGGGCAGAGTAGTAATGCCATGTCCGGTATCGCTATTCAGTCGTTGCAAGAGCAAGGCACTATCATTACCACCCCAATTATCGACAACCACCAATTAGCCCATCAACTAGAGGGTGAGTTGGTACTGTCATTATCTGAGCAGTACATCAGCCGGAAGATGCAATTCCGTGTGACTAACGACATTCAAAACCCCAGCGAGAAAGATTTTACTACTTTAAACAGTGGTGAACCTGAGACTGATATTACCGCGACACAGGCTGACTTCATAATCTCCGAACGTGATTATCGTCAGACCATGCGTCAAGCCTTGTCTGAGCAGCTAATCAATGTATCAGCACAAATTACCCAAGCCACAGGAAACCCAGCACTCGCTATTGCCTTCGTTGAGATGGCAGTGGAATTACAAGACCTACCGAATAAAGAACGCTTACTGACCAAGATACGTGAAGCCACCGGACTACCGCCATCAGATGAAAACGATGAGGAGAAAGAGAAACGTGAGCAACAGAAACAGGCAGAGGAGCAGAAGCAAGCGGCATTGCAAGAGCAAGCACAAGGTCTTGAACTTGCTGAAAAAGAATCCAAAATCAACTACAACAACTCACGAGCCAACCAGTACAACCGGGAGGGTGAGCGTGAGAAAGCTAATGCGCGTAAGTCGCAGGCCGAAGCATTGGTTACTTACTTAGAAGCAGCAGGACTGGTTACTGAAAAGGCCAACCTCGTTGATATTGCTGATGACCTAATCGGTAACATGGATAATATTATGAATGGGACAGAGCCACCGCAAGAAGGTGGAGCGCAGTTAGAAGCGCAAGGTGTGCCAGTCGAGCAAGGACCCGTACCGATGCAACCGACTGATGCCGAACAACAGCAGATGGAACAGATGGCGCAGCAAGAACAGATGCAAGCTGAACAACAAGCCCAGCAGCAGCAACCGCCACAAGGTCAGCAACAACCAATGACTGAGGAAGAAGCCATGCTGCAACAGCAGATGATGCAACAGCAAGGCATGGAAGGTGGTCAGTGATAGACCCTGACGTTGAGCGCATGGAGTATATGCTAGACACTGACTTTGAGGAGATGCCAAGTCAGGTGACTATGCTCGATGAGCTTGACGGTTGGCTGGGTGATACTACCGCAGAGCTAACGCACAGACAGATAGGTTCAGAGGGTGATGAGTAGGTGCTATAATGACCTTACTAATCAAGGAGTTATTATGAATATAAAAATACATGACGACAAAAAATGTAAGTATGAGAGCTTTACTGCTAGCGTTGATTTAAATCTACCTAACTTTTTTGGCTCAGAAGTTGAGGGTTATGGCGCTGATGAGCAAGAGGCTGTCAATAACCTTATGAGTAATATTGATGCTATTGTGAAAGATATTAACGAAAAATACGAGTTACTAGCCAAACCTAAAGACCCTGTGATAATGGCAGATAGTTTGATAATTGAAGATCCTAAAACTGGTCAGCTATATAAAGCCGCGAGCGCCATTAAGGGGTTGGTGCCTATCTGCGCTAAGTGCGGTAAAGAGTTCGCAGCTTATGAGCGCGATGACCGAGAGTTATTGGGCGATACCAGTGGCACATGCAGATCATGCAAGTTGCCTAATGCCAAGAACGACCATAACCACTTAATAGCTTAATTAATTAGACGCAGCATAAACAACTAGACAATCAAACAGTTCAAATAAGAGCCGATATGTGAAATTACATATCGGCTTTTTTAATACCTACGATTTAACCCAAAGGAATAACCATGCCAGATGAATTTGACAACCAAGCATTACCTGAAGATGACATAGATGTTCCAGAGGGTGATGACCAAGACGTTGATACGCCAGAAGATGACGGTGATGACTTTGATTTTGACGGTCTAACCGATGCCGAGATTGAAGCCATTAACGCTGGTGATGATACTGATGATGATACTGACGGAGAGCAGGACGATGACCAAGATACTGACAGTGACAGCAGTGATGGTGATGACCAAGATGCCACCGCAGATACAACTGATGATGATGCTGATAGTGCTACGGATGATCAGCAACGACAATCAGACAACGTAACCCAACAGCGTACCGATATTGATGCCCAGTTCGATGCCAAGCTAACAGAGCTTGAAGAACTAGGCGAGCAGCTTGACAACGGCGATATGTACGAAGGCAAGTACAACGCAGTTAAAGCACGTATCGAGCGTGAGATTAAACGCATTGAATCGCGCGAAGCTGAGCTAGTCACCAAAGAAGATGCCATTGCCGAGCGTGAGACGACCGCTAAAGAGCAATCACAGAATGAATTTACTACCGCAATTACTGGCTTTATGGCCTTGCCTGAAAACTCAGTGTTCGTTAAAGGTTCGCCCGAGTTTACCGCGTTAGACCAACAGCTAGGGGTGGTTGCCGCTAACATGCCAGAGGGTACGCCATTCGATGTGCTTCTCAGTAAGGCGCGTAACGTGGTAGGCGCTTATATGGAGTTGCCTGAAGCTGAAAAGGTGGCAGCGAAAGCCAAGCCTAAAGACAAGCAGCAAGAAACCATGCCCAGCATTGCCAGTATGCCAGCCGTAGTACCGAACAGCACTGACGGTAACAAGTTTGTCCACTTAGATAAATTGGGCGGCCCTGAGCTTGAGCGTGCATTGGCTGATATGTCTGATGAGCAGCAAAACGAATACTTAAACACCTAATCAGGTAAGTAATTACTTTATGACAAAAATACGCTATCGAGATTGCAGCATAGGCGATGTTATCGAAGTTACAGGCGCGTGTACCATTGTGGTTGAAAGCAAGAGTGGGCGTGCGCCAAGATTGAAAGTGATAACCGATCAAGATAGTACAGTGAGTTTTTTAACAGGTGAACAAGCGCATACGTGCTGTGATACCACTAATAGTCTGACTAAAGGAGACTAATCATGGCACAGACTAAGATTAACGACGCGCAAGCAGTCAAGAAGTGGGCAGGTGCGTTATTCAACTCAGCCGTCCAAAAATCCTTCTACGGAAGCAAGCTGATGGCCTCCACTAAGTCAGTGGGCAAAGCCGGACAAATGGCTAACGCCCCTATCGGTGTGGTCAACGAGCTTGAAAGTGGCGCTGGTGATAACGTATCTTTTGATATGTTTGTTCAGCTCAAAGGTCGCGGTACTTATGGCGATGACACGTTAGAAGGTAACGAAGAAGATTTAACCGCATTTACCGATGAGGTTAAAATCAATCAGGTTCGTCATGCCGTAGCACCAGGCGGTAAGATGAATCAGAAGCGCACCATCAACGACTTGCGAGCAATCGCTAAGGTTAAGCTGGAACGATGGCACGCAGGTCACTTCGATGACGTGGTAATGACAACGCTTGGTGGTGGCCGAGGCCATGCCAAAGACTTGTATATTCCACAAGGCGCAAAAGCACCTATCCCGGGCACGTCTGATTACACTGAATATGATGAAGATAGTATCGTCTATGGTGGTTCAGCAACCTCTAAAGCCTCTATGGTGGCAAGCGATACTATGTCGCTTGATATTATTGATAAGCTTATCCTTAATGCCAAACGTGGCGGTAAGGCGGACGGTGAGTTCCGCATGGAGCCGTTAGACGAAAGCTCAGAAGAATACTACATGCTTACCTTGTCACCGGAGCAAATCCATGACTTGCGTAAAGACACAGGTGTGGGTGGTTGGCTCGATATTCAAAAGGCAGCAGCAGCAGCCAATGGATATAAAAACCATATCTTTAAAGGCTCAGCTGGTGAGTACAACAAGACTCACATCAAAGAAGTAAATAGTGTTGTGACCTATGATGACTTTGGTGCCAGTAATAACGTGAAAGCGCATACAGGCGTATTCATGGGCCGTCAAGCCGCAGTTGTGGCCTTCGGTAGTGCCAGTGACAAGAACTTGCGTGCCAATTGGGAAGAAAAACCGAAAGATTATGGCAATCAAGTCGGTATCTCAGCAGGTATGGTCTACGGTACTAAGCTACCCTCGTTTGACGGTAAGGTGGTCAATTCTATAGCAGCCTACACAGCCGTAAGTGAGTCGCGTACCTAACACGGCTTGATTATACTTTAGACCAGTGAGCGTGCTTAGGTGCGCTTTCTTATCACTACCCCATATTATATAAGGATAAAAGACTATGGCTAAGTTCCAGTCTGAGCGTTACATGCATAATACCCAGTTGCAAAGCTCAAATGTTAGCGGCACATTAAGCGTGCCAACCGTGACCCATAACTTCACTGCCGAAACTGCCGTTGCTATTGGTGATTTTGTGATGGTGGCCAAACTACCAACACGTACAGCCATGATGGGCATTGAAGTGGTATGCAGCGCATTAGGCGTAGGTATCACGGCTGACGTCGGCTTGATGAACGCAGATGAAACTGATATTGACGCTGTGTTTATTGCTGATGGCAGCATGGTTGCACAAAGTTGGATCAAGGTTAATGACAATGCTATCGCAGGTCGTCTTGCTAAAGTGCGGGACAATCCAACGACTATCGCTATTAAATTTAATGGCGCAGGTACTATTCCGAAAGATTCATTTATTAGTGTCACGCCTCACTACCGTCATGCAACTAATGACGAGTAAGTAAGTAATTAGACGCACACCAAAGCCCATGACTTAATTGTTGTGGGCTTTGCTCATTCTGTACCACTAACACGTAAGGAGTCATTACATGACTGATACTACTACTGCCCCGCAAACCACCACAGCCATTCAGTGCTTACTCAGACGTAAAGGTGGTACACAAGTTGCGTTCGGTCACAACCAATCAACCCAGGTTAATTATGACTTCCAACCGCTTGACTCAAAAAAGCCTAATTCACCTCACGTCTGCCAAGTGGCCGATGACGAGCATCTAGCGCGTTTCCTAGCAATCCCCGAAGCCTACCGTCTTTACCGCGCAGGTGATGCCGCTGTGACTAAGATTGCAGTCACTAAGCCAGTGAACAATGATGATGGTGCCTTTAAGAATCGCTTTGATGACATTTTGTCTATTAATTTTGAGACGGCTGAAAACGATACCGTTACCGCTTGGGCTAAAGAGGTATTAGAGCTGACCACAGCCCATAGCGCCAAGATTAAACAGAAGGCAGCCAACTTAGATGTGACGGTCAAGAAAGGTGACACCATGACCGAAGCGTTACGCAATATCGGCACGGCTATGCAAGCCGAAGAAATGGCCGCCAGTGATCAGGCCAATAACGATAAATAGGAGCAGTCATGTTCAGTAGTCGCAGCGTCGTAGAAGACCTACAAGTCACTCAGCTCAATGACCCCGAAGGTATTACGTGGACACAGGCACAGCTAATCAGTGCGCTTAATCAAGCCTTACGTATGCTGCAATTACTACGGCCTGATGCGACTGCCAAGCACGCTATCGTCAATGCTACAGAAGGCGCAAGACAAGTTATTCCTGATGATGGGGTACGCCTTATTCGTGTGATTCGCAATATTAGAGCCAGTGGTATGACCGGACAGGTTATCCGCTTGGTACAAAAAGAAGATATGGACAGCGCGAGTCTGGCATGGATGGGCGCGACAGGTATTCAAATTAAAGAATATATGTTTGATGGCCGTATTCCTAAGCAGTTCTTTGTCTATCCTACCGTTACAGCCGACAAGCAGTTTGAGATTGAGTACAGCGCACGCGCAGACATTGTGACTGCCGCTACTTTTGATGATGCGCTACCAGTCGATGTAATGTACTCACAGCCGATACAAGAGCTGATGATGTATAAACTCCTGTCAGGCGATAGCACCAATGGCGATAGTGGCGCCAGTCACTTACAGCTCGCTACTGGGCTACTAGGTGTTCAAGACGAGATTGACGCACGCCTATCACCCGCACGCAAAACGAGTAATTGATTATGGACATGGCGCAGTACGATGATTGGCTAGATGGGGTTAATACAAATATTGCAAGTCAGGCAGGCAGTGCTGCTAACGTGCCACGGGTGATTGTGGTTCATGCGGTGCGCTCAGTGGTCAGACAGTTTTTGAACGATACTGATTCATGGGTACATAAAC
>Ga0209414_1001391_pt1 | contig 11461 bp, 10 predicted proteins | sample LakVidmifraction_4_FD_181154 | JGI IMG/M metagenome (GOLD analysis project Ga0209414, IMG submission 181154) | Hypersaline microbial communities from Lake Vida, Antarctica - Brine Hole Two &gt;0.2 micron (SPAdes) (version 2) | ecosystem: Environmental > Aquatic > Non-marine Saline and Alkaline >... | reverse complement strand
GCGCCAAGGCCCAAGGCACAGCCCCTAAGCAGCCTAGGTGCTAGGCTCAGATGCTCTAAGTAGCTGAAACCATTAGGGAATGTCCGGGGTGACCCGGGGGGTGGGGGTAGGCTGGGCGGAACGGAAATTGTGGGGATCGTCCCCTCCCCGATAAACCAAAAAAACCAAAAAAGGAAAAAACCCACAATGACCCCCCTCTCCAAGACTGATCCCAAGAGCCTCTACAACTTGTGTCCGATGGACCTTCGCAGGCTGATGGACAGTCATGTGACGCAGGAGGACTTTGGTAAGTCTGAAGACGATTACGTGGCGGAGTACGGCAAGTACCCTGATCCCCTTTTGGGACGCATCCGCAACGAGTTTTGGAGGGAGTACGATCTAGCGCAGGGTGGCATGAGGCCTATTAACATGGGCAACATTGCTTCGAGGGTTGGCATGCCAGCCACTAGGGTGCTGTCGATGCTTGATCGTAAGCACGCCATGGCTTGGCTGATGATCCCCCCTGGCACTTATGAGAGCTTTTTGGATGAGGCGCTGTTGTTTGGCCTCCAGCGTGTTAGGCGCGACATCTTGGGGGCGAACCTGATGACGATCAAGTATGATAGCGATGGCAAGAGTTATGAGACGTTGGACCATAAGGCGGCGGAGCTGTTGCTGAAGGCGGTTGCGTTCCTTGATATGCGTAAGAATGGGGGCATCGTGAGTAAGAACTTGCACGTTATTCAGAGCGCGAAGGATTTGCACTCGATTGCTACGCCTAAGAGCATTGAGGATATTGATAGGCGTATCAAGGAGTTGGAGGAGAAGGGTGTGATTGACCATGCGATTGGGGTGATTGATGCGCACACGCATCGCGCCAGCACTCCTCCTGAGGTGTATGTGCCGGGGATTGGTGCGACGAGCTTGCTGGTGCCGGATGGCACATGAGGACGAGTTGGACGCGCTGGCAGACTATCTGTTGAGGGCCGACATCCCGCTGACGGTTAAGCACAGGCTGTACTCGATGATCCCGAGGCCGTGTGTGTGCTGCGGGGACCGGGAGCTGCTGACGGACCTAGGTGAGTGCGTCCCATGCTCGCGCAGATACGATGATGATCGTGAAATAGGCTTCCACATCTAGGTATGGACGATAATTCTGAACTCGTAAGCCTTAAGCTTGAGAAGCTGGCGCACCTGGAGCAGCGGGACAGGCTCCGAGTTGGGCTGCCGCACAAGCACAGGGACAAGGAGTACGCTTGGTCGCGTAAGCTCATCAACTCTAACGCGCACAGGTTGATATGCACGGCTGCTAACCAAACGGGGAAGTCGACATCGGGAGCGAAGCGGGTCATCGACTTTATCACCGACACGGACAGGTGGGCCGAGAGGTGGCCTGGTCTGCACGCACGGGGTGGCAAGCCGACACGAGGGTGGGCGCTATATCCTGATAGCAAGACATCAACTGCGGAGTTCGAGGACAAGTGGATGCCCTTGCTCCCACAGGGGGAGTTTAAGGAGAGCCCTCAGTACGGTTGGGCCGAACACTATTCTAACGGGCGGATCGCCTCTGTTGTGTTCAACAACGGGTTCACGCTTGAGTTCCGCACGTATTCGCAGGATGCCTCGAACCTTCAGGCTGGGAGCTTGGCGTTGCTTCATTGCGATGAAGAGCTGCCGTTTCACCTCTATCCTGAGTTGGCTCTGCGGTGTGAGGCGCAGGATGGCTACATGAGTTTCGTGTTCACGGCGACGCTTGGGCAGTCGGAGTGGCGCGAGATCGTAGAGGACCGGACGCAGTGGCTTGAAGACGACGTAGAGATCATGCAGATCAGTATGTACGACTGTCAGTTCTTTGAGGACGGCAGCGCTGGCCTATGGCCAGAGTTCAAGATTGAGAGGATGAAGCGTCGTCTCTCCACTGAGGCTGAGATTCAGCGTCGGGTCTACGGCAGGTTCGTGGTTGATAGTGGCCTCAAGTACCCCACCTTCGTGCGCAGCCAGCACATCATCAAGGGGCACCCCGTGCCGAGGAGTTGGCTCTACTATGCGGGCGTTGATTACGGGGGCGGGGGAGATGAGACGAGCAAGACCTCTCACCCCTCGGCCATTGGGATCTTGGCGGTCTGTCCTAACTTCAGACGCGCTCGTATCGTTAAGACGTGGCGGGGTGACGGGGAGCTGACGACTGCCGATGATGTGATCCGCAAGTACATCCAGATGACGCATGGGCTGACGATGATCACCGCCTTCTTCGATTGGGCGGCGAAGGACCTAGGGACGATTGCTCAGCGCCTTGGTCTGCCGTTCGCACCGGCTGAGAAGAGTCATGAGGTTGGCGAGGCGACCGTCAATACGCTGTTTAAGAACAACGCGCTGAAGATATACGACAACTCGGGCGACACGGAGAAGCTGGCACGCGAGTTGGAGGGGCTGCTCAAGTCGACCAACAAGAAGTCGGCTAAGGATGACTTGATCGACGCCTCGTGCCGCTACGCCACCACCAAGATCCCATGGGACATGGAGTATATTACTAAGGCGCTGCCGGAGGAGGCGGAGCCAGCCACGCCCACCCCGTCTGAGGATGAGAACAACCTCCGCAGGGGGCTGCCGGTTGACAAGAGCGACGATCTTGAGGCGCGGGACGACGTGGATAGTGAGCTATACTACTGGTCCAGTCAGTATTAGCAGGGGTAGCTCAGGGATTAGAGCGTCGGGAGTAAGTTGCCGAAGGTCATAGGTTTGAATCCTATCTTCTGCGCCATTTAAACGTCGCCACTACCGTTTCGGCGGGTTCTGTGACAATAATAGATGCTGATGGCAACGAAGCAAACGGCCGATTTGGTCGCACTTATTGAGGCGGCTGGCCGATCTGGTGTGACATCGTTTAAACTTGGTGACTTTGAGGTGAGCTTTGTGGCTCCTACCCCAATTGTCGCCCTATCGGCGCCGCTAGATGGCGATATGGACCAAGAAGTGGACGCTTTGGACGACGAGAACGTCAAAGAACAGCGTATGGCGGAGCTGATGATCTCAGATCCGCTACGTTACGAGCAAATGTTGGCCAGTGAGGGCGTGGGGACGCACGAAATGGGGACAACCAGTGAAGCTTAAGCCTGTAGGTAAGTCCATGGGGGGACTCTTGGAGAAGGAGCGGCAGAAGCGTGCGGAGGCTCGCCTGTATAGGGAGATGCGCAAGCTCGACAAGCCCATCTCAGAGCGGATCAAGGACGACAAGGCTAAGCAGAAAGGTCAGAAGTGAGTAAGCCCACGATTACGACCTTGAATCAGTGGGCAATGGAGGCTGAGGGCGTAGATAAGGCGACTTTTGCCGATATGCGCTCTAGCTTGCTGTTGATTGCGGGCGAACACTACGCCCGTGCCAACGACCGCTTCTACGACCGCGTTCGCACCTCAAAGGATCTCTCGCAGGACGTGAAAATCCGGCTGACGAAGAACCATATTGGCCGCATTACCAAGACCTACGTCAATAACATCATGACCTACGCTCCTGGAGTGAAGGCTGCTCCCCATAATGAGGCGGAGAGCGGAGATCGTAAGTCGGCAGAGCTGTGCAACGCCGTTTGGCAGGATGCCAAGAAGAAGCTCGACTACGATGACCAGGTTTCGTCCTGGGCAGACGACTTCGTGGGTATCAGCGAGGTCTGGACGGAGTGCTACTTCGACCCTCAAGGCGGTGCCCTCGTTGGCTACGAGCAGGCGCTAGATCCTGAGACGGAGGCCCCCATCTTCGAGAAGATGATGCAGGAGCAGCCTACCTTCGACCCTGCGACCCTCTCTATGGTCATGCAGCAGGTTGAGGTGGATGACGAGACTAAGCCTGTTCCTGACAAGCTGAAGCCTGTCTTCGCTGGCGCCATTAAGTTTAAAGAGGTTCACGGCTTCAACGCCTTCCGTGCGCCTGAGTGCAAGAACCTGAAGCACTCACCCTGGTACGCCATCCGTGAGATGGTTCCCGTGCCCCAGCTCAAGCAGATGTTCCCTGGCGAGGACAAGGAGAAGATGATCACCGAGACGGCGGATCGTACTTTCCTCGTGTTTGACAACGTCCAAGGTGGGTATCGCAAGTCCGACAAGAACGAGTGCCTGATTCGTAAGTGGTACTTCCGTCCCAGCTACGAGTACCCCGAGGGTTACTACTTCATCACGACTGAGACGGGCATTTTGGACGAGGGCGTTCTGCCTGGTGGCCTTTTCCCGCTTGAGATGGAGGTCTTCGACCGCATCCAGACCAGCGCCCGTGGTCGTGGGATCGTGAAGCAGCTTCGCCCCTATCAGATTGAGATCAACCGCTGCGCCTCTAAGATCGCAGAGCATCAGATGACCCTTGGTGACGATAAGCTCATCATGTTCAACGGCAGCAAGCTGACATCTGGTGGACAGGTGCCTGGCGTGCGCGGTGTGAACGTGCAGGGTGCCCAGGCGCCCACGATCCTGGCTGGCCGCTCTGGCTCTCAGTACCTTGAGTACATGCAGTCGCAGATCACCGAGATGTACCAGGTCGCCATGATGCAGGAGGACTCGGCCGCTGCGCCCAACGGGCAGATCGAGCCCTACGCCCTGCTGTTCAAGTCGGCGTCTCAGAAGAAGATCTTCAAGCGCCACATCAAGCGGTTTGAGGGCTTCCTTCAGCGCACCTGCCGCCTCTATCTTAAGATGGCCAAGCTCTACCTGTCGGAAGACACGGTTGTGTTGGCCATTGGCAGCAAGGAGCGCATCAACATCAGCGAGTTCAAGAACACACGCGATCTGGACGTTGAGATCAACGTCGAGGCGCTGTCGGACGATGTTGAGACGCTGATGGGCAAGCAGCTCACTATGAACCACCTCATGCAGTACGCAGGTCAGCAGCTCTCACGCGAAGACATCGGCATGATTATCAAGAATATGCCGTATGCCGACGCCAAGGATGCGTTCTCTGATCTGACGATGAACTCGACTATCGCCAGGAACCTGATCCTGGCCTTGGATCGCGGAGAGATGCCTCAGGTCAACCCTGAGGAGCCGCAGACCTACATCGTGTCGCGTCTCTCGTTCCGTATGCTTGAGAGCGACTTCGCGAACCTGCATCCCCACATTCAGAAGAACTACTCGATGCAGAAGGGCGAGCGTTTGGAGCTTGCTGAGGAGCTTCGTCAGCGCACGCTGCGTGACAATGCGGGGCTTATCCCTGCGTCCGGCGCTCTCATCGACGCTGGAGCCTGGATTCCGTCTCCCTCTGACGAAGATCCGTCAAAGACCAAGCGTCTGCGGCTTCCGCAGGACTCGGTCTATTGGCTGTACCAGAAGCTCCAGGACCAAGGGTTTATGCAGGCTGAGTTGAATAAAATGACTCCCGAGACGCAGGGGCAGATGCCCGGCCCTCCGCAGCAGCAGCAGCAGCCCCCGGTTGGTGAGCAGGGGTAGTTTAAATGGTCTGGCGACCCCTAGGCGCTCTTGCTTGGGGGGATTAGGCGCGACGGTGGGCCAGAGCCTCGCGCAGGAGAACTGATATGGACATTGAGAACGACGGCGACGAAGGCACGAGCCCATTCTTGGAGACTGCCACCCCGGAGCCCGAGAAGAAGGAGGAGCCTGATGCTCCTGCCGAGCCCACTGAGGCTCCCGAGCCCGAGGGCGATCCCGCGCCCTACACTCCCAGCTCGCTGAAGGTTAAGAGCTTTGGCAAGGAGTACGAGATCGACTCTGCTTTCCGTCCCTTCATCAAGGACGAGAAGACGGAGAAGCAGGTGCGTGAGCTTTACGAGAAAGCTTATGGCATGGAGGAGTACAAGCGCCGGGACTCTGAGAAGGATCAGATGATCCGCGAGCAGTATGAGCCGCTGGTGCAGTCGGTCCAGAAGATTGGCAAGGCTTATCAGGCCAACGATATGGATGCGGTCTTTAGTCTGATGCAGATTCCAGAAGTCAAAATTTTGGAGTGGGTGGCGCAAAAAATTCAGATGTCAGAGCTTCCCCCGGAGCAAAAAGCTGTTTACAGTGAAAGACAGAAGGCAAAACTCGAAGCCGCAAGCCTCAGGGAAGCCAACGACCTGTTAGTGACCGAACGCAACTCATACGCCGCCTCACAAAGGAGCTTTGAGTTGAGCCAAGGGCTCGCAAAGCCAGAGGTTAAAGAGTTCGTAGACACCTGGGACTCCATGTATGGGGCCGGGGCGTTTGAACGGCAGGTGAAAGAGATCGGACTGTCAGAGTTCCAGCGTCTTAATGTAGACCTCTCCGCAGAAGAGGCCATCAAGAAGGCGATTGAGAAGGTACAGCCTGTGGTTTCTCGGCTCAAAGTTGCGGCTCCTTCGGCGCCCGCTAGTGCTGGTTTACCTAAGGTCATCCCTAATCTAACTGGGAAATCGGGCTCTCCGGCAAAACAAGCCGTTCGCACACTTGATGATATTAAACGTCTCGCAGCCTCAATGGACTGACGAAACCACCCTGGGAGGGGATTAAAAAATGGCAACTTTACGTACTTTTCAGGACATGCTCAACGAGTACCTGACCTACGACCTGCTCAAAGAAGAAATGGTCAAAAAGAGCTACCTGTTCAACAAGATCGAAAAAGACGACGGCTGGAAGGGCGGCACTCTGCCTGTCCCGTTTAAAGCTGCTGGAGCTTCTTCGATGAAGTTTGGCGGCCTCACCGCCTCCAACAACATTGCCCAAGACAAGTTCGTGCGCGGTGAGATCACTGCGCCCAAGGAAGTCTGGGGCGCGATGATCTTTAACCAGCGCGATCTTATCGAACAAGACGGCAAGGTTAACGAGAAGTCCTTCCTGAAGCTCTTGCCTCAGGTCGTGGAAGACTTCACCGAGCGTATGCGTGACAACGTCTCGATCAACTTGCTGAACGGCGCTCACGTTGCCGTTCTGACCTCTAACGGCCTCGCCTCTGGTATCACCTCGCTGGACCGCCCCGACCGCCTGGACATCGGCCAAGAGCTGGAGTTCGGTTCGGACACTCAGGCCACGATCTCTGGCTACGTTGCCGCGATCAACATGAACCCCGCCGTCCTCACGGCACTGATCGTGACGGCTCGCGGTGGTGCAACTCCTTTGGACCTGTCTGCCTACCTCGTGGCTGACAAGGCCAAGGCGTACATCCCCGGCGCCAAGTCCAACAGCTTCATCTCGCTGCGTGAGTCGCTCCTGTCGCTTGCAAACGGCGGCACTGCGGCCCTCTACGGCCAGACCAAGACGCTTTACCCCTACCTCCAGTCGATCAACATCGACGGGACGGCGCTCGATGGCACCAACCTCTTGGCTGGTATCTTCGACGGCTACACGGATTGCCGCCGCTACGGCAAGGGCAACCCCAACGAAGCCCTCATGAGCTACAAGAACCTGGCGACCATCATGAAGCTCATCGAGAACTCGAAGGGTGCCTACAAGACCACTCCGACGACCGAGAAGGCCGAGCTTTACGGCTGGACCTCCATCGAGATCGTTGGAGTCAAAGGCCGCCTCACGGTGGTTGGCGTCCAAGAAGTTGACGACGACGTTATCATGCTCATCGACTGGCGTGCCCTCAAGTTCCACTCGAACGGCATGTTCCGCAAGGTCAAAGACCCCGACACCGGATCGGAATACTACAAAATCCGTGGCGAAAGCGGCTACCAGTACATCCTGGATATGTATCTCTTCGGTGAGTTCGTGCTGAACCGTCCTTCGTACTGCGGCATCATCCACACCATCGCCTACTAAGAAAAGGAAGAATAAAAATGGACGTTGTATCTAAAGCTCTCCAGAAACAGCTTAACGCAGGCATTGGCACCATCCTCCCTCAGGAAGGCGTTCTCGGCGATCTGCTTGTGTCCCGCAAGGTTCTCATTCGCGGCAACTACAAGTTCTCGCGTGATGGCGGCGCCATCAGCACGATCAACTTGAAGGACGTGAATGGCGATACCATCACCCTGCCCGCAGGCTTGATCGTGAACAACGGCATGGTGGTCTGTAAGACTGCCGTCACCTCCGCTGGAGCCGTGGCCATGGACATCGGCGTCGCAGCCGGAGCCGAGTTCACCTCGGGCACCCTCAAGGCTGCCCTGGACTTGGCTAACGAGAAGGCCGCGATCATCCCGGTTGGCTCGGCAGCTACGGCAGTTGTTTTGGCCGCCGCCGGTCTGTTGACGGTCAAGGTCGCCACCGCCACCATCACGGCTGGCGAGTTCGACGTGTTCCTCGAAGGCTACTACCGCGAGTAAGTGGTCTTCTTAGGCAAAGAGTTGCAAGGCACGGGCACCAAGAGTGTTCGTGCCTTTTTTCATGGAGTATAGTGAGCGTATGAAGTCATGGTTGCAGTCGGTTCTTGAGTTCTTTCTGGGGCTGATCGTACCCAAGTCTAGTGCGGCTGAATTGCCTATTCTCGTCTTCGAGGAGAAGCCAGCCCCAGTGGTCGAACTGCCCCCCTTGGAAGTCCGCTCAGTCGCAGAAGTGAGGCTTATGTCAAAGGCATCAGATGCGCTTAAAGAGATTAAGGAAGCTGTTGCACAGGCAGAGCGGGAAGCTAAGGACGCGCAAGAGCGTGCCGAAGTGGAGCGCAAGAAGCAACAGGAGGCCACTGCCAAGCGCAAAGAGGCTGAAGCAGAAATGATTATCAAGCGTTCCGAAATGGAACGTGAAATTGCGGCCCTTAGGGTCTTGGAATACGAGACTCGTCAGGCAGAATATGAACAAGAGATTTCGTCCGCCAAAGCTACGGCTGGGCGGGTTAGGGCTCGTAAGGACGCGTATCTTAGGAGCGGGGAGGCCTTGGAAAAGTACAAGGCTGAAATCGGGGAGATTAAAGATGAGCAAGTGTTTTCGGCAGTCAACTTCCACGGCGGCATCGCAGTTGTTTGGATCTTTAAACGGGTGGGGACCGAAGTGCTTCTTGTTGGCACTACTCATTTCGACCTGGTTCGCCAGCAGCGCAAGGGCGGCTAGTACCCCCCAACAGATCACCTTTACCGCTACGACCTCCTGGGTTGAGGTTTCTGCTCTTCCGCAGATCGCCCGCGATAACCTTTTGGTCATCGAGAACTACACCGATGGCGACATCGAGATCGCGTTTAAATCAACGGACTATCCTGACTTCATTGTGAAGCAGAACACCGACAAGATCATTGACGTTACAAGCGTCCTGAACCCCAGCATTGGAATCCAGATCGTTGGCAAGCCCATGTACATTCGGAGCCTCACCGGGACTGGCGGCCCGGTCTACGTGCGCACGATGCCCGTTGGCTCCGTAACTACGACAGGTCGCGCTGCTGGGTCTGGCGGGGGCCAGATCACTCCCGTCGCCCCTGGTGGCGCCGCGTTCCAGCAGCTCTTTCTTTCTGCCGCCTCCACTCAGATCAACGACAATGCAGCCGCATGGGTTGCTGTGGGGTCTTCCCTGACTGCCGCAGCCCAAGCCATTCATGTGACCACGACGATTGGGGAGCCTCTCCAGTTCGCCTCTGGGACGGATTGCACGGCTCCTAGTCTCAAGTTCTACGTGAATCGGGGGGAGGGTCCATTAGTCATCGGCGTTCAAATTGGCTCTGGCGATGTGCTTTGCGTCAGGTCGCTTACGGCGCTTGATGTGAATTCTGGGGAGGTTGTCGTGAACCTCATGAAGGCTCCGTAATGCGCGGCTTTCTTGGGGTTCTCTTTTTTTTAGCAACAGCGGCCCACGCCGGGTCGCCTATGATTTGGAACTCTGGCGAGTTCGGCAAGATGCTGACCTCGGCTGGGTTCATTCTGAACGACGGCAAGCAGTACCGCATCCTTTCGGTTGATCCTAGCGCTGGTGGCGGCATTGTCGCCCCCGTAGGCTCGATTGGCGTGCGTGAGAACGCGGGCCTTGGCGAGGGGTGGTTTAAGACTGGGGCCGCCAACACGGCCTGGTCCAACTTCCTGACTGGGTCTACGGGGTGGAGCCTTTCTGGCAACTCCGGCACCACGGCAGGCACTAATTTCTTAGGCACCTCGGACAGCATCGACCTCGTCTTTAAGACGGACGCCGTTGAGCGTTTCAGGATCACCGCTGCCGGGGTGCTTGATAGTAATTTGGGTATCGGGCTGCTTCATGCCGATGCCTCTGGGCTTCTAACCAGCAGTCTCCTTGTCAACGCTGACGTTAACGCCGCCGCCGCCATTGCGGGCACTAAGGTGGCCCCGAACTTTGGCTCTCAAAACGTCCTTACCACGGGGACGCTGGGCGCCGGAGCCACCGTGGTCACTGGGCTTACTATAGGCTCGCTGGCTGGCCCCCTCAGGGGGACTTCGGGCGTTGTGTCGGCTGGGAACATCGTCCTCACCACGGAGGTCACAGGCACGCTTCCTGCGGCAAACGGCGGGACCGGGGTAACGTCCCTTTCAGACATCCTTGGAACGACCAACCAGGTTAACGTGGCGAGCGGCACGGCCCGCGTCATTGGCGGCAACGTCACCCTGTCACTGCCTCAGAGCATCCACACGGGAGCGTCACCCACCTTCACCGGGCTTACGCTATCTGGCCTCGCCAACACCTACGTCACCTCATCGGCTGGTGTGCTTTCCTCGGTTACGGCGGCCACGCTGGCCGGTGCGCTTACCCACAACGACCTGCTTGGCCTCACCACTGGCGACGCGCATACGCAATACGGCCTGCTGGCTGGGCGCTCGGGAGGCCAAACCCTTACGGGCGGGACTGCTTCCGGCAACAATCTTGTCCTTCGCTCTACAAGCAACGTGACCAAGGGGCAGGTCTTTGTTGATGAAACGACTGTATCCAGCTCGGCCACCACTGGTGCCCTACGTGTTGCTGGCGGCCTAGGCGTTGCAGAGGATGTTTATGCGGGAGGAGACGGAAACTTCACGGGAACAATGACCGTTGCCGGGCAATACTTCAGCGTGTCCGACATCAACACGTCTTCGGGTTTGGCGCTTGAAGAGACGGGCGCTGGCGCGGACTCCGCCAGAATCCAAGCCCCCGACTCCATACCCGCAAGTTACACCTTAACGCTGCCAGTTGACGCCGGAGTTTCTGGGCAAGTCCTATCTACCAACGGATCGGGTGTTCTTAGCTGGTCCTCCGGCGGAACCGCCGTCAGCTCGTTTTCCGGCACGACCATTACGGGATCAGTTCTTGGCGTTCAGGTATGGCGCTACACTGGCGGCTCCGCACAAGTTCTCACGGCCATTACGGCTACGGTAGTCCCCGACGGTGCCCTGCTTGAGATCACCGGTACGAGCGCTACCAACACAATCACGCTAAATCACAACGACGTTGCTTCGGGCTGGATCTTAAACGGCTCGTGGACCGGCACTCAATATTCAAAAATCGCGCTTCGCTGGGACGCTACTTCTGACCGATTCGTGGAGGCATATCGCAATGGCATTCAATAAACTGACCTGGTTTCTCTTTGCGCTCGCCTTTCTGACCATTCCAAGGGCGCTTGCTGGCTCACTGCGCACCAACAACTCCCAGCAGTTCACGAGCGCCACCGCGCTTCGTAACTACATTCTA
>Ga0209414_1001387_pt1 | contig 11470 bp, 15 predicted proteins | sample LakVidmifraction_4_FD_181154 | JGI IMG/M metagenome (GOLD analysis project Ga0209414, IMG submission 181154) | Hypersaline microbial communities from Lake Vida, Antarctica - Brine Hole Two &gt;0.2 micron (SPAdes) (version 2) | ecosystem: Environmental > Aquatic > Non-marine Saline and Alkaline >... | reverse complement strand
CGCACCGCCACGAGTAACACAATCAGTAGTACAGCCACGATGGTGAGTCCGATCAGGATCAGGACTTGGTCGGTGGTCATGGTGCTCCTCCAGTGAATGGTGAACTGCCTACTTTTAAGACTAGCCTGACTAGCTCGCGCGCGCATGCGCACTGCAGCCCCCGGTAAACTTGCGTTCATGAGTTCTCCCTTTGTCTGCGTCCTCGACTACGGCTTCGGCAACGTGCGCTCCGCGGTGCGCGCGCTCGAACACGTGGGCGCGCGCGTTACTCTCACCGGTGACCGTGCGGTCGCGGAGAATGCGGACGGGTTGGTGGTGCCCGGGGTGGGGGCATTCGAGTCCGTGATGACGGGGCTGAGGCACGTGCGCGGTGAGCAGATCATCGGCCGGCGGCTCGCGGGTGGTCGTCCCGTATTGGGAATTTGCGTGGGCATGCAGGTCATGTTCGAGCGCGGCGTGGAGCACGGCACCGAGACCGCAGGCCTCAACGAGTGGCCCGGAATCGTCGAGCGGCTTCAGGCACCTGTCGTCCCCAACATGGGCTGGGCTCCGGTCGATGCCCCCGCAGGTAGCGTGCTGTTCGATGGCGTCAGCGACGAACGTTTCTACTTTGTCCACTCGTACGGCGCACGCTCGTTTCCGCTGGGCGTGACCGAGGACACCGGTCGCTTCGCACCGCCGCGGGTCACGTGGTCGACGGCGGGAAGACCCACTCCGGATGCGCCCGATGCTGGGGACAGGTTTGTCGCCGCGGTCGAGAACGGCCCGTTGAGCGCCACTCAATTCCACCCTGAGAAGTCCGGCGACGCGGGCCTGCACCTGCTGCGCAACTGGATCGCTACGCTATAGACCGACCGCGGGGCGAATCGAACGCCCAGCACTGCCCGCCAAGCCACGAATCACAGATAAGAGAGCAACGTGACCGACTCGACCCGACTCGAACTCCTGCCAGCAGTCGACGTGGCGGGTGGCCAGGCCGTCCGCCTCACGCAAGGCGAAGCCGGCTCTGAGACCAACTACGGCGATCCGTTGAGTGCGGCCCTGGACTGGGTCAAGGGCGGCGCCGAGTGGATTCATCTTGTTGATCTCGACGCGGCGTTCGGTCGCGGGTCGAACGCGGAACTTCTTGCCTCGGTAGTGAAGGCGGTGGACGCCAAGGTGGAGATGAGCGGCGGCATTCGCGACGATGAGTCGCTTGAGCGAGCGCTCGCGACTGGATGCACGCGCGTGAACCTCGGGACCGCTGCCCTTGAGAATCCGAGGTGGACCGCATCGGTAATCGCCAAGTACGGCGACCGAATCGCCGTGGGCCTCGACGTGCGCGGCTCGACGCTGGCGGCCCGTGGATGGACCAAGGATGGCGGCGTCCTTTGGGAGGTGCTCGCCCGGCTGGACTCCGAGGGATGCTCGCGCTATGTGGTCACCGATGTCAAGAAGGACGGCATGCTGTCAGGTCCAAATATCGAATTGCTGATGAAGGTGTGCGAAGCGACCACGGCGCCGGTCGTAGCATCGGGCGGGATCAGTTCGCTTGACGACATCGCAGCGCTGCGCACGATCGCGTCGCTAGGGATCGAGGGCGCAATCGTGGGCAAGGCGCTTTACAACGGAAACTTCACCCTCCCGCAGGCGCTGGACGTCGCAGGCCGCCCGTAGCATTGGCAAGTATGAGCGACGGCGAGCCTTTCAAGGAGATCCCTGAGTCGATCTTTGCGGACGACGACGGGAGTGCCGACGCGCGTCTCGCTCAAGCCCTGATTAAGTTCTCGCGCGGCAAGGCGCCGCTCACCGACGTGGTGGATGCGATTGCGTACGCTCGCGTTCTCGTCCCCGTCCTCGCCTCCGGGGATCAGCGGCACATTGGCAAGCACGGGCTGGAGCAGGACACAGTCGCGTCGACCGGGGTGGTCGCTGTTCAGATGCCCGATGGTCGCGCGGCGCTCCCCATTTTCACCGACGTCGATGCCATGAAGGCCTGGAACGCCGACGCTCGTCCTATTCCGGCCGAGGGTCCCCGCGCCGCTCTTGCTGCGATGGCGGAAGAGTGGAGCACGCTGGTGATAAACCCGGGCATGGAGACGGTAGTGATTCCGCGGCCGGCGGTGTGGGCTTTGGGCCAAGGTGAAGAGTGGAAGCCGGCGGTCGTTGATGGCAGGGTCGAGGCGGACGTCCTGGAGGCGGTACGCAGCGCGGTGCGCACCGACGACCACCTTCGCGGCGTGGACGCGGTCGCGGGTCGCGGAGCCGAGGTGGCGATCGTGCTGAGCCTTGCGGCCGGCCTCACTCAACCAGAGGTTGACGCGGTTCTCCAGCGGGTTCAAAGCCAACTCGCTCACAGCGACGTGGTCGCTATGCGAATTGACAGCGTCGAACTGAGGCTGGCTCAGGCCCAGTAGCCGCCTTGTGCGGGATCACTCGCAGGTCGTGTCGTTCGGCTTTTGCAAGCTTGTATCGCCTAGAAACGCGCGCAACGAGGCCAGCGTGACCGAGAAACTATCGCCGCTCGCATCCGTTGCGTACAGGACGCCCACGACGTTGCCCCCGGCGTCGTATACACCTGAGCCCGAATTTCCGTGCTCGACCCTCACCTTGATCAGGTCTACGTCATGGCGTCCCGCTACCAGCGAGTCGGGCACGGTTTTCACAAAAGGCCCAGAACGCGTGTTGAGCGGGCCGCCCAGCGGGTAGCCCACGATGTCGAGGACGTCGCCCGGCGTGGGCTCCACGGTCCCGATGGTGGCCGCGAACTCCAGCGGATCGTCCACCGTCACGAGCGCGAGGTCCGCCGCGTCGGCAACCACCGAACCCGTTCCTTTGAAGACCTCGCCGTCGTACGTCGTCAACGTGATCTGGCGAGCATTCTCGACGACATGGCGATTCGTGACCACGGTGTTGTCATCGAGCATGAATCCGGAGCCGACGCTAAATTCGTCGCACGTGCGTGCACGAATCCGAACGGCGGCATGTTCCTCCGCGGAGAATCCGTCGGCCACGTCGACTGCCTTCTGCGTCGAGGCAGGCGAGGTTCCGGGAGCTGGTGCCGCGCTGACTGACGGGCTGACAGTCAAGCCGGCGGTGGGGGGCAGCGGAAGCGGAGGTTGAGGTAAGACCGAGCAGCCCACCAACGCCACCATGGTGGCTCCGGTCGCGAATGCGAAAAGGTGCGCACGCATCGGTCAGTCGGACTCGACCGTTGCCAGGAACTCGGTGTATGTCTCGATGACGCCGTCACAGTATTTCTTCACGTCTCGTCCCTCCGCGGCAAGGCTGGTGGCGGTGTAACTAGACGCGTCCTGAAGGTGCGAAATACGGGATGCTTGGGCCTGCGAGCATTGCTGGAAGGAGTCGGTCAACTCAGTCAAAAATGCTACCTGGTCGCGCGCGTTGGCGGAGGTGTCGGCGAGGTCAGTGACGCGCCCGGTGGCCCCGTCCAGATTTGCCTGTGCATCTAAGAGTTCGGACTGTAGGTCAGCAACCTGTGCTGCAGAGACTTCTACCTTGCCCTCCAGTTCCGCCACACTCACGCGGAGTTCGTCGTTCTGCTGCTGCCACTGAGTGTTGATGACCCACAAATACGCGGCGAACGTCGCAAGCGCGAGCGAGGCCACCGTGAGCACCCCCACCCACACCCGGGCATGCGTGCGGGTGGGTGGCGCGGGGCTGAGTTCGGGCGCGGCAAGGGGGTCGGGCGCCGCGTGCGCTTCTGCGGCGGTGGGGCCTTCCGTCCGAGGCGCGCTCGTCGCCGCAACGGGCGCGAAGACGGGCAGTCCACTCCTGGGTACCACCACAGGGAACGGGGCTGGCTGGCGCGGACCTCGCAGAGTTGGCTCGTCTGGCGTACTCATGGGTTTCTGCCTAGCACCGGGCGGGCTCGGGTACGAGCAGCGACGTCTGTTCCAACAGGGTGGCCAAGGTGGATACAGGCACGATGAAGCTCTGGCTGGAATCGTTCTTGGCGTAGACAACGCCTACTACCAGGCCGTTCTCGTTGAGCACGGGTGAGCCGGAGGACCCGTTCTCCACAACAGCGGTCGTGGCGAGGACGGTGCCGATCGCACTTCCCAGGGGGTCCGCAGTCGGGCCCAGCACCACGCCCGAAATGGTACTGAGGCGTCCGCCCTTGGGGTAGCCGATCACGGTCACCACGTCTGACTCGGCGGGGTCTTCACGAGCTACCTGCGCGAAAGTCGCACCCAGCGACTCCTCCGTCGTGACAATCGCGATGTCCGCGACTGTCGTGGAGGCGACTGCCGTGGCGGAGATAAACCGGCCATCGTAGGTCTGCACCTGCAGCGTCTTTGAATCCTCGATTACGTGGCGATTGGTGACCAGCGTGTGCGCATCCAGGGCGAAGCCAGTTCCTGTCGAGAGGAAGCCGCAGCCAACGTTTCGAACGCGCACCGTCATGCGCTGCGCCGCGGTGAATCCGTCGGGGGACAGCGCGCCCGGTCCCTGGCCGGGAGAGACAGTGGGGGCCGGGACAAACCCTGTTGGCAGGTTGCCAGGGGCGTCGGGGAGCATGCTGCATCCGGCCAGTGCGACGACGCACGCTGTTGCAAGTGCGGCAATGGTGCGAAAGTTCATTCCGTCAGAGCCTTTTGAAGGGCGACGTTCGCTTTCTCCGCCTTATCGCACAGTTCTGTCACGCTCGCTTGGTACGCCACCAGCTCCGCGGGGTCGTACTCTTCCGCCTTGGCGAGCGTGCCTATAAGTTCAAACTGCTCATCGGTGCAGCGCTGCAGCCCATTCGCGACGGTGGCCGCCGTGGTGAGCAGGTTCTCCGTCGCTTCGACCCGTTGCTGAGCAAACTCCGTGTCATCACGCCACTGGGCCTTCTCGTCTGACAACTTCAACACAGTGTCCTTGGAGTTAGAAAGTTGCTCTTCAAGGAGGTCGATTTGATCTCCCAACTGCACGTTCTCGGTGGTGGCTTCCGCGACCTGTGCGCCCAGGCCGTAACTTGTCTGCACTGCTTCGTCGACCTGGTCCGACCATTCTTCAGAGCGCTGGCTCATTTCGTAGGTCATGGTCGCGGACGTGGTGAGCAAGCCAGTGAGGATCACGAGCGCGATCGCCCAAGGCCAACGTCGATGCGGCTTCACTTTGCGCGAACGGGCGCGGTGGGGCTCGGGGTTGGGCCGACGTTCCGCGCCGCTCGCGCGGTCGACAACTACACCGTCCGCCGCGGAGTCCACCGGGGTGTACTCATCGCGGGAATCGGCTCCCACGCGACTTTGGTTCGCGTCTGAGTTGTCATCCGCCAATTACGCCACAGCTCCCGTATATTTCTCACCCGGGCCCTCACCCGGTACGTCCGGAATGACCGAAGCCTCCCGAAACGCCAACTGTACGCTCCGCAGTCCGTCGCGGAGCGATCGTGCATGAGTGTCGCCAAGGTCTGGCGCGGCCGCTGTCACCAGGCCTGCGAGGGCATTGATAATGGTGCGCGCCTCGTTGAGGTCCTGAAACTCCTCACCCTGTTCCGCAAGTCCGCAACGCAACGCGGCTGCACTCAATAGGTGAACGCTTACCGTAGAGATAAGTTCCACGGCGCCCACGTCCGCGAGGTCGCGTGCGGCATCGTTGGTGGAGTCCGCGAAGAAGCGGTCTGCCGGCTTAATTGGCTCGGATGTCTGGTTATTCTCGCTCATAGTGATATTCTCTCTTATTGACCGGCTGCGGGTACACCCGTGGCGCGCAAGTGGAGTCCACCTCCCACCTTCGGACCACAAGTTGGACCGGGGTATGTCACCGGCACTATGTTGCGAATGATAACGCGGCGTGGGCACGGTAACTGGTGGCCCCGCTCGCGTTCGAGCAGGGCCTTTTTCTTTGTCCGGCGGTAGGAACTGACTACAAAAGGAGCCACCATCAACGAGCCCCGCATCAACGAGCGCATCCGAGTCCCGGAGGTGCGCCTCGTCGGCCCCGCCGGTGAACAGGTTGGCATCGTCCGCATTGAGGATGCGCTCCGCCTTGCGCAGGAAGCTGACCTTGACCTGGTTGAGGTTGCACCCGACTCGCGTCCCCCGGTCGTCAAGCTCATGGATTATGGGAAGTTCAAGTACGAAGCTGCTGTGAAGGCTCGCGAAGCGCGTCGAAACCAGGCCAACACCGAGATCAAAGAGATGCGTTTCCGTCTCAAGATTGATGAGCATGATTACGAGACCAAAAAGGGTCACGTGATCCGGTTTCTCAAAGGCGGTGACAAGGTCAAGGTCACGATCATGTTCCGCGGCCGCGAGCAGTCGCGGCCCGAGATGGGTCGCCGCCTGTTGCAGCGCCTGGCCGAGGACGTGGTAGACCTGTCCATCATCGAGAATGCCCCCACGCAAGAGGGTCGTAACATGTCCCTCGTGCTTGGTCCGCTGAAGAAAAAGGCGGAGGCGCGAGACGACGCACGCAAGGAACGCGAAGCCAAGAAGGCCGCGGGCGACGCCGATCGCGCTGCACGCCAGGCGAAGAAAGCGGCAGCCGATGCCACGCCAGCGGAGGCTCCGGCCGCCGAAGAGACTTCGGGCGAGTAGCCCGTTACTACGTGTCGAGTCGTAAGACTCGGCCTGACAAGAAAGGGCAGTCATGCCGAAGAACAAGACCCACTCGGGTGCCAAGAAGCGTTTCAAGATCACCGGCACCGGCAAGGTGAAGCACGCTCACGCGATGAACGTGCACAAGTTTCAGGAGAAGACGGGCTCGCGCAAGCGTCGCGTCGCCGTGGACGGCATCCTGTCCGCCCCCGACTCGAAAAAAATCAAAAAGCTCTTGGGCAAGTAACCGCCCCCCTCGAATCAAGGAGTAAAGAAAATGGCACGCGTCAAGCGGGCGGTCAACGCCCATAAGAAGCGCCGCAGTACCCTCGAGCGGGCAGCGGGTTACCGCGGTCAGCGTTCGCGTCTGTACCGCAAGGCAAAAGAGCAAGTTACCCACTCAATGGTTTACTCCTATGGAGACCGCAAGAAGCGTAAGGGTGACTTCCGTCGCCTATGGATCCAGCGCATCAACGCTGCGGCTCGCGCCAACAACATGACGTACAACCGTCTTATCCAGGGCCTCAAGCTCGCAGAGATTCAGGTTGACCGTCGCATGTTGGCCGACATGGCCGTCAACGACCCGGGAGCGTTTGCCGCACTCGTCGAGGTGGCCAAGAAGGCACTCCCCGCCGACGTGAACGCACCCGTCGCCGCGTAAGCGACGCCGAGCAACTAAGCGAAATAGAGCAATGACAGAACGCCCCGCGGGGCCCGACCTCACTCCCACCTTCACCAACGCGAAGGCGGAGCGAGTCAAGCAGGTACGGGCACTGGCGGGGCGTTCTGCGCGTTCTAAAACTGGGAGATTTCTGGTTGAGGGACCGCAGTCGGTGCGCGAGGCGGTGCGATTCGTGCCCGAGCGCGTCCGCGATCTATACTTGACGCCGGATGCGGCGACGCGCTACAGCGAGATTGTTGCCGATGCGCACGCTGCTGACATCTACCACCACGTCGGCACCCCGGCAGTCCTTGAGGCGATGAGTCCAGATGCCCAGGGTGTGGTCGCGGTATTGGACAACGCGGGTGTCTCTCTGGATGACGTACTTGCTGCGGACACGTCGCCGCGCCTTGTCGTGGTGCTCAGTAACGTGCGTGATCCCGGCAACGCCGGCACGGCCATACGCGTAGCCGATGCCGCGGGTGCGGACGCGGTTGTGCTCGCGGGGGAGAGTGTCGACCCCACAAATCCCAAGGTCGTCAGAGCATCGGCTGGAAGCCTTTTTCACCTACCTGTGGTGCGGTCCCTTCCCCTGGACGACGCGTTGGTAGCACTCGCTGTTGCGGGGCTCCAGATAGTCGCGGCCGATGGGTCGGGGTCTTCGGAGTTGGGAGACGGTGACGCAGGTGAGGACTTTCTTGCTAAGCCCACCGTTTGGGTATTCGGGAATGAGGCTTGGGGCCTGCGAGCCGAGGAGCTCGCGCTCGCGGACTCCGTAGTGCGAATCCCAATTTACGGCCGGGCGGAAAGCCTCAACCTGGCGACCGCAGCTTCCGTGTGCCTTTTCGCGAGCGCTCGAGCCCAGCGCAGCTAGTAATTTAGGGCAGCTCTCACCAGAGACGCCGCGGCTTCGTTGAGTTGTTTCGACATAACTTGGTCATACCATTCGCGAACCTGTATGTCGTAACTTCGCGCGCGTATCGTGGAACTATGAGCGACACGGTGCGCCGCCCACGCCGGGTTCTGAGTCGCTCGAGAAGCATTCTGATTGGGGCGATGGTCCTCATCGTCATTCTTGTTCTGCAGGCCGTGGCGTCAATTATCGGCGTGGTCGTCACTAGACAGCAGTCGACAGTCGCGGCCAAGGATACTTTTCCTATGTAGGTGCTCTCACTGCGGATCGCGTCGCGCGCTACGCTGCGACGGCTGAGGCAGTGGTGGAGGCGACCACCAACTCGATCGACGACTCAGCGGACCTCACACTGGACGAGGTGGCTCGAGTCTTGTATCTGAATCTTTCGCGCGCTCCGCAGGTTCGAGGTGCTTACGTGGGGTTCCCGGACAGGCGTTTCGTTTCGGTGAGTCGCGAAGGCACCGGGTACTCGTCGCAACAGATCGAGGTGTTCCCCGTTTATCACGCGACACAGAGCGCCTATAACGCCCGATTCACCACCGTCTCCACCGCTGACCTGGATCTCGAATATGACCCGCGCGACCGGCCCTGGTTCTTGGCAGGGAAAGGATCCGTCAACACGGTATGGACCCAGCCCTACCTGCTGTTCGGTAGCGACGTGACGTTCGCATCGGTCGCACGTGCCGCGCGTGGGGCAAGCCACTCCGGTGCCGTCACCGGTGCTGATTTGAACGTCGATGACATGGCCACCGTCTTGGACTCGTTACCGATTGGTGATGGGGCGCAGGCGTTTGTCCTTTCCCCCGACCGCCGCGTGATCGCGGCGCCCTCTGATGACAGCGAACAGCTGCGAGGGACGGCAGCGTTGACGGGCAAGGTGCCGCAGGCCAGCGACATCAACGTGGGTTCGCAGGCGGTTGCAGAACAGTATTCGGATGGGGAAGTGTTTGGTGAGACCGCCGGTCGACTGACGCTCGAAAGGGGATTCCACCCGCGTGAGGGACTCGACTGGATTCTTCATCTGGAAGCCGACGAGGGTGAGTTGTCGCCGGGGCTCGGCAAGCTTCAGGTGACGATTTACGCCATCACCATGTTCTCCGCGCTGGTGGCGGGAAAACGTGTTGCCAAGGGAGAGACGTACCGCTACAAGCGTCCGATCAACGTCACATAGTGCGCCGCAACATTGCCGACACATAGCCGCGGTATTCTCGGCCCAATCACTTCGAGGGAGCTTAGATGGATAACGTCCAGAGACTGGACATCACTGGCGCCCGCGGTACCGTCGAGGTGGACGGCGTCCTGGGAGTGTTCTACAAGATTCGGGTAGGCGGAGAGGCCCTCAAACGCGGCAAGGGAGGCTGGGATATCCCGATGCGCAAGGGAGCGGCATCTAAGCTCTCCTCCCGCGGGCTAGTGCCCGGATTCCAGAAGTTCTACCTCGATGGCGAACCCATTTATGCGATGGGCGCGTATGTGGACGTCGCAATGCGCGTCCTCATGTTCGTACCTTTCGTACTTATCGTCCTCAGCCCACTCGTGGGGCTCGCGCTGGCTGTGATTCTCTTCTTCATGAACGTTTCCGTGGTGAAGAACCACCAGATGCCGCGTCCGGTGCGCATCATTCTTCCCATTGGAAATACACTCGCCGGCGGGCTGGTCCTGTTCTTGTTGGCGGGACTTCTCAGCTAGTAGGTTTGACCACCGACGGGGCTCGAGTGCCAGGTAAGATTGACGGGATTCCTTCACCCACCTGGAAAGCAGACATGACTGACCTGTCACCGTTGGACGCCAAGGGCGTCTCCGCGGCCGTAGACGAGGCGCTAGTCGCCTTCGCCGCCGCGACCACCCTGGACGAGCTCAAGGAGGCACGACTATTTCACGCCGGCGATAAGGCGTCCGTCTCGCTTGCCAACCGCCAGATCGGCGGACTCGAAACGGCCGATAAGGCGACTGCCGGCAAGAACATGGGCCAAGCGCGCGGGCGCCTGAATAAGGCGCTCGAGTCCCGCCAGGCGGAGCTCGAAGCCGAGCGCGACGCACGCGTGCTGGTCGAGGAGGCAGTGGACGTCACGTTGCCCGTCGATCACTCCTTGGTGGGCGCACGCCACCCGCTTGAGACGCTGCAAGAGTCGATGTGTGACGTCTTTGTCGCGATGGGCTGGGAGGTGGCCGAGGGACCCGAGCTCGAGGCAGAGTGGTTCAACTTCGATGCTCTCAACTTTGATCCAGACCACCCCGCACGCGAGATGCAGGATACGTTCTTCATTGACCCGCCAGAGTCCGGAATAGTGCTGCGCACTCACACCTCGCCAGTGCAAATTCGCGCGGCTCTGGAGCGTCGAGACGCGTTGGTGAACGAGTCCCGCGGGATCTACGTGATTTGCCCGGGCAAGACGTTCCGCACCGACGAGTTGGACGCTACCCACACGCCCGTCTTCCACCAGATCGAGGGCCTGGCGATCGATAGGGGCCTGACGATGTCGCACCTCAAAGGAACGCTCGACTTCTTCGCTCGCGCGATGTTTGGCCCCAAGGCGGTGACGCGCTTGCGCCCGTCATTCTTCCCGTTCACGGAACCGAGCGCGGAGATGGATCTGCGCTGCTTCGTGTGCAACGGCGCGGACTCCGCATGCCGCACGTGTTCCGGCACGGGCTGGATCGAATGGGGCGGCTGTGGCATGACGCACCCCAACGTGCTCCGCGCGGCCGGGATCGACCCCGGCGAGTACACGGCGTTTGCTTTTGGCATGGGCGTGGAGCGGACGTTGATGTTCCGCCACGGCGTCAAGGACATGCGCGACATGGTCGAGGGCGACGTGCGCTTCTCGCAGCAATTTGGGGTGGAGATTTAATGCCTAAGGTACCGCTGAGCTGGCTAGCGGAGTCCGTGGACCTTGTTCCCGGATCGACCGCGCAGGACGTCGCCGTCGCGCTCGCGCGAGTGGGGCTAGAGGAAGAGGGCATAGAAGGTCCTCCGGTGAGCGGACCTCTCGTCGTGGGCCGCGTGCTGTCGCTGGTCAAGGAGACCGCTTCCAACGGCAAGACGGTCAACTACTGCCGCGTAGACGTGGGCGCGCACAACGATCCCGTCATCGCCGATGACTCCCAAAATGATGGCAAGGTCGAGGGCAAGGGGTCCGATGCGGGGCACTTCTTCGTACCCAGCCGCGGCATCGTCTGTGGTGCCCACAACTTTGTCGAGGGCGACTTTGTGGTTGTCGTGTTGCCGGGCGCCGTGTTGCCGGGGCCGTTCCCCATCTCGGGACGCAAGACCTACGGTCACTGGTCGGACGGCATGATCTGCTCGGCCAAGGAGTTGGGACTGGGCGAGGACCACGACGGCATCATCGTGCTGCAGTCGCCTACCCG
>Ga0209414_1001386_pt1 | contig 11477 bp, 9 predicted proteins | sample LakVidmifraction_4_FD_181154 | JGI IMG/M metagenome (GOLD analysis project Ga0209414, IMG submission 181154) | Hypersaline microbial communities from Lake Vida, Antarctica - Brine Hole Two &gt;0.2 micron (SPAdes) (version 2) | ecosystem: Environmental > Aquatic > Non-marine Saline and Alkaline >... | reverse complement strand
GCATGGAAGCTGTTCAACATTAATAGCCATGTATGAAATGCATGGTAATTAATCATTATTAATAAACGACTACAACGTAGTCGAACAAAGAAATAATAAATCACCCACAAAATATGACGAAGAACCTGAATATTCTAATTTATAATAACATGAACCCACTTGTGGGGTGAATTCAATCCTTCATCATTGGATATTCATTTTTTTAGCTTTTCATAATCTTTCATAGAATTTTTGACAGTACCCCTTAAAACTAAGGGTTATGAACATTTTTTAGTGGTTTTGATTGAACATTTTTATGATAAAGATTTGTGCATCAGAAGTACCGTTCTTTTATCTTTTCCTACCTGATATTGTTCTTCTCCAACAATTGTGAACTCCCACTTTTTATAAATATCCTGAGCTACAGTATTGCCATCCCAAACCCGAAGCCAGATGTCGCTTATACTTCGGTTTTTTGCAAATGACTCGGAATGTAATTCCAAAAGTTTACCAACTCCGCGACCTCTATAATCACTGTCGACATAAAGACGTTGAAGTTCAATGCAGCTATTTGAATTGATACATATTGGAGGATGAGATTGAATTAGCTTCGCGTATCCACATAGATCTGATTTTGAATCCAGACAGATAAAATAGGTGGCAACAGAATTATTAATCTCTTCGAGTATATTAGATTTTTTGAATGCAACGTTTGTGTATTTCTTTAGTTCATCCAATGGCAAAGTGCATTGGTAAGAGTGAATAAAAGATTTGCTTCCAAACTCAGAGATATAACCTGCGTGTGAAGAATCTGCTTCAATTATAGTCATAGCTTATTCTTTCTCCCATCCAACATAAATAGGGCATCCTGTTCAATTCATAACCGATGGGCTGAGAACCACATGTTGTTTTTATTACTGTTTTGCCTTGATTCTGAAGTACTGGCTTGCAAACATTCCTCTTGTGTTTGTACAGACTGTGTTCGCCGTCCACCACTGAGACGTCGGTTGAATCAACCCCCATAAGCCATAGCTCAGGTTCGTGCACGATTCGAAGGCGTAAGTTAGGCCGTTTTCAATTGCCTTCAAGCATGAAATCTGACATGTGCAGAGAATATCCTCGAATCTGACCGTTCGGGGCGTCGTCAACAATGTAGTTGACGATGTAAATCTCCCCGTCCTCAAACTGAATCCAACCAGAGTAACCGGTGTCGCTTGCCGGCGAGCGGTCAAAGTCAATCGGCAGAATGCGGGTATGAGCATCGCCACGTGTGCTTGCCAGTGCCGACTCGTCATCAGTAAGTGCGGCAAAAAAATTCTGTGTCCACCAACCTGTCCATCCCTTTCCTCCCTGCATGAAGCGATGCGTAATAAGTATCTTACCATTCTGGAGGCGACCGGCGACAGGACGGTGACACCCCGGCAGAGGGAAGGGGATAGGTTCTCCCCAGCTCTCTCCTCGGTCTGTAGAGGTTGTCTTATAGCAGTCCCATCCCATCCCGGAGTTTTCACGATGAAACGCAACAAGTGTGTCTTCGACTGGTAGGATGGAGACCTCACACAGGTTGAGTCCTTCCTTTCGGCCAACGAGCACAGGATCACTCCATGATTTACCTTGATTGTCGGAATACCACAGACGCTGCACCAGATAACCGAAGTTGCTCTCCTTATAATGGCAGGAGATAATCCATCGCCCGTCATCGAGTTCAAGCAGTTTGTCTGGAACAATGCCAAGGGCTGGAGTATCGATGGGAGCTGACCACGTAAGACCTTCATCCTCACTGAAGAAGAGGTAATTACGGCATTGTTCTGGCACTGCGCTTTTCTCTTCGGCAAACAATTTGTCAACGAGGACAACCAACCGCCCATCACGGAGACACACGATTCGTGCGCAGTTCCAGAATATAGGGAGTCCGTGCGTGGGTTCGGTGAGTCCGCGTTTGGGTGTCCACGTGCAACCGTGGTCGTTTGAGTCAGTAAGCACTATGCGCGTGTAGGATCGGTCGCCATGGTGCGTACACTCTGAAAACACGCAGACTAATTTTCCTGACGGAGTAATGGCAATGTCTGGCCAAGCTTCGTAGATTTTGTCATCGCGGCTTACTATGTGCTTCTCAATCATAATTTTTCCTCTTTTTCTTTTTTCTTAACTTTTAGCTTTTAACTCAAGGTTTCTTATACCTTATATCTTAGAACTTTTGTCTTACTTCCCGATGCAGAAGCGACTGAATATATTATCGAGAAGGGATTTGTGGTATGTCTTTCCGGTGATTTCTCCGGCAAGTTCTATTGCTTCTCGAAGCTGACCTGCTGCAAATATCAGCTGACTTTCATCTTCAAGTCTGACTAATTCTTCAGCTTCATCTATTAGTTGGTATATACTTTGCAGTATATTTTTATGTCTTGAAGATATTACCGCATGTGGCTGACTGTTTGGGTTAATACCAAGCATTTGTATTATAGCGGTGCTTAAATCTGTTAGATTTACTTTGCCTTGAAGAGAAGTCTTTATCACTGTAAATCCTTCAAGTATTGAGGTGTCAAATTTGGATTCTTTATCTATTTTATTGAGGATAACAATAGATTTATCTTTTGGAAGACTTTCAATATGTTCTTTTGTTTCAATTGTTACTTCGCTTGAAATGTCGGCAATGTAGATGTTTATATCAGCACGTTCAATGATATTGAGAGCTCTTGAAACACCTTCTTTTTCTATATGGCAGTCTGATTCTCTTATTCCAGCAGTGTCCACCAGTCGGAAGGAGATGCCGGATATAATAATCTTTTCTTCTATTGTGTCGCGTGTTGTGCCGGCAACATCGGTGACTATTGCTCTTTCAAATCCTAACATTTTATTAAATAGAGTGGATTTTCCTGCGTTTGGTTTTCCGGAAATCACGAGTAGTACTCCATCTCTAAGAAGGTGTCCTTCGTTCCATGTGTCAATCAGTGCTTTGGTCTCTTTCTTGACGAGCTCAACACTTTGGATGATTCCCTGCATAACACTATCCGGTAGTTCATGTTCTACAAAGTCAAAAGTTGCTTCAATGTTTGTTGCAACATCCATCAGGTCATCATAGACTTTATTAAAATCTTCACTTAGATGTCCATCCAGCTGTTCCATTGCAGCATTTGCTGCTTTTCTGGAATCAGCATTAATTAAATCCATTACAGCTTCTGCTTGAACAAGGTCAATTCTACCGTTGAGAAATGCTCGTTTTGTGAACTCTCCTGGTGCTGCAGGTTCTGCACCATTTTCTAATGCAGTCTGTAGAATTCTTTCTGCACAAACCATGCCTCCATGTCCTTGAATTTCTACTGTTTCTTCGCGCGTGTAGCTGTTTGGTGCTCGATATATAAGTAATATGGCTTCATCTACGATCTGAGATTGTTGTTTTGGATTTATGACGTGTCCATATAGAAATGTACCATGCTCTTTTTGAGATGGCTTTATGTTATTCTTTATAGGTTGGAAAATTCTGTCTGCAATTATTAGTGCATCATCTCCTGCAATTCTAATAATGGATATTCCTCCTTGTCCAGGAGGTGTTGCTATTGCTGCTATTGTTTTCATTATATGTATAGGTCTAAAGAATTTAGTGTTATGTGTTACGAGTTAAGAGTTAAGTTATGTCATTGTTATCAATATCCAATAACCAAGGTAGGACGAAAAGAACGTCCAATCAGTCTTCGCTCTACGAGCTTCGCCGGACAGGCCATTCAACATCATCCTTCGCAGTGCCTACGGCTTGACAAGTCGAACATCCAATAATGAATGAAAGACACTCCGTGGGTAGGTACGAGCGTTGCTCGTTTTTAAAACCTAGGGTTACGCTGCGCTCACCCTAGGCTATAATCAGATGCTCCTTCAGAGCATTTAAAACGACTGTTTTCTTTGTTTTTTAAGGTTCTGTCACGGTTTGTGTGGATGAACCTAATTTCTTTTAATTCGACTGCGTTGCAGTCGTTCAATAATAATGATTAAATAACCATGCATTTCATGCATGGCTATTAAAATTGAACAGCTTCGCTGTTCTAAGACTACGGAGTAGTCAAACTTCAATAGCCCCGTATGCAATACGGGGTTAAATATAATACAAACATACGACTCTGGAGGAGTCGAACACAAAAGTGTCACCCACACAAACCGTGACAGAGCCTTTTTTAATAATATCTCACGTTGGTTGTTTGCCCTAGGCTATTATATCACGGGCTTTCAGCCCTTTTCGGCGATAATTACTTGCTGTCACGTAGGTGACTCGCCGCTACAGTTTAGTGTTCGTCTTTCTAGTAGTGTATTGTAGCGTCGACCGTTGGTCGTCGAATTAAATAACCATCGCCGGCTGTGTCCGGCCGTAGCCCAAAGGGCGAAGACTGAAGGCTTCCCGCAGTTTACCCTTTACCATTCACCCTTTACAATTTCTTTAATGGTGACTCCCTTTATGTGCAATTCGTATTGCCACGGCTGCAATGACACATCCTACTAGATTATATATCAGATCCCAGCTGTTGTTTATGTAGCCACCCACATTTGTGTTAGGGACTGTTAAAACTGCAATAAATTCAAAAACTTCATTCATGGCTCCAAATCCCATAGCAGCCATTACAATAAGTGTTAATCTGCCAAAGGTGGGTCTCATCGATCTTGCCTTGACTGTTGCCTTTAGACCTTGCCAACAACACCACGTGGTTGTGCCGAAACCAAATGCATGGACAAAGTTATCATATTTCAGCTTCTCAGGAATAATCCACCAACTATATAGCACCCTTGTATCTCCATCAATTGGCCATGATTCAGGAACAGGAACAAGTCCGCCTATCATGTGAAGAAATCCCCATATTGCCAATAGCCATAATGTGAGATCTGTAAAACCAATTCTTTTATGGGCTTGGGTGACGAATATCAAGATTACAAATGTGATACATATGTAAAGCAGAAATTCAAAGTTGCTGGTGTAAAGAGCATATATTAAAGCCGCACCCATATAGGAGATAATGAATCCTATCATTGCAATTATGTTTTTACTAAAGTTCATGTTTTCCCTTAATGTGTTCTTTCAATTATATAATCTGCCAGTAGAGTCATAAATTTAACTGATTTGTCATCAAAAATATCTAGAGATTCTTTTGCTTTCTCAATATGCTTTTTTGCAAGTATTTTTGCGTCATCAACTGATAGTATTGATAGACAGGTTAGTTCATCTTCACTTTTGTCACTATCCAGAATGTCATCAGTAATTTGAAAAGCAATACCTATGTGTTGTGCATATTGTTCAAGATTACTAAATTCCTGGTCGGATGCATTCCCTGCCATTGCTCCTAGACATATTGCAGCCATGAATAGATCGGCAGTTTTGTGTTGGTGTACATAATCAACGATATCTTGTGTCTGTTTTTGTCCTACGGCTTCAATATCTTCAACTTGTCCGGCTATAACTCCTTTATTGCCGGCAGAAACAGCCAGATATTTTACCATATCTCCTGTACTGTATTTTTTTGTGGGTTCAGTTTTGACAAGGATTTCAAATGCTAAAGTCTGTAGTGCATCTCCAGTTAGAACAGCTAAAGCTTCGTTGTATAATTTATGAACTGTTGGTTTTCCTCTTCTAAAGTCATCGTCGTCCATGCACGGAAGGTCATCATGAACAAGGGTATATGTGTGCATCAATTCAACAGCTATTGCAGGATATAGTGCAATTTCAGGCTGCTGACATACTGCATTACAAGCTAGCTGGCATAGGATTGGTCTCAATCTTTTGCCGCCAGTAAAAACTGCATATTTTATTGCAGAGTTTAGTTTTTCAGGACGTTTAGACTCTTTTGGTAACAAGAAATCTAATGCCGTGTCGATTTCCAGTTGCTGGTTGGTCAGAAATGCTTTTAGTTCATTATTCATTTTGTCCTTGTTTTTGTTTTAAGATTTGAACGACTATTTTTTTCAGGACTAAGTGACCAAGGACTTAGGACTTAACAAGCCATTAGCTTTTAGTGAAACCACCATATCTTTTTGACGCATGACTCATGACGCAGTGACGCATTTTTTCTCATCCTAAATAGATGAGCGAAGCGAATCTCACCATTATTAATTTTCATTTTTTTATATTGGGCGTTCCCCGGCGAAGCCATTAAACGCAATGAAGTTGTATTCATCTCGATGCTGTTGCATTTAACCATTGTTCAGCTACAGTTCCCCATGCTTCACATGTTCCGCCATCGTTCCCCAATTCTCAATTTTCAATTATCCCTTATCAATTACTCTATCGAGCCTTCTTTTTCCAGCTTTTCCAGCGCGTCTTGTGCAGCCATGCTTTCGGCTTTTTGTTTACTTTTTGCAACTCCTATTCCGTACTTTTGATTATCTAGAGATACAGATATACTAAACTGTTTTTCATGATCCGGGCCCTCGCTTGATAGAAGTGTGTAGTCCGGGTTTTCCTGCCACGTGTTTAGAGAATACTCCTGTAGTCGTCCTTTAGGGTTTGATGACCATTTGTTTATAACCATATTTTCGCATACTGGTACAAATACTTTGTTGAATAGCTGTTCAACTCCTTTTAACCCACCGTCAATGAAAGTTGCACCCATAATAGCCTCCAAAGTATCTTCTAATGTTGATACTTTGTTTCGCCCACCAGACTTTGCCTCGCCTGTTGACATGTTCAGGTATTGACCAAGTTTTAACTCCCTTGCAATTTTTGCAAGTGGAGTTTTACTTGTAATCTGGCTTCTTAGCGAGGTCAGTATCCCTTCTTCCTGTTTTGGATAGTGTTTGAAAAAATAATTTGCAGTAACTAAGCTTAACGCGGCATCACCTAAGAATTCAAGTCTTTGGTTGTCCTGATCAATCCCGTCCGTTGCCTTTAAAGATTTGTGTACAAGAGCAAGATTAAGGAGTTCAACATCTTTAAACCTATATCCTATTTTCTTTTCCAGTTCTATTAATTCTTTATTTCTTTTACTTTTAAAAAACATGTTTCTTCTGTATGTTGTAAATTCAGTTTTTAGTTGTTAGCACTTAGTTTGTTAGCAAAGACACTTCAGTCTTCGCCCTCCGGGCTACGCCCGACATGGCTGTGAGCAGGATAAATCAAACTGTAAACTGTAAATGGTAAACTGTAAACAATTGTGTTGCTTCGCAACGTATCTATATAAAACACCTGCGGAAGCTTTTCCATAATTTTCAATTATTAGTCATCCCTTTTCGGCGATGGGCCATCGCCGCTACAGCTAAGTGTTCGTATCTCTTACAGTATACTGTAGCGTCGACCGTTGGTCGTCGAATTAAATAAATTTCTGCGGAGTCTTTACATAATCTTCAATTTTCAATTAATGCCGCCATTGTTCCAAAATTTTTCCATTCTTAATTCTTAACTCTTATATCTTATCTCTATCTTATCCAAGGTAGGGTGATTTCATCTCTTGTGTTAAATCAAAGAGATTATTAAAATCTTCAATTTCATCACCAGGTGAGCGTCCAAGAAGGTTTGCATTTACTAAGTTAAATACAATATTACCAATGTCTCGAGTGCTATAAATTCCCCAGTGATTCAGAACTTCTAAAGCCAAAGCTCCATATTTCGATAATGTTATATCTCTATATCCTATTGCCAACTCTTTTGAAGTAAGATTTTGATCTGTTTTCATTGCAGTTTCGCAATATGCAAGAGCATTGAAAATGTTGTGATATGCATTTTCATGGTATCTTATATCGTTTGCACATATATTTTCTATTGTGCTATCTATTTTTGTTAAATCCATTATAGTGCCTTATTTATTAATTCTGCTATTTTGTTCATCTGTTCAACAGATTTGTATTTTCGTGGTTTCCAGTTTGCAGTATGAGCATCCGTACTGTATCTTGGTATCACATGAAAGTGTACATGTGGTACTTCCTGTCCCGCTCCGCTTCCGTTTGCCTGTGCAATGTTAACTCCAACGGCATTTAATCCCGTAAATTGTGCAGATGCAATCTTTTTTGCGACAACAATAAGTTCTTTTAAGATGTTATCAGGTGCATTAGTAATAGGATCCATATGTTCTTTTGGTATTACTAATGCATGCCCTTCTTCTACTGGATTAATATCCAGAAAGACTAGGACTGTTTCATCTTCATAAATTTTTGTTGCAGGTAATTTGCCATTTATAATTTGGCAGAAAATACACTCGTTTGACATACTATAAAACCTAATTCTCTAAATTTTGATTTGAATAATAATTTATAATCTTCGTATTATATATTGCCACGGAAATTTAAACAAGTATTTTGTTGTATTTTTATGCAAGTCCTTGTTTTTTCTGGTTGGAGGCTCTTTTCGGCGGTGAACCATCGTCGCTACAGTTTAGTGTCAGTATTGCGAACACTGTACTGTAGCGGCGACCGTTGACCGTCGAAAAAACATTTTTCATGTTTATCACCCAAAAAGGCAAAACAACAAAAGTCATTCCCTAATTTTATCCGACTTTCAGGTTACTATGCAGTTTATGTTAAAAACAATGTTTTTCTGTTTTTTCTGGTTTGATATCTTTTTTTGTTGACAAAAAAGGTTTTTGAATGCATTATGCGCTTTTAATGAAGGAAAAGTGTTGTTGTTTAATGAATGAAAACATGTGAATTTTGCAAACAAACGACACGATGGAATTGCTCAGATTATTGAGAAAATGAGTTTAAGATAGTAATTTTTGCTTTAAATAATGTTTGGAGAATATTTGTGAATTATAATAAATGTGGTTTTTATAAATGGTCAGAAATTAAAGTTTTATTAAATGGCTTTGTTGTTGCCTTAATGTTTTTAAGTCCACTGTTGTTGCATGGGCAAGTTAATACAGTGTCAAAACCAGTTGGTTTAATAAGAATGGTTGTTCCTACAAATAGTGAAACAGTAGTGAGTGCACCATTTGACTTGTTACCGTCGGCAGATATAAATGATGTATTTGGTAATCAGCTGACTGGTTCAACAAATGAAATAGATTCCGATGTTATTCGTGTTTGGGATTCTTCATTGCTTCAGTATGTTAATGCTTATAAATTTGAAACAACAACTAACAATAGTGTTTGATTGTCAGAGTTTTCAGGTGCAACTACGTCTTCCTTGTCTTTTTATCCTGGAAATGGATTTTATATAGCGAACAGACAATTTGAGCCTCAAACAATTCTAATGTATGGGTATGTAGTCCTTGATGATGAATTTACTTTACCTGTTTATCCTGGATTAAATTTGTTAAGTTATCCTTATGCATCAAAAATAGAAGTTAATGCTACTACTTTTGCTGAAATAGGACAGGAACTTTATGAAATATCAGGAGTAACCAATAAAGAGTATATTTTGCAATCAAATTCTGGCACAGAAGCTTGGTTAGAAAATGATATTTATAATAATAATTATTTAAAATGGATTAACTCTATTGAAGAACTTTCAAGTTTAGAATTAAATATTGGTGAAGGCTTTTGGTATATGCAGCAGTGGACAAATGTTTTTTACTGGTCTGAATCAATACCTTACTACAATTATTTTCCTGTAAACACAAATCCACCTGTTGTTATAGGGATGAATCCTAATAATGAGAAAACGCAAATCACTTTAGAGATTGAAACCACCGGCGAGTATCAAGAAGAAATAGAAATATATTATCAAGATTTGACAATGTCACAAAGTTTCCATTCGCTTGGGTGGAATATAGGTGAAACAAAAATATTAACTCAGGGGGCAACTTTGGTTGAATGGACTGATGCAGGTTCATCAAATAGACCAAGTATTGACAATGTGTTTTCTCGTTACTATTTAGTTGGTAGAGGTGATATTGACAGTGATAATGATACCTTACCTGACTCCAGGGAAATTTATGTTTATGGTACAGCTGCGTTTGATTCTGATACAGACAATGATGGGCTGGATGATGGAGATGAAATTGCTCACAATTCAAACCCTGTTGTTAAAGATACAGATAGTGATGGAATAAGCGATGGATTAGAAGTTGATTATAACAATAGTCCCATTGTTTCAAATGCATATACACTTTTACCTTTCACAGAAAATTTTGAAACAAATACTGTTGCAATTGGCTCGCTTGATGATCAAAACAACTGGGAAGTCAATCCTTCAACAGGAGCAGTGGTTCAAACAAATATTGTTTATAAGGGAAAACAGTCAATGAAAATTCTCAGTCAGGACACGAATGTTGTGGTTCAGCACCTGTTCGCTTCTCCGACGTCTTCTGTAGTATGGCTCGACTTTCTGATTGATGCCACAGCAGCAGCTGTGCCAGCAGAGGTACAGAAATGTGCTGCCTTATTCGGGTTTAATAGTGATGGTTATGTATGGTTTTTAGATGGTGACAAATCTCCATCTGATTCTATATCTATTGTGACAAATGTTTCCCCGTTTGCAGAAGGTGAAAAAGTGCGTCTTTCTGTGAAATTGAATTATGAAACTCAGAAATGGCTTATTTGTATAAATGGCTTAATTGCTCAGGAGAATATTGGTTTTGCGACTTTTGTCAAACAATTTACAGCCTTAAAACTTTCAGGAGGAAAATGTCTGTTTGATGGCTTAACTATTGCTGAGCAGCAGCCTTCCGGACTAAGTCTTGACTATGATAATATGCCTGATGATTGGGAAATTGAAAATTTTGGTAATACAGATCAGGGTAATGATGATGATCATGATGGTGATGGACTATCTAACATTCAGGAGTATCTGCTCGGTCTTGATCCAACTTCCGTCGATACAGATCTGCCAAATCAAGATACAGATGGTGACGGCTATCTTGATGTAGGAGAAGCCATACAGGGGTTTGATCCGCAGGACGAGTTGTCATATCCTAAGTCAGAGTGGGCTCATCGTCTAAAACTGTCTATCAAGGAATATTTGCCAGGAGTTTCAAACAAGATTAGCAACATACCTGTTTCGATAATTCTGGATCGATATAAAGTTGACTATTCACAGTTTGCTCCCAATGGTCAAGATATTATCATTGACGACGCTTCTGGTAATGACCTTTGTTTTGAAATTTCTAGTTGGAGCAGTTATGGTTCATCTGTTATTTGGGTTTTACTCCCGGAAGTTGACCCTGAATCCAATCTAGACTATATATGGCTTCACTGGGGAAATAATTCCTATATAAATGAACAGAGTCCTACAGCTTTAAACCAAAACCATTATATAAATGCTCCAAGTTCTGTAGGTGTGTGGTCGAATGCCTATACTGGTGTCTGGCATTTGGAAAGCAAGGAACAACTCACTGATAGTAGCCAAGTTATTACCGAAACGTTAAACCTCGGACTTGGTGATGTTCCAGGGCTGCTCGGAAATGCTCTGCAGTTTGCACGTCCTGCTATTCCTATCAGCAATCCTGATTATGTTTATGATTATGGAAATAATTTTGGGAAAATACCTTCGACCACTTTTAGTTCATGTAACAGTGAAATAACAATTTCTATGTGGCTCTATGGATTTTATCAAACAGGCTTAGACCAGTCTCCTTATATTTTCATTGGTAAAG
>Ga0209414_1001385_pt1 | contig 11480 bp, 8 predicted proteins | sample LakVidmifraction_4_FD_181154 | JGI IMG/M metagenome (GOLD analysis project Ga0209414, IMG submission 181154) | Hypersaline microbial communities from Lake Vida, Antarctica - Brine Hole Two &gt;0.2 micron (SPAdes) (version 2) | ecosystem: Environmental > Aquatic > Non-marine Saline and Alkaline >... | reverse complement strand
TTGATTCTTTTCATAAATGATGGGAGTGTCATATTCCGCGCAAGCGAGATCATATCCGCTACCTCCAAAAGTTTTTTCTGACAATTGATACGGATTAATTTGTGCCCATTGAGATAAGTTATGAATTAACGTCGAGGAAGAGCCCAAACCCCAATTTCTTGGAAATTCTAAATAGGAATTGATCTCGTAGCCTTTATGAAAATCTAAGTTTGAAGAAAGCGCTGACACTTCTTGTAAAATCAAAGCCAAATTGTGTATAACTTCTTCGTTTTTGCTATTTTTTTTGTCTAGTTGATAGCTTATTTTTCCTTTGTTGAAATGATATTCTTGCGAGAACCACAAGCTGCCATCGGCTAAAAAGCTACTCCACATAATAACGGACTGAGAAACTTCTTTCACCGTCATTTTTTGTCCAAATTGGGTGGGAATCGCTAAAGCTTTCGCGCCGTCGAGCACTACATATTCTGCGGTAAGCAATAATTTTCCGTGGGCGTAATAAGTCTTAAACATTTCTCAATTGTTCTAGAGCTTCTACGACGGCGCTGTGAGAGACGGTGTGTTCTTTAAAATGGGCTTTTATCGTTTCTTTTTCGCTGGGTGTAGCCTTAAATTGATTAAGGATATTCATGAGGTGCATTTTCATATGTCCTTCTTGAATCCCCGTGGTGACCAAAGATTTTATAGCGGCAAAATTTTGCGCCAATCCGGCAACGGCAACAACTTTCATCAACTCTTTAGCTGAAGGATTTCCTAACATCTCCATCGCCAATTTCACTAAGGGATGCAAGTTTGTGAGTCCGCCAACGGTTCCTAAAGCTAGTGGAACTTCAATAGAAAACGTAAACTGATCATTTTCTACCTTAGCAGAAGTTAGGCTGCTGTATTGTCCGTTTCTAGCAGCGTAGGCATGAATACCAGCTTCCACGGCTCTAAAGTCATTTCCGGTAGCCAAAACCAACGCGTCGATGCCATTCATAATTCCTTTGTTGTGCGTTACAGCGCGATAAGGTTCTACTTTGGCAATATTTACAGCTTCCACAAATTTGTGAGCAAAATGTTTGGCTTCAGCGGCGTTTGGAAATAAATCTTTTACGGGGCAAGAAACTTCCGCTTTAGCGAGACAATTAGGAACGTAATTAGAAAGTATGCTCATTATCACTTCTAGCGGTTGATGAGTTTCGGTAAAATTAAAATAGGTTGCAGCTTCTTGTTCTAGGCCTTGAGCAATTTCTTCTAAGCAAGAATTGATAAAGTTGGCGCCCATCGCGTCTAAGGTTTCGAACTCGACGTGAATCTGATAATAGTTCGCTAAAGCGGAAGTCTTATCTCGAAGTTCTAAACTTAAAATTCCGCCGCCTCTTTTTTCCATGTTTTTGGTAAGCGGTTGCAGGCGTTCTAAAAGAGTAGTCTTCGTTTTATGGAAGAATTTTTCTAATTCAGAAAAGCGTTCCGTAAACAAAAAGTGTACTTGTCCTACTTTTCTGGTGTCGATCACTTCAGCTTTAAAGCCACCTTTATCGGCCCAAAATTTTGCGGCATTACTCGCCGCGGCAATCACCGAACTTTCTTCGATCGCCATGGGGATGGCATAAATTTCTCCGTTAATACGAAAGTTGGGAGCTATTCCAAATGGCAAATAATAGTTAGAAATATTATTTTCTGTAAACTCATCGTGAAGCTTTTGTAACTTCTCGTTAGGGTTCCAATATTGTTGTAATAACTGGGTTGCTTTTTCACTATCTTGAAAATAGTTTTGGGTAAGCCAAGCTATCTTTTCGTTTTTATTGAGTTTAGAAAATCCTAAAATTTGCTTCATGGGTTGTGATATCAACCGCAAATATACGATACTGATTTTTTAAAGCCGTATCGCTTTTATAATTCCGTAAAGCAAGGCTCATAATTAGGATTTACCTGGGTACATCATTAGAATAAGGAGATCTTGAAAATGAAATATCATACATAAAGCATCTATGTAGGCAACTTCGAGTTACGGCATATTAACATATTATTAGTATTTAACACTAAAAAGAGCCTGTTTTTAAGGATTTTTTAGTAAACTTGAAACTCTAAAATTCGATTTCCGGAACCTATGAAAATTTTCAAATTTGCCTTGGTAGTATTTCTAACCGCTACCAGTATATTAAGCGCTCAAAATAAACAAGTTACCTTAGAAGAAATATGGGGCGGAACCTTCCGTCAGGAGTATTTACAGGCCCTGCGCTCTCTAAATAACGGTGAGGAATACGTGGTTCAAGACTACGATCGTGAGGCTAAAACGATGAACGTTGACGTTTATAGCTATAAGAGCGGTGAAAAAACAAGAACTTTAATTTCTTCTTCTGCCATTGATGGATTGGATATTTTTCAAACTTATTCACTAAGTGACAATGAGCAGAAAGCTATTTTGGGAACCAATATAGAAGGTATTTTTAGAAGGTCTTCAAAAGGTATTTTCTATGTGTACGATTTGGCTTCTAAAAAGCTGGTTCAGATTTCTGAAGATAAAATTCAAGAACCTACACTTTCTCCAAATGGAGATAAAGTAGCGTATGTGTTTGAAAATAATATCTACACGAAAGAGTTGGCTTCGGAAAAAATCACCCAAGTAACCAAGGATGGGGTGGATAATAAAGTGATTAATGGGGTAACCGATTGGGTATATGAAGAGGAATTTACGTTTGTGCAAGCTTACCAGTGGAACAAAGACGGAAGTAAAATTGCTTTCTTAAAATTTGATGAAACCCAGGTGCCAGAGTTTTCTATGGATATGTATGGAACTTACGGAAAGCAGCTTTATCCAAGTCAAGAAGTGTTTAAGTATCCTAAAGCGGGAGAAAATAACTCAGAGGTAAGTCTACATATGTATGATGTGAAATCAGGAAAGACTTCAGCAGTAGATTTAAAGAAGGAATATGAGTATTTACCAAGAATCAAATGGAGCAATGATGCCAACATTCTAACGGTTCAGGCAATGAACAGACATCAAAATAATTTAGATCTTATTTCGGTAAACGCTACCAATAATGAAACTAGTGTGATTTTAAACGAGCAAGATGATGCGTATATTGACGTGACAGATAATCTTACCTTTTTAAATGATAATAGCTTTATTTGGACGAGTGAGAAAGATGGATGGAATCATATTTACCATTACAATAAAAACGGAAAGTTAATCGACCAGGTAACCGATGGGGAATGGGAAGTAACCGATTATTATGGTTTTGATCCTAAAACCGGTAGAATCTATTTTCAAAGTACAGAAAACGGAAGTATTAATAGAGACGTATTCTCTATTCGTTCTAACGGAAAAAATAAAGTGCAGTTAACGCAAAAGAGAGGAACCAATAGCGCCGACTTTAGTGCTGACTTTACTTACTTTATCAATTCGTACACTAGCGCAACTACGCCGTATGAGTTTACATTGCATCAAGCAAAAAACGGAAAAAAAGTAAGAGATATTAAAGACAACAAAAAGCTGTTGGAGCAATTAATGCCTTACAATTTTTCTACAAAAGATTTTTCTACTATTTCCGTTAACGGAAATGATTTAAATATGTGGATGATCAAACCTTCCAATTTTGATCCTAATAAAGAATATCCTTTATTTATGTTCCAATATTCTGGACCAGGATCACAATCGGTTTCTAATACTTTTTTTGGAGCCAACGATTACTGGTACCAACTCTTAGCGAATGAAGGATATATCATTGCTTGTGTAGATGGTAGAGGAACTGGTTTTAAAGGAGCCGAGTTTAAGAAAGTAACTCAGAACGAATTAGGAAAATACGAAGTAGAAGATCAAATTGATGCCGCAAAGCAATTGGGAGATAGAGATTATGTAAATGCAGATAGAATTGGTATTTGGGGATGGAGTTATGGAGGCTTTATGTCTTCTAACGCACTCTTAAAAGGAAACGATACCTTTAAAATGGCGATTGCAGTGGCACCAGTAACAAGCTGGCGTTTTTACGATAGCATTTATACCGAGCGTTACATGACGACTCCTCAAGAAAATGCTTCGGGGTATGATGAAAACTCTCCTATTAACCACGTAGATAAGCTAAAAGGAGCTTATCTTTTAATTCATGGAGGAGGAGACGATAATGTACACGTACAAAATTCTATGCAAATGATAGAAGCCTTGATTCAAGCTAACAAACAGTTTGATTGGGCTATTTATCCGGATAAAGATCACGGTATTTATGGTGGAAATACAAGACTTCATTTGTATAACAAGATGACCAATTTTATTAAAGAAAATTTATAAATAAGTATAACAATCCCTAATATATGGCAACAGTAATCAGAGAAAGAAGAGAATTATTTGGACACCCAGTAGGTCTTTTTATTTTGTTTTTCACCGAGATGTGGGAGCGTTTTTCCTATTATGGAATGCGTGGAATTTTAACCCTATATATCGCCGCATCGGCCACAGCAGTAGATCCCGGGATGGGATGGAGCAATAAAGATGCTATTTGGCTTTATGGTTGGTATACCATGTTGGTGTATGTAGCTTCCATTCCTGGAGGTTGGATTGCCGATAAATTTTTAGGACAAAAGAAAACAGTACTCTATGGTGGAATTCTACTCTGTTTAGGCCACGGTATTTTGGCTATTCCTCAAGATTGGGCCTTTTTTACGGGATTGATTCTTATTATTTTAGGAGTGGGAGGTCTAAAGCCTAACATTTCTACGATGGTAGGTGGTTTGTATGAAGACGGAGATATTCGTCGTGATAGTGGATTTACTATTTTCTATATCGGGATTAATGTGGGAGCTTTTCTTGCGAGTATTTCGGTAGGTATGGTAGCCTATTACTACGGATGGCATTACGGATTTGGTCTTGCTGGAATAGGAATGGTATTAGGACAAATTGTATATGTTTGGGGACAAAAGTTTCTAAAAGGAATAGGAGAATACAGTGGAGGTTCTTTGGTAAGTGCCGAAGAGAAAGAAGCTGCTAAAAAACCACTCAACAAGATTGAAAAAGATAGAATTATTGTCTTATTGATTTCATTCTTAATCGTTATTGTGTTTTGGGGTGCTTTTGAACAAGCCGGTGGGTTAATGAACTTATACACCGATGCTAAGATTGATAGAACTATTGGATTAAGTTGGTTACATGAAATTCCTGCAGCCGTTTTCCAATCTCTTAACGCAGCTTACATTATTATTTTTGGAACTGTAATTGGTGGTTTCTGGGTATGGTGGAAGAAGAAAGGGAGAGAATCGTCTTCTTTATTTAAGATGGCTATTGGAACCATGATTATGGGACTTGGGTATGTGTTTATGATGTATGCTTCTCAAGAAGCTAGCTCAGAAACCTTCGGGAAAGCAGCCATGTATTGGATCTTCTTGGCCTACTTATTTCATACGTTGGGAGAATTATGTACTTCTCCAGTCGCCTTATCTTTTATTACCAAATTAGCTCCGTTAAAATATGCTTCTATTATGATGGGAGTTTATTTTGCAGCCACAGGATTTGGAAACAAATTGGCAGGTAGTATTGGAGAATCAGCTCAATTAGAACCTTACGGAGGAGAGATGCTTTATAATAAAGAGCAGATAATTCCTTTTATGGAAAAAGATAGCATTGAGTTTAAAAATGATCAAAAACAGATTGAAACAACTTTTGATTACCCTATAAATCAGGATAAAAACTTTTCTATTAAATCAACTGTATATGTAGAAGGGGATGATTTGGTATTTAAACGTTTTGAGTCTGATGAGATACTAAATCCGCTTTTTAGTTTAGGTGAAAAAGCTCAAGAAGAATTAAAAGCCACCTTGAAAGATGAAGGTGTTACGCCAGAAGAGCCATTTCACGCCCGTCTAATTTTCGAAAAAGATCCAGATGCAGCTCAGGATGTTGCCAATAAAGGAGATGGGAAGAACTACGAGGTTTCTTTTGTGCTTTCTGAAGAACAAAGCGAACAGGAATATCAAACCTTTTTATGGTTAACTATATTTACTGTTGCTTTTGGATTCTTAGTGTTACTTTTCTTGAAGAAATTGAAGAAACTTACGCACGGAGCTGAAGAGAAAGAGGTAGAGAAATTAGAGCAAGAAGGCTACGAAATCGCCGATACAGAAACCAAACATTAAATTCTATAATTATTTTTTAGATAAAGCATAAACTGATGAATACAGATATTGAAAACCTTTTTAAGGATAAAGTTTTAGGTCATCCTGCTGGATTGTTTATACTTTTCTTTACGGAAATGTGGGAACGATTTTCATTCTACGGGATGCGAATTCTTTTAGTTCTTTTTCTTACTGCACCCCTGTTAAGTGATAATCCTGGCTGGGATTGGCCAAGAGAGCACGCACTTGCGCTTATTGGTACGTACGCTTCATTATTGTATTTAACACCTATTATTGGAGGTTATATTGCAGATAAGATTACAGGCTATAGAATGGCGGTTGTTCTAGGTTGTGTCATTATGACCTTGGGGCACGCTTCGATGGCCCTGGAAACTACGACATCATTTTATATTGGTCTTGCTCTTTTGGTAATTGGGACAGGTTTTTTTAAGCCAAACATTACCTCCATTATTTCTGAAATGTACAAAGGGAAAGAATCCAAAAAAGATGGTGCTTACACTATTTTTTATATGGGTGTTAATGCGGGTGCTTTCTTTGGAATGATGTTATGTGGGTATTTAGCTGAAAATTATGGATGGTCTTGGGGCTTTGGTCTTGCCGGTATTTTTATGTTTCTTGGGATGTTACAGTTCTTATTGGCACATAAAATTTTTGGTGATATTGGAGCAAAACCTTCTAAGGTTCATGAAGTAGAAATAGCGCAAAATATAAATGAAAAAAATCCTGAAAGTCGTCAAGACGGAGTAGAAGTAGCACCAGTAAAATTGAACCCTTTTACCACGTTTGATTATATTTTGATTGTGCTATCCTCTGTAGGTGGGTTACTCTATTTATTTAACGATCCATTAGAGAAAATTTACGATACATCCCTTGTGCCTTTCGAAATTTATGGAATGAGCGGAACCAATATTGTAGTACTCGCGGCATTGGCTATGTTTTTAATGCTATTGGTAATGCGAATTGCTCGCTATTTGCCTATAGTAAGAGATCGATTGATTGCCGTTTCAATTTTTGGCCTTTTTACGGTATTTTTCTTTGCATTTTTTGAGCAATCCTTGGGATCTATGACTCTTTTTGCACAAGATTATACCAACAGAAATCTAACAGGAGACTCTGCCATAATTTTTAAAGTGGTAGATGCACTTTTAACTACAGTTCCTTTAATTATTATTTCTTGGGTTATCTATTTACTCGTTAAAAAAACCCATTCTAGAATCGCTTTATCTAACGTCGCGCTGGTAATTGCTTTTATTGGAATTTGGGGGCTTGTAATTTTTAGATTAATAGATAAATTCAATCAAACTGAGTTGGAAGTTGATGCAACTTGGTTCGGAATTTTAAATTCCTTCTTCATTATTACTTTAGCTCCAATATTTTCAAAATGGTGGGAAAGCAAATACAACCCGAGTGCGGCTGTAAAATACGGAATCGGACTTATTTTATTAGGGCTTGGTTTTGCCATACTTTCTTATGGAGCGTCAGATATTCCTCCAGGTGCAATGACAGCCTCGGTGAGTATGATCTTTCTTATTTTGGCTTATCTACTGCATACCATGGGCGAGCTTTGCCTTTCACCCTTGGGACTATCTTATTTAAGTAAATTGGTGCCAGCACGTATGATTGGTTTTATGTTTGGAGTGTGGTATTTAGCCATTGCCGTAGGCCAGAAGGCAGCTAATACAATGGGTGGAATGATTGATAAGATTTCAGCCGAATACTCTATGGGAACTTTCTTTTTAATTTTTACGTTTATTCCAATAGGGGTAGGACTTATTTCGATGATGTTGAATCCTGTTCTTAAAAAACTGATGCACGGTATACGTTAATGCAATATTATATCTAACAAAAGCGTTTTTTATCTCTGGAACGTCTCTTGCTATAATTTTTGCAAATTGGAATGAATCCTTTACTGAAGAAATTAATGCACGGAGTTAAATAACGACATTGCATTTTTTGGAACAATCTTTGTAAAATGATGAATATGAAAAATATTATAAGTTTGTGTATACTTTTTATTGGCTTGAGTGTTTCGGCGCAAGAGATCAATTGGATGAGTATGAATGAAGCACTAGAAGCGCAAGAAAAAGAACCTAAAAAGATTTTTATGGATGTTTACACTACCTGGTGTGGTCCCTGTAAATTATTAGATAAAAATACCTTTGCTAATAAAGATGTAGCCAATTACGTCAATAAACATTTTTATGCTGTAAAATTTAATGCAGAAGGAAAAGGGGAGGTTCACTATAAAGATTTCACCTACACCAATCCCAAATATAAGGAAGGGCGTAAAGGTAGAAATAGTCAGCATTTGTTTGCTCATGCTTTAAAGGTAACTGCTTATCCTACGATGGTGTTTTTTGATGAAAATTCAGATGTTATCTCTCCGGTAGCGGGTTATCATACTCCAGAGCAGTTAGAGCTTTACCTAAAGATGATTGTGAGTGATCAGTATAAAAAATTGACTACTGCAGATGCTTGGCAGAAGTATCAAAAGAACTTTAAAGGAACATTTAAAAATTAGTATAGATGAGGATGTCGTGTTAAGATGTTCAATTATCAATTACGAAAGTCCCTTTTTTACCGGTATGGTGAAAAGGGATTTTCTCTTTTAAGGCAGTTTCTTTCCAACGCTTTACGTGCGAATAGTAATTGCTTCCATCTGCAATAATTTGTTTGGGTTGAAGCCTCTTGATGACCTGTTCTAAATTCACCTTAGGAGAATTCGTCAAAACTAAATAATGAACGGGAGCCAATTTTTCTATTTGATAAACCCCCATACTATCAATAACAAGTAGGCTTTCACCGAAGATAGAATAGTAATTTTCCACCTTATTTTTAACTTGAAGATCTTTCAGGTGCTGTTGAATTAATAAACCTTCATAGTTTTTTATCCTTACAGAATCTGAAGTCACCAGCGTTAGTTTTCGTTGATGCTGAAATCCCAAGACGGTTTTCTTGTGCTGGTGAAAAACATAGAAGCGTTCTTGCTTCCGTAAAGCATGTGTTTCGTAGACATAGACCATTTCCATTAAAAAGATACTGCCACTAAATATCCATAGGTACATCCATTTTTTCTGATACATAAAGAAAACCAACATCAGTAAAGCTAAAAAAGAAAATACCAGCATGCTTGGCGAGAAATAAACCTGTTGTATGATGAATTGGTCTTGAGAGGCGATGATGTGCACAAAATCTAAAACAGTCTCAATGATGACTTCGAAAATGCTTTTAAATGGATTGGGGATGGGAGCAATGGAACTCCAAACAATACTAAGAATACAAGCTCCTAATATGATTAGCAGAAAAGGAATGAGTAATAAATTACTAAGCAGAAACAGGCCAGGAACTTGATGAAAATAATATAGTGAAAGCGGAAAAACGCCAAGTTGCGCTGTCAACGTAACACAAAAAATACTCCAAGCCTTTTTCGGCAACCAATATGTAAAATAGATTTTTTGATGCAAAATAGGGTAGAGCGTCACAATAGAAAACACCGCAGCGTAACTCAGCTGAAATCCTATTTGGTACACAAAACAAGGATCGTAGATTAGTAAAACCACGGCAGAAAGAAAGAGTAAACTTAAACTACTGCTGTCTCGTTTAGAGATTCTGGCAAAAGACAAAAAACTAAACATAGTAACCGCTCTAATGATAGATGGCGTAAACCCGACTAAAAAAGCATATCCCCAAAGTATAATTACAATGCAAATGCTACTAAAAATCTTTCCAGCTTTATTCCTCGAGATGGGTTTGAATAGAAAGAGCAAAATGAGGAGCATCAAGCCTACATGTAAACCCGAAACCGCTAATACGTGCAAAACTCCTGCTTTAGAAAAATCTTGATAGGTGTCTTTAGAGAGAAGGTCTTTTTTGCCCAATGTCAAAGCTTCTATAAAGGCAATATGCCTGGATTCAAAACCAGATTCATATAAATTAGCTCTAATTTGTTGCTTTAAGTTGACAGAAAACTGAGTCCAAGAAATATCTTGAGAAGGAAGAGTGACGATTTCATTTCGGTTAAAAATAATTTTTCCGTAGACGTGCTGGTGTTCTAAAAACTCTCTATAGTTAAATTGATACGGAATCTTAGGCGCGTTGACCAAATCTATTTTCTTCTGAATAAATAGTTGGTCACCTATGTGTAAATGTGGTAACAGCGAATCTCCATGAAACTCGGTGAGAAGTATGCTAAAATTAGGAGTACTTCGGTTAACCGAAATCACTTCCGCAATATAATTATGGGTGTACGGATTGGGTTTTAATGACTTTTCAATCCTTAGTTGAAGCCTGCTTTCTTCCTTAAATAAATCTGAATTGATGCGGTGATTGTTTAAAACGTGCAAACCAGAAATCGAGAAGTCCAGTCCTGCAAAACTTACCGCAGCGACCATCATAAAATGATAAGACGTGGCAAACTGCTTTTTGGTATAAAGAAAAGCGAGACCTAAAATGATTCCAGAGCAAACCGCTATGAGGATTAAAGTAAGCTGAGAAACTGGAAGATACAAGCCCAAGAAAATCCCTATAAGAAGGAATAAACAAATGATAATCAAGGGAGTATTGAGCAACTTCATGGTTAAAGTTACTCAAAAAATTATTCTAAAACAGTCTTCTGGCCATTACATAAGCAGAATTCCAATACTTTTCATTAAGAGAAGAAACAATAACCCCTCGCGAAGTGGTAGAATGTATAAAGCTTACGTTCCCCGGGATTATTTCTACGACCAGTCCCACATGGTTGATATCTCTCTTGCGCTTGTTAGTTTTAAAAAAGAGCAAATCGCCTACATTCACTTGATTGGTATGAATTTTATAACCCTCTTTGGCCATCTCTCGAGACACCCTTGGCAGCTGAATGTCTTCTTGCTGAAAAGAAGTGTAAATTAAGCCAGAACAATCCATTCCTCTTTTGGTGGTTCCTCCATATTTATAGCGCGTTCCTTGAAAATCTAAAGCATAATTGGCAATACGAGAAGCTTCGGGAACGGGATCATATTTGTAAGAACTGCTGTTTTTAATTTTGTTGTTGGCTGCTTTTCGGCTAGAGCCACAAGAAGCTATACTTACAATTAGTACTAAGAATAAGAGTTTTTTAATCATGGGATGGGTTTAGTTTTTCATAAATCAAAGCGGCAGTTTTATCGCTAGCACCAATTCCGCCAAGATTCTTTTTGAGCTCAATATACGCATTTAAAATGTTTTCTCTTTTCGGATTTTTTAAAATGAGATCGAGTTCGTGCTGAAGGTTTTTCGAGTTAAATTCTCCTTGAATCAATTCTTTAACCACTTCTTTATCCATAATTAAATTGACTAAAGAAATGTAATCTAGGTTAACGATGCGTTTAGCGATTTGATAAGAAATAGAACTTCCTTTA
>Ga0209414_1001384_pt1 | contig 11485 bp, 12 predicted proteins | sample LakVidmifraction_4_FD_181154 | JGI IMG/M metagenome (GOLD analysis project Ga0209414, IMG submission 181154) | Hypersaline microbial communities from Lake Vida, Antarctica - Brine Hole Two &gt;0.2 micron (SPAdes) (version 2) | ecosystem: Environmental > Aquatic > Non-marine Saline and Alkaline >... | reverse complement strand
GTATTCACTGAGTTCTGCGTCACTTAAACTGCCGGTTTCTATGACGGTGGCAAGTTTGGTCTCACTTGACCAGTCATCAGGGGTGCGTTTGTTTCCGGGCATGGGATGACCTTGTTGTCGGGCTTGGGCACGCCAATTATACAAAGTTTGTAGCCCAATGCCTTCATTTCTTGAGACTTCGGCAATGGATAGGTTCAAGGGTGGTTGTAGTTTGTTTAATATCGCCTGTTTACGTTCTTCACTGTAGTGTGGCATGGTTATACCTTAATACCCCATATGGTTAGTTTTTTAAGGGGTGACAACTATCCTGTCATAGGGGGATATCATAAAACAATTTAGACAAGTCATTTTTCATCTAACCTTGTCGTGGAAACTTCACTTGAGCCCATTTCTTCTCGATGGGATTTAAGTGAGGACTATAAGGTAGTAAGAACAGTAACCGATGACCATGCCTGTTAAGCAGCTTTTGAACTCGCTTATGGAAGCTTGCATTATCCATGACAATCACACATTTTTTCTTAAGTTTTGGTATCAGCGTGAACTTGCACCAGTTATAGAAAATCTTTTTATTAATGTTGGTCTTTAAGCAATCGAGTGCAAACGGCGTTTTGCCATAGAGCACACCGATGACGTTGGTTCGATCTTTGGCTTGCCAGTTGTAACTGTCAATACAGGGGCTACCAATAGGTGCATAGCCATAAGGGCGCATTGTCTCACTCTCAAAGCCACTCTCATCCATATATACAATAGCAAAGCCCCGAGAAATGTAGTCGTTAAGCTTAGTTAGATAAGTAGCTGTTTTCACAGGACAGGCTTTGGGATGCTCAAGTGTCTTTTTTTTTGCTAATACCAATACGCTTTAAGGCTTTACTAATACCTGTTGGGCTACAATTAAAACGCTGGGCTCGCTCATAGTGATAATCGTCAGGGTGATCCTTAACATCTTGAACTAAGGCTTCATCCTCTATTTTATAGGGCTTAATATCTCGAGTGGTTTTACTATGAATACGCTTTTTCCACTTCTGAATAGTCGTTGGACTGATATCATAGAAAACGGCAGCTTCTGCAAAGGTCATGCTTTTATCTAAGCTTTTGAGAACTTGTTTGCGATAATCTAGAGAGTAAGTCATAGGTATTTGTAGTGAAAATCATTTGGTTGATTTGGTTGATTTGGTTTATAACACCTTTAAAGTCGGGTGACTATAAGGATTAGATAGTTTCTTACCACATCAAACCCCAAGTTGCTCGCACTCAACTAAGAAAAATACAAATATTAAAAAACCATGCACGCTATATTTCATAAAGCTTGTAGAAATATTCTATTATATAAGAATGAGCAAGTATATTTTAAGTATTAAGATTAATAGATACTTCAATATCCGTAATTCTCAAGGGTTTGATACTTACATTAGTTGGTATAATTAACTTTGAGCTGTCAGGCAGAGCAATAAATTTACAGGCTTACTTAATCAACATTAGTTTTTTAAATAAGCGAGTTTTTATTTGTTGAATTAATATCTATGTCGTCAATAATCTAGTATAGCGGACAACCTATAAATTTATTTTATAGGTTGTCCGCTATACTGATCTTTATGATAAACATATAGGCTTAATGTCATGATTACCTCTCCAGATAATTACTCTTTAAAGGCTAGTTTCTCTATAGCACAAGCCTGCGTAATTACCTTTCAAGGCAATGCCAGCAATAATCTGCAACAAGATGCTTTTTTCTTTTTGGACAATTGGTATCAAGAAGACTTAGGAGTGATGGCGGTGACATCAGTGCCGTCGCCTTTCTGCTTAGCAGTGTCAGATGGCGTCGCAAGTTCCAATCACTCGCAGCACTGCTCAAAGGCGGTGGTAAAAGCAATCAGATGGTTATGGAACGATCAGAAGAGTATTTGCAAGGATAGTATTCATCATCTGGTTAATCAAACCAAGCATTCATCTAAGGGTCATGGTGCTGCGGCAACCCTAGCGATGATTGTCGGAGAGTTAAATGGTGATGGAGCAATAAAGGCGACTATAACGCATGTGGGTGACAGTCGTGTTTATTGGCTGCCTAAAGGTGCGTCACAATGGCAGTGCCTGACTCGAGATCATAATCTATTGAATGAGCTTATTGATCAGCAAGCACAAGAGCAAGGCCACCAATCTAAAAGACAATCGAGAAGGGCAGATTAGAGACATATCATCAGCCTTAAAAGGATTTGCTAAAGAGTTTAATTGTCCAATGCTCGCTCTATCGCAACTTAATCGTAGTTTAGAAAATCGAGATGACAAACGTCCGATTATAAGCGATTTGCGCGACTCAGGCTCTATCGAGCAAGACGCTGATCATATCATCTTTATCTATCGTGACGAAGTTTATAACGATAAGTCAGCTCAAAAAAGCATTGCTGATTTGATTGTTGGCAAACAGCGTAACGGCTCAATTGGTGGTGTTAAAGTTAAGTTTGAAGGAGAATATAGTCGTTTCACTAACCTTGCTTCCAGCTAGTGTTATGACAAACCCCCATATCAACAACACCACCTAAGAATATTAGACTTCACACTTTAGCCTTATACGCTATATGAGTAATAGCATATAGGGCTTTTTCGACTTATCAAAATAAAATAAACCTATGGGATGTCTACATATTATCAATATTCTGAACACTAGAATATTGAGGTGTTTGCTACCTAGCAATCAATAATCCTACAGCAACCTCAAAATAATACTCATCTTTGATAGTGATACTAACCGTACCTTTATGAGCATTAGCGATTGCCTGCACGATAGACAGCCCCAAACCTGACCCTGAATGGTGCTGGCTAGTCTTCTTATGACGATAGAATCGCTCAAATAATCGATCTGCGTCGCTTTGATTTAACGGTTTTTCTAGATGATTAGTAAAAACGCGATATTCATCTAGCTGTTCAGCAAACATATTTACTCTTACTATAAAATTAATAGCATCAGTGTATTCATACAGACTCTAATACTTGCTAGCATGCTTGAGCTAAATAAGGATCAACCGTATCCTGTTTTAGTAGCCACTTCAGATATCCCGCACCATCCGAATGAGTCGCCAAATCTACAATAGCCTTACCCTTATGCTTACCAAAACTTAAGTGCGTGGGTATACGTGCCATTTGACTGAATTCATATAAGCTTTCTATATCACTTATCTCATGACCTTAGCTATTGGCCAAATCAATCAAACTACCAAGCACCAGCTCAGTGAAGTAAATATCAGCAATGGCAGCATAAGCATCCCTTGCTTGAGCCCGCGCTATATCTTGGTGAAATTGATAGAGGAGGTATACTAGCTTATGACTCTCAAGCGTAGGAAGAAGGAAGTTAGCCATTGCATTGGTACAAATCAGATTAGGTGTATGGGTCACGCCAGCATTTTTAAGAACTATCATGTCAAAATCAATATTGTGGCCAATTAAATACTCAACACTACTAGATAGTCTGAAGTCTGTATGAGGTGGTTCATCCGCCACATCCTCATCACAGATATGTGATATCGCCATAGAGCCCAAGCTGATTTTTTTCAAAGGATTAAAACGCTTCGCTCTCGGCTCCTGCAATACAGTCACCTGACCATTGCTGATATCAACAATAGAGTAGGCAGCCTCGGTCATGTGCGGTTCAACAAGCCCTGTGGTTTCGGTGTCGAGTATGTATGTGGTCATAATCAGCCTTGATAAATATGAGGAGTTTAGTAGTCTAAGATAAGTAGTTCCATTATAGCAGTCTATTTTAAGTGGTCTTTTAGTTGATTAAAGAGTCTAATTAGGTGGTTCCGTTGGGGTATACCCTAATAAGTTATCTGATGTTAAGGAATATCGCTGGATAATTTAACAACATTCTGAGCCAAAAGTTAAAGCTTCAACGCTTAAAGAGAAGCTGTATATAGCACAAGCCAAATATTACGAGATGGGGAAAATCATGACTTATGATTTTGAACCTATGAAAATAAGTAGGGGATTTAGATACACTCTTGGAAAAGAAACGACCACAAGAAAGTATTATCTTTCTTTTCTAGTGAGTCCGATGACGAAGAGGTACGTCGAATATGAAGAGTATTATGCAATTTCTTTTGAACAGTTTAATACGTTTACAAATAACGAAGCGGAGCTATTATGTTTTATAGAAAAGTGTATGAAAGGAAATAAAGATGAACTAAGGACATTTTATCCTAAAGCACCAGCCTGATGAATGCGCCGAGTTTTACATGAATGAAATTGTTTAGGCTGATCATAAAACCATAGCAGCAGACCAAAGTTGTTAATAATGTTATCTGATTTATAATAATAAAAAATTCTATAGCTATTAGGCACACGGCTGATAGTTCGATGCCTGTATAGCGCACCGATCACAAATTAAGAATACTTTCAGGTATGCAAAGCTTAGTAGTCAATATAAGGTTAATTAAATAAATGTCTCATTTGGATATACGTGCTAAAGCAGAGATTGGTAAATCCTTAGCAGGTTTCACCTTAGGTGAAAAATTGGAAAGCTTTTTGCCTTATGTTAATCAGACTATATTGGCAAATTACTGCGTGTCATACGATGTGGTATTGGCACTGGGTAATGCGTTTAGCCAGTACCAAAGCGCGGAGCCTTTTATGCGTTTTAATGTTACCCAAGCCATCGACTCACTCATTTTTGAGGCATTGTACCAATAGTTTGCCATGCCAAAATTAAATAACAAGATCCAGGGCGTGTGATTATTTAGATGGCGAGGCTTAAAATAAGAAAAATTGAAGCGAAACAAGGAAAAAGTTGCAGAGAATATAGATGAATTCACGAAATTTTTGACGATGTTTGGCAAAATTTAGCCATTTTAAGACCGCTAAATCATTAAATGTGCTAATTGATGACACGCCCTATATACAAAAAACAAGTAATCTCTATGGCGCGAATAATAAGAACCTCTTATTAGCTTTTCGATTTCATTCATATTTTTATATACATCAAAAACAGGCTTATTACTTAGCAGTAGTAAGCCTGTTTTTGATGTAATGATTCTCGCAAATGTGTAACGAGCAGTTTTAACTTTTGATCTGGTTGCCTCGTCTTAGGATAAATCGCATACATGCCCAGTTTCTTTCGTGTAAAACGTTGTAAAATCTGCGTGAGTTTATTTTGCTGTATCTCCTCATAGACCAGCGCTTGTGGTAAAAAAGCGATACCTAAATCGCTAAGCGTGGCTTGTTTAATCGCACTAAGATGATTGCTATTAAACCGACCATGAACAGGCATTAATTGCTCTGTGCCGTCTATATATAATGGCCATATGTTGTTAGAGGTATTATCAAACTTATAGACCAAGCACTCATGATTCTCTAATTCTTCAGGGGTTTGAGGGATACCATATTGCTTTAAATAGTCTGGAGTCGCACATATCACCCATTGGCTATCTATAAGGCGCCTTGCAATGAGCGAGGAGTCTTCAAGCTCAGCGGTCCTTATTGCCAGATCAAACCCTTCTTCTATCAAATCAACCAATCGATTGGTAATTTGTAAATCCACTGATATTTCAGGGTACTTTTTACAGAACTCGGCAATGGAGTCACTCAATATCAAATTAGCAGATACCACCGGTAGGGTGATACGTATGTTGCCTTTCATACCGTCACCGTAACCGGCTATGGCATTTTCGGCTTCTTGAAAGGCGATTTTGGCAATTTTCGCTTTGTTGTAAAGCGTTCTGCCCGCGTCGGTTAAGCTCAACTTTCTGGTTGTTCTATAAAGTAGCTGTGCATTTAAGTTTTCTTCTAACCTTGCAATACGTTTGCTCACCACTGAGTTTGTTAATGATAATTTTTCAGCGACCCTAGAAAATGACCCTTCATCGACAACTTGGACGAATAAAACCATATCGTCAGCTTTGACCATACTTGTGCTCCAATTGCAGTAATGTGCTTCTGATTATAGCAAAAAAAGAAAATAATATTGTCTTTTGAGACAATATATTAATGTATTAACAAGGCGTAGAATATCTTAGTCGTCATTAAGTCATGAAAAGCTAAGTCATAAACATAGAGACTTAACTGGCGGTATTCAAGGAAGATTACGCAATCAAAAGGATATGATTTTGAATCAAACAATATATGGGCTACTGGCATTACTGCCAATCATTCTCTCTGGTGTTTTTCTGATAGGCTTGCAGTGGTCAGCCAAAAAAACAATGCCAATTATTTTGGCGGTTACCGCCGCGCTCGCCATTTTTATATGGGATATGACGCTCAACCGAGTGTCATCATCTATTATTCAAGGTTTGGTGATTACGGTTTCGGTGTTGTGGATCGTCTTTGGTGCTGTTTTTTTACTCAATACCTTAAAACACACTGGTGCAATCGCCGTTATCCGTGATGGGTTTACCAATGTATCGCCAGATAGGCGGGTGCAAGCCATTATTATTGCATGGTGCTTTGGCTGCTTTCTTGAGGGGGCTGCTGGTTTTGGTACAGCTGCCGCTATTGCCGCGCCTTTGCTGGTGGCGATAGGTTTTCCGGCGCTGGGTGCGGTGTTGATGGGAATGATGATACAAAGCACACCCGTATCGTTTGGTGCACTCGGCACCCCTATTGTGATAGGGGTAAATAAGGGGTTGGATACAGTAGCAATTAGCGCCCAACTGGCACAACAAGGGCTACAGTGGGGCGACTTCTTACAACTGATTACCAGCCAAGTCGCCATGATTCATGGTGTTATTGGTACGTTTATGCCACTTTTTATGGTGATGATGCTCACGCGTTTTTTTGGTAAAAACAAAAGCTGGAGAGAAGGCTTCGCTATTTGGCCATTTGCTATTTTTGCGGGTTTGGCATTCACGATTCCTTATACATTGATGGGTGTTTTTTTAGGGCCAGAGTTTCCGTCACTGGTCGGTGGTTTGGTCAGTATTACTATCGTTGTTAATGCTGCTAAAAGAGGGTTTTTAGTACCAAAAACCACATGGGATTTTGAACCGAAAAAAAGCTGGCCAAGTGAATGGCTTGGTAAGTTAGTAGTCAGTAAAGAAGATGTTACACCGACCTTGAGTGATAAAAAGATGTCCGCCGTTATGGCGTGGTTCCCTTATTTACTGGTTGCCCTTTTACTGGTGTGTTCAAGAGTATTTACAAGCTTTCAGTCTTTGCTTAACAGTGCGACAGTAGATCTAACCTCGATTTTAAGTGAGGCAGATATCAGTGCCAGCTTTAGTCCTTTATACTTACCAGGCGGCTTGTTATTAATCAGCGCCTTGGTTGCCGCTGCTTTTCAAACTAAAAAACCCGTCAAGGCACTAAACAGTGCCTTTAAAGAAACAGGTAAAACTGTTTTAGGAGCGGGTTTTGTACTTGTTTTCACGATTCCAATGGTCAGGATTTTTATTAATTCAGGCGTAAACTTATCAGATGTGGCAAGTATGCCAGTCGCCAGTGCAGAGTTATTTGCGGGTACTTTTGGCAGTGTTTTTCCCTTAATCAGTGCAACCATTGGTGCGTTAGGTGCCTTTATCGCCGGCTCTAATACCGTATCTAACATGATGTTCAGTCAACTCCAATATGAAGCCGCCATGAGCTTACATGTTTCACCTTCATTAATCATCGCGGCTCAAGCGGTTGGTGCAGCAGCCGGTAATATGATTGCCATACATAACGTGGTGGCTGCATCAGCAACGGTGGGTTTGCTTGGTATGGAAGGTGCCACACTTAGGCGTACTATTTTACCCACCATATACTATGTGTTGTTCTGTGGAATAATCGTCATGGCCGCAATTTACATTTTTGGTTTTCAAGGGCCCTTAGCATCATGAGTGACACACAATTACAAGATAGGGAACGTCATATGGCTTCTTTAAACCTTTTCTCATCAAATATGCCTTCTCAAGACATACTGAGTCCTGAGCACGTGTTAGATAAACTAACCATTTTATTAGGAGCCAGTAATATACAGGCAGACCCAGAGAAAAACGAACACTATAGGATGGGGTGGCGCTCTGGTGGTGGCAATGCCTTAGCCGTTTTATTTCCACAAACATTGCTAGATATTTGGCGTAGCCTAGAAGTATGCGTCGAAGGCGATTGCATTATCATCATGCAAGCGGCAAAAACAGGCCTGACTGAAGGCTCAACACCGAGCGGTAATGACTACGATAGACCGGTTGTGGTTATCAACACCCTTGCAATGAACCAGTTGTATTTGGTGAATGACAACGAGCAAGTGATTAGCTTGCCTGGGGCTACATTACACCAGTTGCAAAGCCAACTTAATACTGTAAATAGAGCGCCTCACTCCGTCATAGGGTCATCGACTTTAGGTGCGTCTATTATTGGTGGTATATCTAACAACTCAGGTGGTGCTCTTGTTAAAAGAGGTCCTGCTTATACCGAGCTTGCGTTGTTTGCCCAAATAAACAAACACGGTCAGCTGGTGCTAGTCAATCATCTAGACGTCGATTTGGGTGATTCTCCGGAAGAAATACTAACGAACTTGCAAAATGGTAATTTTGATAAAAGAGAATTACCTGACACTGGTAAGCTGGCATCTGACAAAGAATATATCGCCAGAGTAAAAGACGTTGATGCAAGCACGCCCAGTCGCTTTAATGCTGACAAGCGAAGACTGTATGAGGCCAGTGGTTGCGCTGGCAAGCTTGCCGTGTTTGCAGTACGTCTTGATACCTATCCAATAGCGGCAAAAGAGAAAACCTTCTATATAGGCAGTAACAGTGTGAGTGAGCTTACACAGTTGAGAAGACAGATATTATCTGGCTTCAAAAATATTCCTGAAGTGGGTGAATATATGCACCGTGATATATTTGATGTATCTGCTAAATATGGTAAAGATACGTTCCTGAGTATTAAGCATCTCGGTACAGATGCCTTACCTAGATTGTTTTCTATCAAAGGCGCTATGGACGCAAAGTTCCATAAATGGTCATGGATGCCAAAGCATTTTACTGATAAAGTCATGCAGTTCATTGCTAATCTGTTTCCAAAGCATTTACCCAAGCGAATGATTGAGTACCGCAATCAATACGAGCATCACCTAATCTTAAAGATGAGTGATGAAGGTATAGAAGAGGCACAGGATTTTCTAAAGACGTTTTTTGATGCTTCAGAAACTGGTAACTATTTTGAATGTAGTAAAGAAGAGTCAGAAAGCGCGCTTTTAAATCGTTTTGCAGCAGCCGGTGCCGCATTACGGTATGAAGTCATACATGAAAAAGAGGTCGGCGAGATATTGGCGCTTGATATTGCCATACCACGTAACGAATTAGAGTGGCTTGAAACCCTACCTGAAGAAATTACACAGCACTTAGAGATGAAGCTCTATTACGGACACTTTTTTTGTTATGTGTTTCATCAAGATTATATTTTGAAGAAGGGCAGTGATGCCAAGCTTGTTAAAAAGATGATGTTAGAGTTGTTGAGCGCACGCGGTGCAAAATATCCTGCTGAACATAATGTAGGACACTTATACGAAGCGGAACCTGATTTGCAAAACTTTTATAAAAGCTTAGACCCAACGAATACCTTTAATCCCGGTATTGGTAAAATGTCGAAAAATAAACGTAACTGCTCGTGCTGTGTGTAATAACGAGATTATGAAAGAGCTAGCGTCACGCTTTATTTAGCTTTTCAAATACTATTATCTTAGCATTTATACTCATTACTAGACTACAAAAAAGACATATCGTTTAGCACTAAGCTATGCAGAATTAGACATTCAAAAATATTACATAGATATCTAACAGAATAAAAAGGGTAAGCGTATGATTATTTCATCTCCAAACGACTACAGGGCTGCTGCCAAGCGCCGACTGCCACCATTTCTATTTCATTATATAGATGGCGGTGCTTATGATGAATATACCTTAAAACGTAATGTTGAAGATTTATCACAAATTGCCCTTAGGCAACGTGTACTGAATGATATGTCACAGCTGAGCTTAGAGACGCAGTTATTTAATGAAACCTTCTCTATGCCTGTAGCGTTGTCACCAGTGGGTCTGACAGGTATGTATGCACGTCGCGGGGAGGTGCAAGCCGCTATGGCAGCCGATCAAAAAGGCATTCCGTTTACCATGTCGACGGTTTCGGTTTGTCCGATTGAGGAAGTGGCGCCTAAAATCAACCGCCCGATGTGGTTTCAGCTTTATGTGTTGAGAGACCGAGGCTTTATGAAAAATGTACTGGAGCGTGCCAAAGCTGCTGGGTGTTCGACCTTGGTTTTTACGGTGGATATGCCAGTACCAGGCGCACGCTACCGAGATATGCACTCTGGTATGAGTGGTAAGAATGCAGCTATTCGCCGTTATTTACAGTCTGTAATGCATCCGCAATGGGCGTGGGATGTAGGACTAAATGGCCGTCCGCACGATCTTGGTAATATTTCTACTTATTTAGGCAAGCCAACAGGACTGGAAGATTATATAGGCTGGCTGGCCAATAATTTTGATCCTTCTATTTCTTGGAAAGATTTAGATTGGATTCGTGAATACTGGGATGGGCCTATGGTCATCAAAGGTATTTTAGACCCAGAAGACGCCAAAGATGCGGTGCGTTTTGGGGCAGACGGCATAGTCGTATCCAATCATGGTGGACGACAGCTGGACGGTGTTTTATCAAGTGCGCGTGCTCTGCCTCCTATTGCCGATGCGGTTAAAGGAGAGATTAAAATTTTAGCAGACTCTGGCATACGCAATGGCTTAGATATTGTGCGCATGTTGGCTTTGGGGGCCGATCTTTGCATGCTAGGGCGCGCCTTTGTCTATGCTTTAGCAGCGGGTGGCGGTGCAGGGGTAAGCAATTTGCTAGAACTGCTAGATAAAGAAATGCGCGTCGCGATGACGCTGACTGGCGCCAAAACGATTGCTGATATTAATTCTGACTGTTTGGCAAAACTGGATAATTAAACCGAGCCTGTAGAGTTTATAAGTACATGAAGTGAGCTCATTGAAAAAGAAATTACTCACTTTATTTCTTTAAACAAAGGCATAAATATATATTTAGCCCTGTCATTTACGAAGCATTATAGTGGCATAATAAAATTGGACAGTTACTAAGAAGTTATATTAGCCCGGAGAGAGAAAGCAGTAGAACCACCAAATGTAGCCAGTATACCGGAGAAATTAAACTTGAAGTCGTTAGTTTAGTCATCGAGCATAAGAGTAAAACTCATAATGTTATTGACTTCCTAGGTATAGACAGATCTACCTTACAGAAATGGCTAACCTAATATCACCAAAAAATAAATGATTAACGCCTAAAGCTGGCAACGTCTTGAATGATGAGCAGTGAGAGCTTCAAGATCCACATAAACAGGTTAAGTGGCTTACCATAGAAAACCTACGTTTAAGACCACACGACTATTTTGCCAACTAATTTGATGAGAAGGTTAAGGATGACTCTAGATAACGACGTATTACGTGAACGTATCAGCTTATTAGGTTCATTCCTAGGGGATGCGATTTCTCGCCAATCTGGTGAACAAACG
>Ga0209414_1001383_pt1 | contig 11485 bp, 10 predicted proteins | sample LakVidmifraction_4_FD_181154 | JGI IMG/M metagenome (GOLD analysis project Ga0209414, IMG submission 181154) | Hypersaline microbial communities from Lake Vida, Antarctica - Brine Hole Two &gt;0.2 micron (SPAdes) (version 2) | ecosystem: Environmental > Aquatic > Non-marine Saline and Alkaline >... | reverse complement strand
GATCCGTTGGTTTTTGTGCCATAAATTTTTTATTATTAAACGGTGCTCTTCATTTTTAAAATACTCTAATATGCCTTTTAAAACCTGTGCATTTTTGTTTTGCTTTTGAGTATAATTGTAAAATCTCTTTTCATCCAATAATACCTCATAAGCTTTTACTAATAATTGGAGATCTAAGGCTGGAAATTTTTCTTTTAATTTTAGAAAGATAAAATAACCTTCTGGGTCAATATCACCAAAATAATCAATAACCACTGCTTTTGGGGTAACAATCATTGAAAGCATTTCTAATTGGCTTATGATACCCTTCCCTTGTCCCCAAAGCAGAAATTTGTACTTTTTTGAAAAGAAAGGATGATTTTCCATCATTAATTTTCTCACTGTAAAAAAGGTTGATTGGTTTTCAACAATTAATATTTTATTGTTGGTGATTTTTTTATTCTCATAATACACAAACATTTGTGTATATTTCTTCATTTTTAAGGCCTCATCAAAATTTCTAAATCCTAAATATGAATTAAGTTTTATTCTTTTTAAAATATTTTTTTCAGTATTAAAGTACTTCTCATCATCAAACAATTCTAAGGCCCGCTCTTCTCTACTAGCAATCAATCGTTCATCTCGCGTCTTAATAAAATTATAAATTCTTTTAATATATTTCAAGTCTTGTTTCTTTTGTGCCTTGATATACTTTTTATAATAGGATAGATCTAGAAAATCACTGTAAAACATAAAAACATAGGCATCCCATGAATTTTCTGTTGCCTCAGTAATCCTTTGATATTTACTTTTAAGATAAGGTTTTTTATAATAGTAAGTTGAAGACTTAATCTCTCGTATAACACCTTCATTAACTAAGGCCAAAATAATGTCAGCAAAAGTCTTATATCCCCCCTTTGAAGTGTATTGGCTCTCACCACCAACACTTTTCAATTAGTAACTTTTCAAGTATTTCTATGTTAAAGCCTTTTCTTTTAAATTTTTTTATGATTTTTTCTATCCTTTGCTTCATTTAAAAATCTCCTATTCACCTTGACTACTATTTCACTTGACTAGCGGAAAAATATAAAGTGCGATCTTATTCAATAGACATCCCTTCACTAATATCGTTATCTAAGACTTCTATGATTTGATCATTTTCTAATAACCCATCTGTTATTTCTACATAGTCTTCTCCAATTAAACCGATTTCAACTTTTTTAGATGTGGCTTCTCCATTACTATTTACAAAGACAAAATACTCATCATTATCAGTATAGTAACTGTCAAGGGGAATTCTCAAAGTGGATTCTCTTTCATCAATAACAAATTCTAAATCTAATACTTGGTTTAAGATATACCCCTTTGATACATTCTTGCCATCAATTTCTATATTGACTTTTGTTTGTTGAATGCCTAATTCCGTTAATTCTGAGTATATCTTAGGATAAATTTTAGTGACTTTTGAAATCACTTCAGTGTCACCAATGGGATCATCAATCAGTACCCTCATCCCTTTTTTAATAGCCATTAATTCTGTTTCTAAAACATCTGAAAGTATTTTTATCCTGTCAAGATTTGTAATTTCAACAATAGGACTACCTTGAATAACAAAAGATCCCTCTTGTATAAATTTTTCGGTTATAACACCATCAAGATCAGCAATAATATCCGTTTCCTCTAAGGTATTGATGAGTTGTTTCTTTTGTGCCTCTAATGATTTAATTTGAGAATCATATTGCATTTGAATGTTTTTACTTGCTGTTTTTTTCAAAAGAGATAAATCACTTCTTAATGACTTTAATTGATTCTCGAGTACAATTTTCTGATCCCTAGCAGCATTTAAATCCTCTAAGCTAATGGCTTCATTTTTATACAACTCTTCCATTTTCCTTACACGCTCAATACTCCGTTGAAAACTATTTTCAGCCGTTTGAATAGAATATTCTAAACTATTAATACGTTCTTTTTCCGTTGGCTTTACAGATTCTTTTAACATATACTCTACATTGGCAATTTGTGCATCAACACCCTTAATTTGTAACTCAATAGTATTTTTATTAATTTTGGCAATTAAATCACCTTTTTTTACGACAGCCCCAATCTCTTTGTTAAAGGCTATAATTTCCCCATTGGCACCAGAAAATGCAATTGATACCTCTTCAGATATAATTTTTCCTTCACTACTAATACTTTGAATTACTTTTCCTTGATCTACCGTGTAATAATTGACAGTGACTTGAGATGAACTTTGATTGATAAAATAGCCTGCTGTTACAATTATTAGTGAAACAAGAATACCCAATGCAATTTTTCCTTTTTTCGATAATTTAATTTTTCTCATGCTTTCACCCCTAAGTCGTCCTTTCTTTAAGCGCTTCAATAAAATTAAGCTTTCTTATGCGATAATATGCTGCAAATTGAGCAATGCCTATAAAAGTCAATGTAATACCAATCCCATATAGAAAAGTACTAAACTGAATATCCCCTCCGAAAGTGTATAAATCCGTTGAAAAAGCATCTGTAATCCCTTGTGAGGCCATTTTTGAAAGGGGAATACCAATAATAATGCCAATCACTGTTATGACCAAGTTTTCTTTCAAAATAACACCAGTGATTTCTCCTTTACTCATGCCAAGAATTCGAAGAGAAGAAAACTCTAGTAAACGACTATTAATTGTCATAACTGTTGTGTTATACATTATAGCAAATCCTAAAATAAAACCGAAAAACAATAAGGAAGAAATGGAAGCAGCAGTGATTTGCATAAACTCTTCGAAACTAGAACTCATATCTTCAATGGAATTAATGCCACTAATATATCTTATTTTTTCAAGTTTTTCTTTTACATCATCTTTAGAATTCAAAAACACCCCATTAATACTATCCTTCTCTACGAGGCCTTCTCGCATAAGATTAATATCCATATATACATTTGTGCCTAAATTTTGTTTATTAATTCCTGTGACTTTAACATAAATATCGTCTTTTCCAGGAATATAATTATTAATTTTAATGCGATCCCCTACTTTAATACCAAGGACCTTAGCTAAACCTTCTGAAACATAAACAAAATTCTTTTCAGGTACCAATGGTCTTTCATTTTTATCTTCATAATCATACATTTGAGTATTTTTATCAAGACCAATCAAACTAACAATTTGACTTTTCCATTTTGATTCTATTTCAAAGGGATACTCTAGTTTCCCTTCAATTTTTTCATACTCTAATTGGTCTTTAATGACCTGTATAGATTTTGTGCTGGTTGGTTTTGAAAATTCAATGTTATAATCCATTTTTTGTAGATTCCCAAATTGATATGTAAATAACTGTGGCATCGTAGCAAATAAGTATAGTGGCACCACTACAACAAGTAATGTAATCGCAACACCAAAAGCTACAAAAATAACACGTTTTTTATCTCTTAGTAAATTCCGCCAGACCATCTTTTGAGTAAAATTTAACTTTTTCCAAATTTTCGATCCTTCAAATATGATCCGTTTACCACTTTTCGGTGGTTCTTTTCGCATAGATTCCGCCGGTACAATTTTTAAGGTTCCCTTAGCACCGATGACACCGGCACCTATTGAAAAAACAAGGGATAAGAGAATACCGCTAATAAGATACCCTATATAATACTCAATGGTTACATAATGGACTTTATAAAACATCAAATACAATTGGGTGAAGTACTTTGATACAAATATACCTAAGATGACACCTAAAATACTACCAAATAGACCTATAAAAACAGCAAATTTCGAATAATGAATCAACACTTGCATATTTGTATAACCCATGGATTTTAAAACACCGATGGTCATACGATCACCTTTTACCAAGCGACTAATCATCACCGTTAATATAATCCCAGCAACGACTAAAAAGAGTAGTGGCACAACTGAAGAGGACTGCTTACCGCCTTGTATTTCTTCTTCAACAATTCGGTAACTTAATTGATCCTCTCGTAGTCTAACACTTTTAACTCCATATTTATCTAAAGCCTCTTCTACTTTTGTTTTTATTTTTTCTAAATTATAGCCTTCTTCCACGTCAATAATAATTTCATTATAAGCATTTCCTAGGCCAAATGCTTCTGTTGCAAATTTTTCAGATACATAAATAATACCAAAACTTGTTAAATCTGGTAACATGGATTGGCTATCTTTCATTAAGTAAACAAATTCCGGGGATCCCACCTCAGCCTTTATTTTTAGATCATAAACCTTGCCATTGATTTGAGGTCTTACACGATCGCCTATTGTAATGCCACGTCCCTGAACAAAGTGTTCAATGACATAAGCTTCTTTGTAATCTGATAATCCTAAATGACCATTAATTAAGTATAATTTATTAATTCTCTGTTCCTTTGGTACAGAAATTATTCTAGCCGTTACCTTTTCATTTGGATCTTTAACCTTTAAAGGCACATCCATTTTTATGCGTCCTTCAACAGTCTTGATGCCATTAATCCTTTTTAAATCATTAATGCTATTCATTGGTATTTTTACAACTTCAGCTGTCATATCAGCCAAATTATTTTTTTCATAATATGTATTGACAGAATTTTCAAAATTATAAATCCCCATGTTAAAAGAAATATAGACTAGTAAACCAACCATCATGACAACCATAATTGCAATATACTGTAGTTTGGATTCTTTTAGTTTTCTTATGACACGTTTGTTTAAAGGGGTCATTACCATTCAATCCTTTCAGGCGCCATTGGATCATCATTTTTGATAATCTCTTCAATTTCACCACTACGCATTCTAATAACAGTATCCGCTATATCGCCAATGGCTGCATTGTGCGTAATAACCATTACGGTTTTACTGTATTTTTTGTTAATATCTACTAGCAATCTTAAAATCAACTTCCCAGTTTTATAATCTAAAGCCCCTGTGGGTTCATCACAAAGAAGCAACTTAGGATTTTTTGCAACAGCTCTTGCAATTGCAACTCTTTGTTGCTCCCCACCACTCAATTGAGATGGAAAATGACTTTTCCGCTCTTCTAACCCAACACCGTCCATTACTTCATCAATATCTAAGGGGTTTGAACAAATCTCCGTTGCCAATTCTACATTTTCCCGGGCGGTAAGATTCGCCATTAAGTTATAAAACTGAAAGACAAATCCAATTTTATCTCTTCTATAGTGGGTCAATTCCTTTTCATTGTATTGTGTCACATCATCCTCATAAAATTTTACTGTACCAGATGTGGGTTGATCCATTCCACCAATCATATTTAATAATGTAGACTTACCTGAACCACTTGGGCCTAAAACAACAATAAATTCCCCATCAACCACTTCAAAACTGTCACCACGCAAGGCTTTTACTGTTACTTCTCCCATTTGATAATATTTTTTCAAATCTGTTACTTTCACTGCGATTTTCGGCATAATTCACCTCTTTAAAATTCCACAAATCTTTTTTAAACACGTTTGTTAATAATTACCCTTTCCGATGAAATATTAACATTTTTTCAAGATTGTATAATCTTATATTATATTTATTTATTTCTATTGTCAAACAAAAAAGTCCTGTAAAACTCAGGTTTTACAGGGCTTTTGATACTATTTTAATGATTCAATTAATTCAGCCAAACGCTTAAGTGCTTCCTCTTCATCACTACCTGTCGCTTTTAATGTTATGGTATCATTTTTCGTCGCACCTAAAGACGTTACTGCTAAAATACTTTTTGCATTAATTTCTTTCGACTTAAATGCTATTACAATAGTTGATTCAAAGGTCGAAGCTCTTTTCACAAATTGAGCGGCTGGTCTTGCATGTAAACCATGATCCGTCGGAATTACGACTTCTCTTTCAGCCATAGGTCTCCTTTCTTAAAATTTTTATCAAATTTTACTTATGTTTTTACTTTCATGGGCCACTCTTTTGACATCTTCTATATCATCCGTTATGGTTAACTGAACAGAAGAAGCAATAACCCCCTCTACTAATGGGGCATCTACAATTTCTACTGAGGTCATATCTAATAAATCTATTGCCGTTTCTGCACTGAGTATCGCGCTGCCTAGATCAACAAAAATTAACACACCATTGCCTTGATCAACGGACTCAATGGCCTCTTTTATTTTAATCGCATCTGTTCCTATTCTTCCATCTGATGTTCCGCCTGCAGCCATAATAGGTATTTCTTCATTGGAAACTTGTTTTGCAATTTCCACAACACCTTCTGCTACTTTGCTGCTATGGGAAACAACAACTATACCAATCATATGAGTCTCCTTAATCTTCACTAATTGTTTCATATAATGCTTTTAGTAATAAATAACTAGAAGTTGCACCTGGATCTTGATGCCCTAAACTTCTCTCACCTAAATAGCTTGCTCTACCTTTTGTTGCAATAATTGTTTTTGTATACTCAACGCCTTCTAAGGCTGCCCCAACACTTTTTTCTAAGGCTACTTCTAAAGACTCTCCACTTTCAATGGCTTCTTTAAAAATTTCATAGGCTGGTATTAAAGCATCCAACATAGTTTTTTCGCCTTTTTCTGCCTTACCTCTTAATTGAACGCCACCAATGGCAGCTGAAAAAACGTCTATCAATTTTTCATCGCTAATAGAGTCCCCTTCAACAACGCCAGCCGCTTTTAAAAAAGCTGTACCGTATAAGGGTCCAGAAGCACCACCAACAGTTGAAATCAAGGTCATGGCAACCGTTTTCAAAATTTTATCGCAACTGTCGCCTTTTAAATCTTCCAATTTAGCACCGACAGCCTTAAAACCTTTATTCATATTTATACCGTGGTCACCATCTCCAATTTTCGCATCTAAAGCTGTTAGTAATTCTTTGTTTTTAGCCATAGACTTTTCCATGTTATTAAGACTTTTAATTAAAAGTTTTGATGTAATCATATATCTCCTTCTTTTTATTTTTATAATGATTTAAAAGCAATTGTATCCGCTTTAGCATCTAAGAGCTCAATTAATTCATCATCTAGTTTTAATAAGCTCACTGAACAACCAGCCATTTCTAAGGATGTCATAAAGTTTCCAACAATTGTTTTATAGACTACTATACCTTTTTCATCTAATAAAGCTTTAACTTTTCTATTGACAATATAAAGTTCCATTAATGGTGTGCCCCCAAGACCATTGATTAATACAGCTGCTTTATCCCCAGATTTATATTCTATATCGTCTAAAATCTTACCAACAAGGATTTCTGCAATTTCATCAGCTGTTTTTATTTCATCTTTATATGTTCCTGGTTCACCATGGATCCCTAAACCAACTTCCATTTCATCTTCTTCTAATTCAAAACCAGGCTTGCCAGCAGCTGGGATTATACAAGAGGTTAATGACATGCCCATGCTTCTTACATTATCAATAACTTTATTTGCAATGCCTTGTACTGCCTCTAATGATTTTCCAGCTTCGGCTGCAGCGCCAGCAATCTTATGAACAAATATTGTACCTGCAATACCTCTTCGGCCTGTTGTATAGGTACTATTTTCTACTGCAACATCGTCATTTACAACTACTTGTTTTACATCTATACCTTCAGCCTCAGCCATTTCTCCAGCCATTTCAAAGTTCATAATATCCCCAGTATAGTTTTTTACAACTAATAAGACACCTTTCCCTTGATCAACAGCCTTTACTGCTTCAAAAACTTGATCTGGTGTTGGTGACGTAAAAACTTCTCCTGCTATGGCACCATCAAGCATACCTTCCCCTAAGAATCCTGCATGAGAAGGCTCATGGCCACTACCGCCGCCACTCACAAGGGCAACTTTGTTACCAGGCAAATTTGCTCTCACCAATACTTCAAAGCCCTCTAATCTTCTTGCATAATCAGGATGGGCACTTACCATACCATCGAGCATTTCATCTACTACGTGTTCTGGATTGTTAATAATTTTTTTCATTGTTCCTCCTTGGTATAATCAATTAAACTACCTATACATACATAATATGCAAGTTATGTACCAAAAAAAGCCTTGAAAAACAGTATTTTTTAAAGCATTATTGATACATCTGTCTCATAGCATTCCTCTCTTGGTCAAAATGATCATTCATCCACAATGCCATATTTCCTTGCTTTTCTAGCAACTGTTCGATGGCTTAATCCAAGGGCTTTTCCTGTGCGATTAAAAGATTCATATTTATTTAAGGCTTTTTCAATAATCACTTTCTCATATTCTTCCATTGAATAAATTTTTTCTTCAGTAATGATATTAACTTTTTCTTTTACTGGTTCAAGGCTTTCTCCTAAGGCTTCTTTTATATAGTTTGGAATATCTTCACCAGTAATTTCGTCGTAATCACTAAAGACAATCATTCGTTTGATAATATTTTCAAGTTCTCTTATGTTTCCAGGCCAATGGTAATTTCGCAACATGGCCATGCATCTTTTGCTTAGTTTCTTAACGTGCATGTCTTCATCTCTAAATATTTTTTCTAAAAAGTATTCTACTAAATCGCCAATATCTTCTTTTCGTTCTCTTAGTGGGGGTAACGTAATTGGAATCACATTTAATCGATAATACAAATCTAATCGAAAGTCTTTCTTTTCAATCAATTCTTCAAGGTTTTGATTCGTCGCAGTAATAATTCGAACATCAATGGGTATTTTCTGATTTCCACCTACCCGTTGGAGCTCTTTTTCTTGTAAAACTCTTAAAAGTTTCACTTGAAGATTTTGGCTTAAATCTCCGATTTCATCTAAGAAAAGTACCCCTTGGTCTGCTAACTCAAATTTCCCTATTTTCTTTCGACTGGCACCTGTAAAAGAACCTTTTTCATGTCCAAAAAGTTCGCTTTCTAGTAAGTTTTCAGGTATCGCAGCACAATTGATCCCAATAAAAGGTTGATCCCTTCTTGGACTCGCCTTCCATATTGATTTTGCAATTAATTCTTTTCCTGTACCACTTTCACCTCTCACTAAGACTGTCATACTTGTTTTTGCTGCTTTCGTTGAAAGTTTTAATACCTTCTCCATGGGTTTACTTCGGCCAATGATAATATCAAAGGCTTCATCAATACCTTCTTGTGTGTTTTCTATCAAAACTTCTTGGTATTCTTTAATTTTTTGTTCTGCATAATCCAAGTCTTGCATCACCCTCTTCAAGGCGGTAATCTCAGTTATAATCCAAACATTCCCTTTAAAACGATTGTGTATCTTTATTGGAGAAATGTTAGATAAGATCTTTCGTTTATGATTCAATTCTGTTACCAAATCCCTTGTCTTCTCTTCTTTTCTTAAAAGATTTAGAATCTTCGTATCAGAAATAATTGACTGAATATTCTGATGAATGAGCTCAGATTCATCTTTTTTTAAAATCTCAGCAAATCTCGGATTGATATATGTAATGACACCAGAAGGATTCACCATACAAATACCATCATTGGCATTTTCTAAAATATTACTTAAGCGTTTTTTTGTTTCTTTTGTAGATTCTAAAGTTGCAGATAGTTTCTCAATATCTGTAATATCTTTAAACGTCGCAACAGCACCAATGACTTGATTATTTACTATTATTGGTGAGCGATTGGTAATAATTGTTGTGTGATTAATTTTCTGCTTAACATTCACAACAGCTTCTCCTGTTTTAAGTACTTCAGCTAATCCTGAGTTTTTAAGAACTTCTCCTGCCTTTTTACCAATCACATCTTTTCTGTTAAGACCCATTATTTTTTCTGCACTATGATTAAAAATAGTAATAATATCATCTGTGTTCACAGCGACCAAACCATTTGTAATGCTTTCAATGAGTTGTTCACTGGTCAAAGTATTTTGGTCTAACATCTCGTCAACGGCGTCATATTTATTTATCGTATAATCAAGGGTTTCAGTTATAAATTCACACATTTCCTCTACAGCAACTTTACTGTTGACATGAAAATTTGTAGTAACACTAATCCAATCATTTTCTCGAATAGATAAAGCTGTTAATGCAATCATACTACTCATCGGTAATTCTGCACTTTCATTTTTTTTCCTTAGAAACAATTGTACATCGTATTTTTTATTAATAATACTGGACTGATGGGCGATTTTAGCGGCAACTCTTGTATGAATGCCCTTTGGAAATAAAACTTTTACCTCTTTAATATACCTCAATTATTTCCCCCTTCCATTTTCTAAAACTTTTCTTTACTTTAATAATATCATATTTATATATTATTTTAAATATAATTAAAAGGCATATTTCTATGCCTTTATTTGACTATCACTTTTTTTATAAAATTTTTCTATTAAAATACTACTCCCAATAATTAATGGGATGGATACTAAAAGTCGAGTCAAAGTAAAGGCTATGCCAAGAAATGACATTTCAAATAAACCCATGGGTATTCTTGCGACGGCTGCAGCGCCTAAATATGTAAATACAATGGAAAGCTTCGCCCCTTTATCATATAAACTTTTAGAAACAGGCATAGCCATATACAATCCACCAACAGTCGTCCCAGCTAGAATAATGGCCCACAAATAAGCTATTGCCCTAGAGTCTTCTCCTAAATGCTTTTCAATTGTTTCTTGATCAATCCAAACTTCAAATATTCCAATTAATATGAAAACCATAGGCACAAACTTTAACATCGTTAAAGAAAAACCTTGAAAGTTATTAAAAATCTCAGTTCCTACTGTTAATTTCATTGGCAGGGTTATTAAAAGAAATACGCTAAAGGCAATTATTAAACCATATTTTTTAACCATTAAAAAAACCTCCTAAAACAATGCCAATGACTACTGATACAATAATTGCAATAAATAAACCCATTAGGTTTCTGATAATTGTTAATTTAATTCCAAAATATTCTTTTTCAATTTGAAAAGTTATCACTCCTACCATCATCATAGACGTTGTAAAGGCTGCTAACACTATATAACTGACTCCTTTTTCTAATAGAAGACCGGCCAAAGGAAAAACGACAAATCCAGGCATAAATGTTATAGAACCAATACCAAGAGCCAAAGCAACACTTTGAATCAAATTGGCATCTCCTAAATACCTTAAAATTAACGCATCAGAGACAAAATATAAAGAGATGGACACGAAGATAATCATATTGATGAATATTGGGGCATTCTTAGTTATTTTTTTTATCCCTTTTTTGATACCCTTCATCGTTTTCTTAAAATCGACTATCATAAGCACTATAATAAAACCAATGGATACTATACAAAACATAAACGCCCTTTCTCATTTAAAAATCAAATATTTATAGTTGAAATACCAAAAAATCAGACCCTTCACCAAGGGGTCTAATAATATTATTGAATTTCATCTACATCAAATATCTCTTCTTGTTGAAGAATTTTATTAATAAAGCGATCAACAACTTCAGGGGAAAACTGTTTTCCCTTTTGATCCTTTAACTCCTGAATGGTTTCTTCCATGGTCATAGGATCCTTATAAGCTCTTTTAGAACGCATGGTATGAAAAGAATCCACTACAGTTATAATTTGAGATATTAGTGGGATTTCATTGCCCACTAGGCCATCAGGATAACCCATCCCATCAAAA
>Ga0209414_1001382_pt1 | contig 11485 bp, 11 predicted proteins | sample LakVidmifraction_4_FD_181154 | JGI IMG/M metagenome (GOLD analysis project Ga0209414, IMG submission 181154) | Hypersaline microbial communities from Lake Vida, Antarctica - Brine Hole Two &gt;0.2 micron (SPAdes) (version 2) | ecosystem: Environmental > Aquatic > Non-marine Saline and Alkaline >... | reverse complement strand
TGGCATAGCAACAGAGGCGCTTATAACCTTCGCCAACTTATCAGGCACACACTCAAGGATAATAGAAAAAGCACCAGCCTCTTCAAGGCCTTTGGCTTCAGCAAGGATCCTCCTTGCAGCTTCTATCCCCTTTCCCTGTACCTTGTACCCTCCAAGCTGACTTGCCGTCTGTGGTGTTAAGCCAATATGAGCCATCACAGGAATCCCCGCCTCAACCAGTGCCTTTACAATCACACACATGTTTAAACCACCTTCAAGCTTTATAGCATCGCAATCGGCTTCTTTTAGAAAACGTATGGCATTATTGATAGCATATCTGGTACCAGTCTGATACGTACCAAAGGGCATATCCCCCACGATAAAACTATCTGGAGCTCCACGACGCACCGCTTTTGCATGATGAAGCATTTCATCCATGGTTACAGGAACAGTTGAATCGTAGCCAAGCATGACCATACCAAGTGAATCGCCAACAAGAAGCATATCAACATCACATGCGGAAAGTAGACGAGACATCGACGCGTCATATGCTGTTAACATAGTGATTTTTTCACCTCGCGCCTTCATTGAACCGATATCTGAAAGTGTTTTTCTCATGATCTCCCCTGCACCTTTTTTATGAATCGTTAAAATCCTTCCTCTCTATACTAACCCCGGTAAACGGGAAATAAGCCGGGATAAGTACCTTCACCAAATTCATTCATAAAAAACAAGAGATAAGCTCAGACTTCGAATAAATTTATAAGGTACTAAAAAATCGTTTTAAAACGATATTCCCGTTTATCGCAGGTGCCTTGGATCTACTCCACGAAAAGATACAGCTTTAATCATCAAAAAGAGATTGCTGCATAGACATCTGCCGCGGGATTTTTCTTTTAAAATGCTCATAGGCAACCGTCGTTGCCACTCTGCCCCTCGGAGTTCTTTTAATAAAACCGGATTGTATCAGAAATGGTTCATACACATCTTCGAGGGTGTTTTTTTCTTCACAAACAACAGTTGCCAATGTCTCCAATCCTATAGGACCGCCCTCAAACTTATCGATGATTGTAAGCATAATTCTTCGATCCATATCATCGAGACCAAACTGATCAACCCCAAGCATATTTAAGGCGTCATCAGCCACTTTTTTGTTTACAATTTCGTGACCGCCAACTTCGGCAAAATCTCTTACTCGTCTGAGTAGTCGGTTAGCAATTCTTGGTGTGCCTCTAGATCTTCGTCCAAGTTCCAGAGCACCAGTAATATCGACATTCATGCCTAGAATTAAACCTGAACGCTGTACAATGGTAACGAGTTCCTCCGGAGAATAAAATTCAAGCCGCAGCACAACTCCAAAACGATCTCGCAAGGGTGGGGTAAGTAGACCAGTTCTCGTAGTAGCACCAACGAGGGTAAAACGTGGAAGATCCATTCTAACAGACCTGGCACCGGGTCCCTGGCCAATGATAAGATCGAGCTGATAATCTTCCATGGCGGGATACAGCACTTCTTCCACGGCATGATTAAGCCTGTGAATCTCATCAATAAAGAGGACATCTCCTTCCTGCAGACTGGTTAAGATTGCTGCCAGATCACCCTGTTTTTCTATTACCGGACCAGAAGTCATCTTGATTCCGGCACCCATTTCATGTGCAATAATATAGGAAAGTGTCGTTTTGCCAAGCCCTGGGAAACCGTGAAACAAGACGTGATCAAGAGGTTCCCCCCGATTACGAGCAGCTTGGATAAAGATTGATAAACTCTTGCGAACCTGCTCCTGCCCAATGTATTCCTTCAGTGTCTTAGGTCTAAGAGAATTTTCATTGCCAGGTTCTCGAACCTGCACTTCAGAGCTTACAAGTCTGTCGTCTGAATTGATATCTTCTTCTATGTTCATGCAAGTGACCTCAAGGTGAGGCGGATAAGATCTTCAACCTTCAATCCAGCAAACTCTTCATCTCCCACCTGATTTTTCACAGCGGTAAGGGCTGACTGGGCAACACTGTCAGGATAACCAAGATTAGATAAGGCTGAAACGGCATCGGCAAGTTCTGTTCCCGCTGAAACAGGTAACCTGGCAGCAGAACCAGCGGCCCCGACAGTGCCGCGGGCCAGGTGACCCACTTTATCTTTTAAGTCCAGACAGATACGTTCAGCAGTCTTCTTTCCAACACCAGGTAGGCTGGTCAAGCGTTTAAAGTCACCTGCAGCAATCGCCTGGCAGATATCAGCCACCTGCAACCCGGAAAGCATAGAAAGAGCAAGTTTAGGGCCGATTCCGGAAACAGTTTTTAAGATAAGAAAAAGCTCTTTTTCATCTTCTTCTAAAAAGCCATACAGGGTGATGGCATCTTCTCTTACATTGGTATGGATGAAGAGAAAAACAGACTCATTTTTCTCAGGCATACGTGCTATGGCATCAGTAGTAACAATGGCTTCATAACCCACACCGCCAATATCTATCACCACACGATCAATAGTTTTATAAAGTACTGTTCCGCTCAGTGTAGCAATCATGTTATTTCACAGTTGGTAAACTCGTAAAAAAGTCGAATTGGAGATGGCTCATTAAAAAGCTTCATATTCTAGGCGTGTAAATTTTACTATTATTTCGGCGTACTAGGGTACGTCGTAATAATAGTGAAATTTGCAACAACGACGCAGATAAGCGCAGACTTCGGATGAAGAGTTTTCACAACGCCATCATAGGTTAAGTTGATTTGCATGACATATTGCCACCGCAAGAGCATCAGCGGCATCAGAACTCGGGGTGCCAGAGAGGCCCAGTAAAATTCGCACCATGTGCTGCATCTGAGCTTTATCCGCCTGACCGTATCCACTCACGGCTTGCTTGATGAATCTCGGTGTATAATCATACACCTGCAAACCATTTTGCATGGCGGCAACTACGGCAGCACCACGAGCCTGTCCAAGCTTTAATGCCGAGCGTGGGTTGTCTGAGACAAAGACATCTTCCACGGCTGCAACAACGGGATTATGAACCTGAACGACCTCATTGAGGCCGTCAAAAATCTCATTAAGCCTATAGTTAAGCGGATATTTGACTGAGGTCTTAACTACCCCGCAGGCTACAAAACGCAAGCGCCCTCTATCCGCTTCAATTACTCCATATCCAGTTATTCTACTACCTGGATCTACCCCTAAAATCCGATCCACGAATTACTCTGACAAAATTTCCATCAACTCATCGTCGATATCAAAATTGGAAAACACGGTTTGAACATCCTCGTGATCTTCAAGGTTTTCCATGAGCTTTAGAAGAGATTTACCGACATTTTCCTCGGTGACATCAACGGTGTTCTGAGGAATCATAGAAATAGTAGCCTCAAGAAAACTTACATCAGCCTCTCCAAGAGCCTCACGGACATCATCAAAGTCTTCTGGTGCTGTAAGAATCTGAAATTCACTTTCATCTTCAATGACATCATCAGCGCCCGCTTCTAATGCCTTATCCATCATCTCTTCTTCGCTGATACCTTCTTTGTCCACCAGGATCAGACCTTTTTTATCAAACATCCAGGAAACACATCCAGACTCACCCAGGTTACCATTACTTTTAGCAAAATAATGACGTACATCGGCAACAGTTCTATTACGGTTATCTGTCAAACATTCAACAATAACAGCCACACCACCAGGTCCATATCCCTCGTACATGATTTCATCATACACTTCGCCAGCGATCTCACCGGTACCTTTCTTAATTGCCCGGGTGATATTATCCTTTGGCATATTCTCAGATTTGGCAGTATTAATAGCGGTACGAAGACGTGGATTGCCTTCAGGATCTCCCCCGCCGCCTCTGGCAGCAACGGTAATTTCCTTAATCAGGCGGGTAAAGATCTTCCCGCGCTTAGCATCATTTGCGCCTTTCTTTCTCTTAATTGTTGACCACTTAGAATGTCCTGACATATATCGCACCCATTTTGTTTTTTTTATTCATATAACAACTGCTATTTTCAAACGTACTAAGAACGTTTTTTAAAATCCATAGCCAGCAAAAACACTTCCCGACTCTCTACTCGTGAACTCTTTGGCTTCAATACCTTTACCATTGAAAACCGTTTTTTTACATCTGCAACAAATTGGGGAAAATCTTCTCCCTGAAACACCTTGCAAAGGTAGTGTCCTTTGTTGAGTAACAGTTCTTCTGCAAGCGCCATTGTGTGCTGAACAAGGATGAGCGATTTCTGAGCATCCGTCCATCTACAACCTGTTGTATTCGGCGCAAGGTCAGAGATCAAAGCCTTAAAGGCAGGCCTGAATTTCCGCACCGCGGGCATAAGTTCAGGTTCTAAAATATCCTGGCACAGCCAGTGAATCGGAGCGCCGCCTGGCCTTTCAATCTGATCCGCCTGCTTGAGATCCACTCCCACAACTATCCCTTTTGGTCCAATGACTTCAGAGGCAAACAAAGACCAACTTCCCGGATAACAGCCCAGATCCAGCACGCTGTCGCCACGTTTAAGGAACTTATACTTCTGCTGAACTTCTTCCAGCTTATATACTGAGCGAGCCGGGTATTTATCTTTTTTTGCTTTTTTCGAATAGAAATCGTTTATTTTACGCACGTTTTAGTCCATTTATTTTTCTTTGACAAGGCGAAAGCCCAGATATTCTAAGCAATCCGGTTAATCCGGTTAATCCGTTCCTTCACCATTATTTTCCTGAAGTAAAAACTCCTTAATCCAGTTGAAAGCCTCGTTTCTATTCGTAATGACACCATCAACTCTTGCTATCTCAAGCTCACTCATAATACGACCAAACGTTGGCCCAGGTGTAAGTCCAAACTCTTTTATAAGATCATTACCTGTGATGAGTTTTGGCCCTGTGACCACCGGCTCAATGGTGTCTACATATATTTTTTGCACCATATTAAAAAGACTGACCAACTCACCTTCCATCTCCTCAGGTTTTTTCTCACCCTCACTGGCAAGACTATCTGCCATTGCAAGCAGGAACAGGCCTGCAAGATTGCCCCCTGCTCGTTGGCTCAGTTTCAATGCTGCACGAGGCGACAAGGCCTTACTCCGCTTGACATTACATAAATGAAATGGATGCATGTGCATTGCAATCAAATTACCTACCAGATCACTATCAGCCAGACTCCATTTCGATTTTTTAGCGTAGGACGTAAAGATCTTCTTTCCTGCTTCATCATGACCATAAAAGGTAACCCTTCCACCTTTGTCAGCTCGTACTGCCCGGGTGTTTGGTTTCCCCACATCATGCATAAGAGCGGCCCATTTAAGCCCTCTTACAACTCCCGGCCGTTGGAGGTAAGCATTCAATATTGCAACTTGATCCGCATAATATTTTTCAGGACTCTCAATGATTTTTTCCATCATCTTCAGTGCAAGAAAACTATGCCCAAGCACGTCCAAGTGGTGAAACTCCGGCTGCTCAACCCCGTCACCTTCACATAACTCTGGTAATAAAAAGGGTAAAAGCCCATCTTCAGCCATCATCTGCAGAATCTTTGATGTCCGACTTGATTCAAAAATAAGCTCAAGTTCATGACAGACACGCTCAACGGCTACCGTCTGAATACTGCTTGCCTGCTTAGTAATTTCTTTTCTACTATCTGCACTCAGTTCAAAACCAAAAACTGCACAGAGCCGATATCCCCGTAACAATCGTACCGGATCATCCACAAAAGCGGCTGGAAGGTGTTTTACCAATCCTAGCTGCAAATCTTTACAACCACCTGTTGGGTCAAAGAGTGTGGGATCGTTTTTCTCATAGAGTGTTACAAAGTCAATTGCCATCGCATTTACAGTAAAATCTCTTAGAAGTAAATCATCTTCGATGCCTGCCGTTCCACCTCGAAATCCAGAGAAGTCGACCTGTTCTTTTCTAATCACCACTCGTACTGCGGGTTCAGTGCCTCTTGCAAGTGGAACAATAGTACCTGCGCCGAATTCAGTCAGGAGCATATCAGCACATAAATACGGATCGCCGGGCACCGTAATATCAAGATCATTTGAGATCCGCCCAAGAAGGTGATCCCGGACAGTTCCCCCAACCAGATACATTGGTTTTCCCAGCCTAATCGCAACTCGAACAAGAGCGTCTAAAAGACGAGGAGAATAATTATCTCTTAATAGATCCCGTGATGATTGGTTTTTTTTCAAAGCGATCTGACACTAAATTGCCATTTTCCTTTCACGCCATAATTTATGAGTCTGTTGATTTACTAGTATCTTGGTACGAGACCGAGACATACGAAAATATCGGGCCAAAAGACAGTAAATCATCGGGCTCATTTATCATTTTAGTCGTCAATATCATAACAGATGCAAGCCTCTCAGAGGTATCCATTGACGCACCGCTGTTTACCTACTATAACCAGAAACTTCAAATCATACCATAATACCTGTAGCCTCACCTAGAAAGGCAAAACACACTCCCACTTTATTTAACTACATTTCAGCAACTTAAACCAACAAGATCTTCAATTATAAATTAATACAAATGACAAACAGACAACCTCCAACACCGTATATTTATCTCGCACCAATTCGAGGCCTCACCGATGCTCTTTTTAGAGAAGTACTGTTTAAACATTTTGCTGGTTTTGATGCAGCTGTCGCCCCCTTTATTAATCCACAGGGAGCCTCAAAGTACGAAGACAAAATGCTCCGTGACGTACTCCCTGAAAATAATCAGGGTCTTGAAATCATTCCTCAACTACTCAACACACAGCCTGAACATTTTTTTCTACTTGCCGAGCGACTCACCGACATCGGTTACACACATATCAATTGGAATCTAGGTTGCCCTGCTCCAATGATTGCTAAAAAGAAACGCGGTTCAGGCCTACTACCTTACCCTGACGAGATCATTAATCTTCTCGAATACGTTATACCTAAACTACAAATCGAACTCTCCATCAAAACAAGGCTTGGCTACTACGATCAATCAGAAATTGAAGAGTTGCTTCCTCGTCTCAATGATTTTCCCTTAAAAGAAGTCATCATCCATACCCGCCTTGGGAAACAACTCTACAAAGGTGTTACTTCTCCAGACGGCTTTCAAAAATGCCTCAGCCTCAGCAACCACACGCTCACGTACAATGGTGATGTCAACGATCTCTCGATATACACTTCACTCAAAGAAAAATTCCCTGAACTCAACCGTTGGATGTTAGGTAGAGGGGCTCTTGGCAACCCTCTCATTGCTGAGGAGATTAAAGGTATCTGTACAGATAATAACGTGGAAAAAAGAGGAAGATTAAGGAACTTTCATGACGAACTTCTCAACCGCTATAAAACAAGGCTCTCTGGTCCGAGCCATATACTTGGTCGCTTAAAACAACTCTGGGCCCAAATGATCTCTTCTTTTCCGGGTAAGGAAAAACTTCTTAAAAAAATCCTCAAAAGTAATACCATTGAAGGTTATCAGAAGATTGTAGATCAAGTGTTTTCTTCGTAGCTTCTGTAACTTAGACTTGGCATACATGTGTATGCCAAGTCTCTGTCAAAAAGTACAACAAACAAGATCGGGCAGGTGCGACTCCATCACTACTGTAAGACCCAGTCCCGGTAATTATCTCCTTTCATGGGTGCCGCGTCAATAATAGTTGTATCCGTGGATCTAAAACAGGTAACTTCTCTCGTGTCTGCACCCGTAGGTAACTTTCTTCCATATCTCACCACCAGAGACGCGGCTATCTCCAGATCTCTCTTTTTAGCCGCCTCATCTTCGTACTGATCTAATTTTTTTAGAAGCGCCGTTGGTCCTGGCCAATCTTCCATACGCAACATGGCATCTTCAGCCTGAAAGAGTTTTTCTATCTTCTCATTATCTTTTTCATCTCGACCAAGAATTAACCATCCACCACCAGGAAGCAACATCTGTCTACCAGCGAGCAAGACTCGAACATCGAGTACAGTAACCTGCGCTGCTTCCAGAATTGACTGTTCGGAATAGAGCTGTTTGATACGACTTGAGAGTATAGGATCCGCCAGAATACAGCCACCAGCAGGTGTGGGATAATCTGTAATACCATACTCTTTAGCAAGAGCAATTTGGGGAGAACGCCCTCTTCCACTCATCTTCATAAGTTTACTGCGATCAACCCATCCCTTCTGTTCTGCTTCTGTCTCATTCATAAGTTGAGCACAGAGTGGACGTAAAAGAAGTGATCGCGTATCTGAGTCTCTTGCAATGACGTTCATGGTGTCCCGTCTCTGGGACATTGGCCGCTGGCCTATGACCTCACCTGAAATGAGAAAAGATGCCCCCAGCTCTTCGAGCAAGACTTTGGCCCTTTTAAACATCATTATCTTACAATCGATACAGGGATTAAAATTTTTACCAAACCCGTGTTCAGGATTATGAAGCAGCTTTAAATACCCCTCACTTATATCTTCTACCAGGACGTTGATACCATATTTTTCAAGCATTAAAGCTTTATGACCTTCAACATCAGCGAGAATATCATAATTAAAAAAGGGTGTAACAAACTGAACAGCCAATACTTCTATTTCCTGGGCCATCACAAGATGTGTGGCCAGGATTGAATCCAGCCCACCCGAAAACAGGGCAAGCGCTTTTATATTTTTCAACAGACTTCAACTCCTTTAAATGAATCTGTTCACGGGTGAGATATTTAAAGCTAAATAGAATTGCACGAGGAATTTAACCGCAGTCATATATTATAAATTCCAAAGAATAAAATTCATTGAACAACAACTCATTACTATAAAATAACCACCTATGAGCAGACATTAGCCAATAAATCCTTAGCCCATGCCTGGGTCTGCTCTGTGGCAGAATCCCCGGCCAACATACGTACAATCTCAGAAACTCTCTTTTCATCAGACAATCTAAGCACTCTGGTCTGAGTTCGCCCTTCTTGTACTCCTTTTGCCACCAGGAAATGAATATTTCCTCTTGCTGCAATTTGCGGCAGGTGGGTTATACAAAACACCTGATGATGCCCCGCTAACTCCTGGATTTTCCTGGCGACGGCTTCCGCTGCCTCACCACCAATACCTGAGTCGACCTCATCAAAGATAACAGTTTCAACCATATCCTTTTTTGCAAGCAGACATTTCATTGCAAGCATCAGGCGTGAAAGCTCGCCACCTGAGGCGATTTTCGCAAGTGCCTTCGGAGCTTCGCCAAGGTTTGCTGAAAAATAAAACTCACCTTTATCCCACCCTGTTGCCCGCATGGATTCGGGAGTCTGCTCGACTTCCGCCCACTCAACTTTAAAACGTGGTTGATCAAAGGCAAGCGAGGTCAGCTCACCAACCATAGCTTTTTCAAGCGTATTTGCTGTGAGCTGTCTTTTAGATGAAAGATGCGCAGCTGTTTTGCACATCTCTTTTTCAAGAGACCCCACTTCTGCTTCAAGCGCCGCTATCTCTTTTTCCATGTTTTCCAGTTGCTTGAGCTCAGCTTCGCCACTGTCAGCAAATTCTAAAATTTGCTCTAAAGTCTCACCAAATTTTCTTTTAAACTGTTGGAAAAGATCGAGGCGTTCATTTACCTGGTCTAAACGATATGGATCCGCTTCCAGATTATCTTTATAGGCTCTTAACTCACCCACATAATCTTCAGCCATAAAGGTAAAGCTACTAATTTCTTCGGCTAGTTTCACCACACTGGGATCAAGTTCTGCAAGCTGAGCCATGTTTTGTCTCAGCGCAGTAAGACCATCCATCAGGTCATAAGAGAGGAGTTTAAAACTGGCCTGACTCAGCTTAATGAGAGTCTGGGCATTTTTCAGTCTTTTTTTATCAGCTGCGAGTAACACGTCCTCACCACTTTCAAAACCCGCTTCACGTATCTCTGCCACCTGAAATTTCAAAAAATCTTGACGCAGTTCTTTTTCCCGCTCTTTGAGCTTTAATTTCTCCAGTTCTTCTCTTTTTTTCTGCCACTTTTGGTATTTCTCTTTTACAAGAGATCGCTCCTCCATGTGGTCACCAATGGTATCGAGATAGTCAAGGTGGAGTGAGGACTGCAAGAGCTGCTGCTGATCGTGCTGACTCGCGACATTTAAAAGTTCCCGTGTCAGAGCTGATACAGTTTTTGCTGTGGCAAACGAGCCATTCACATAAAACCTACTTCTACCAGCACTACTTAGTATTCTTTTTATGACCAGTGAGGACTCTGAACCAAAACCACCTTCTTCAAGTTTTTTTAGAAGATGCTGATGTTCTGGTCTAATTTCAAAGAGCGCCTCGACTTCACAATTCTCCTCGCCACTGCGAATCCAATCCGACGAAGTTCTGCCGCCGGAAAGGAGATGAATCGCCCGAAGCATAATGGATTTCCCAGCACCCGTTTCACCTGTCATTACAACAAGGGCACCGCCAGCATTCTGCTCAAAACTCAATTCAAGCGATTCTATCAAAGCAAGGTTTTTTACTCTTAATTCACAAAGCATCAGTTATTTTATAGATAAAGATAAACTCGTAATAGGCCAATTCGAAGTTCTCAGGTGGCTATGAAAAAGTCACTGCTTGACTCTAAGGCAAAAGGACTGTAATTTATCAAAGGTTTAGAGGCCGAATCGCGAACCTCCGCTCGCCATCCGACCATTCTTTGTTTTATCCTTTAATGCACAAAATTCCAACATGAAAGAAAAAACAGACCTCAGTGCTAGCCTCGAAGATTACATCGAGGCTATCTACCACATAATAGCAGAAAAGCTCGTGGCCAGGAGTAAGGAAATTGCAGCTCGTCTCGATGTAAGCCGCGCCTCTGTTACCGAAGCGCTCCGCGCCCTTTCAAAAAAAGAACTCATTAATTACGCCCCATATGAAGCAATCACTTTAACAGAAAAAGGAAAAGAGGTCGCAGAAGATGTGATCTTCAGGCATGAGGCCCTCAAACACTTTTTCATCGAGGTCCTTGCTATAGAACAATCGGTGGCCGAAGAAGGGGCATGTAAAATCGAACATACAGCACCACCAGAGATCATACAGCGCATGATTAATTTTACAGAGTTCATGCAAGTGTGTCCCAGAGGTGGTGAAGTGATGATCAAAGGTTTCGCCGATTTTTGTGACAGCGGCAAGACCAGTGATAACTGCAATTCCTGTATTTCTACCTGTGCTGATACACCAGAAAAACCCTAGTAGCTTGTCCAAGAATAGGGGTTGTATTCAAAATCGAGAAATTTAAAAAAAGTAAGCCCAGACTCCGAAAGCGCATTCTCGGACAGAGTCTTAGTCCATCAACACAGGTTGTTGTACTACAAGGATATTAGCGTTGATCTAATATTCCCTCCACTTCCCCCTCTTCGGGGAAGCGGTTTAGCTCCTTTTTCGAGTAGATAAGATTTCCATCTGCCACTACCTCAAAAACACCACCTTCAGAGGGTAGCAGTTTCACCTCAGCTGCGTATTTTTTTGTAAGTAAATCCCCCAAACTGGAGGCTCTTGGTTCGTAGTTTCACTTCGTGCAATATTCAATAAAAATCTTCATAACTCTCCTTCCTTTTTTGAATGCATTAGTAATGCAT
>Ga0209414_1001380_pt1 | contig 11489 bp, 8 predicted proteins | sample LakVidmifraction_4_FD_181154 | JGI IMG/M metagenome (GOLD analysis project Ga0209414, IMG submission 181154) | Hypersaline microbial communities from Lake Vida, Antarctica - Brine Hole Two &gt;0.2 micron (SPAdes) (version 2) | ecosystem: Environmental > Aquatic > Non-marine Saline and Alkaline >... | reverse complement strand
CAATGATTTAGTTGTTGGCACCCAAGCAAGGATACTTTACCAGGATGCTTTAGGTAGAAGAGACATTGCTTTAAAATTTAATAAATTGATACGTAATGGAGACATAGGACCGGTTATGTTGGGTCGCGACCACCATGATACAGGTGGAACGGATTCTCCCTTTAGAGAAACATCTAATATTTATGATGGCTCAAGAGTAATGGCTGAAATGTCGACACAATGTTATGTAGGAAATGCTGCCAGAGGTATGACAATGGTGGCTTTACACAATGGCGGCGGCGTTGGGATTGGAAAAGTAAGTAATGGTGGTTTTGGTTTGGTTCTAGATGGGTCAAAAAGAGTTGATGAAATAATAAAAACAGCTATTCCTTGGGATACAATGGTAGGTGTGGCGAGAAGGTCTTGGGCTCGAAATGAAAACTCAATTGCAACAGTGAAAGAATACAATGAAAAGAGAGCTTCGTCAGATCATATTACTATTCCCTATGTCGCAAGTGATGAATTAGTGAATAGATTAGTAGAAGAAAAATTCAAGGGGGAAAAATAAAATGAAAAATCAGTTAGTGGAGTGTGTTCCAAATTTTTCTGAAGGAAGAGATTTAGATAAAGTTGAAAAGATTATGGATTGTTTTAGAGGAAAAGCAGGTGTGAAGCTTTTAGATTATAGTTCAGATAAAGATCACAATCGATCTGTTATAACCCTTGTAGGAGAACCTGAAGCGATAAAAATCGTAGTTGTTGAAGCCATGGGCGTGGCGAAAGATTTAATTGATTTAACCAAGCATGATGGACAACATCCCCGTATGGGCGCAACGGATGTTGTACCATTTATTCCTATTAGCAATATAGATATGGAAGGGTGTGTGGCTTTAGCTAAGGAAGTTGCAGCACTGGCTTACAAAGAACATGGTATTCCAAGTTTCTTATATGAAGGTGCAGCAAGTGCCCCTCACAGAAATAATTTATCTAAAGTAAGAAAAGGTCAGTTTGAAAAAATGGCAGAAAAAGTAAAGGATCCTCAGTGGGCACCAGATTTTGGTGATACAATTCATCCAACAGCAGGTATTACGGCTATAGGTGCCCGAGAATTCTTAGTCGCTTATAATGTAATTTTAGGTACGGATAATTTAGATGTTGCTAAAAAAATTGGAAAAATGGTAAGAAACTCAGGTGGCGGCTTCTCAAAAGTGAAAGCCATGGGGATAGCAATGGAAGAAAGAAATCTTGTACAAGTATCTATGAATTTAACAGATTATAAAGTAACCCCTTTATATCAAGTTTTCGAGTATATTAAAATGGAAGCGAAAAGATATGGTGTGCCAGTTGTAGGCAGTGAGCTTATTGGGTTAGCACCAATGGCGGCTTTAATCGGATCGGCTGAGTACTATTTAGGGATTGAAGCCTTCTCAATGGATCAAATATTAGAAAAAAGGATGTTGGAATAAATGAATAAACTACTTATAAAAAATGCGAGTCAATTAATTACGTGTGCCTCAAAGGGCGGTAAATATGGTAAAGAAGAAATGAATGACTTAGGTTTGATTGAAAAGGGTAGTATTTATATTGAATCTGGGATTATAAAAAAAATTGGTACAACTGAAGAAGTTTTAAATAATTTAGATTTAACAAATGTTCAAATGATTGATGCATCAAATCAAACGGTAACGCCTGGTTTTATCGACTCTCATACCCACTTTATTTTTGGTGGGTATCGAGACGATGAATATCTTTGGCGCTTAGCTGGCATGGACTACATGGATATTATGGCAAAAGGTGGCGGGATTAATAAGTCTGTTAACCAAACAAGAGAAGCAACTTTTGACGCTTTATATTCTGACGGCCTTAGTCGATTGGATACTTTTGCTAATTTTGGTGTGACAACAGTTGAAGGAAAAAGTGGCTATGGTTTAGATGACGTCACAGAACTCAAACAGTTAAGAGTGATGAAAGCTTTAAATGATGAGCACCCAATAGATATTGTATCTACATTTTTAGGGGCTCATGCAGTACCAGAGAACTATAAGAATAATGTAGATGCTTTTATTGATTTAATGATAGAAGATGTAATGCCTAAAGTAAAAAAAGAAAACCTAGCAAAATTTTGCGATGTTTTTTGTGAAAAAGGTATTTTTTCCATTGAACAGTCTAGAAAGCTGTTAACAGCAGCAAAAAAAATGGGATTTGAAGTAAAATTACATGCGGATGAGATTGTACCCTTTGGCGGTGCTGAGTTAGCCGCTGAACTGGAAGCAACAAGTGCGGACCATTTACTTAAAGCATCAGATAAAGGTTTAAAGGCTATGAAGGAAAAGGGTGTTGTTGCAACAGTTTTACCAATGACTGCATTTTCTTTACAAGAAAAGTATGCTAGAGCCAGACATATTATTGATAATGGTGGAATTTTAGCTTTAGCATCAGATTTTAATCCGGGCAGTTGTCATTCACAATCCATCCCATTATTGATTACACTAGCAACGATTAAAATGCATATGACTGTTGAAGAAACAATTAATGCTTTAACGATTAATGCGGCCAAAGCATTAGGCCTTGAAAAATCAGTTGGAAGTTTAGAGGTTGGTAAAAAAGCAGATATCATTATTCACAAATACCCAACTTACAATTTTTTAGCCTATCATATTGGTGTATCAACAGTTGAAAAAGTTATTAAAAATGGTAAACTTATATTAGACAAGAAGGAATGTAAAGTTAATCGATAAATCAAGGAGGAAATTATGTTAAAAGATCTAACAATAAGAGAATTTTTAGAACAATTATCATCAAAGGACCCAGTACCTGGTGGCGGTGCTGTTGCAGCATTATCATCTGGTCTTTCTGTAGCCCTTGTTCAAATGGTAGCAAATTTAACCATTGATAAAAAAGGTTATGAAGATGTGAATGAAGACATGAAAATTTTAAAGAAAGCAGTAGCGCCTAAAATAAATGAGTTTATAGATTTAATTGATAAAGATGCGAATTCCTTTAATGCTGTTCTAAAAGCCTTCAGGATGCCTAAAGAAACAGAAGCAGATAAAAAAGTGAGAAAGTCGGCGATTCAAGAAGGGATGAAATATGCAGCAAAAATACCTTTAGAAGTTGCTGAAGAAACAGCTAAACTTTTCCCATTCATAGAAACTGTTATTGAAAAAGGTAATAAAAATGCTGTAACTGATGGATTGGTTGCAGCTATGATGGCAAGAACGGCTATTAAAAGTGCATTGTATAATGTGAAAATTAATTTAGCCTCTGTTAAGGATGAAAGTTTTGTAAAGGACTACTCTAAAAAAGTTGAAATACTTGAAAATGAAGCGGACTCAATTGTTAACAAAATTTTAAAGGATGCTTCATTATAAAAGAGAGAACTTAGGATTGCTCTACTGGAGGGGAAAATGGAAAAAATAATAATCACTGGAAGAGATATAACACTTGAAAGCTTAGTTCAAGTATCAAGAAATCATGTAGCAGTTGAGTTAAGTTCAGAAGCTGTTAGTGAAATTAAAGAATCAAGAAAAGTGGTGGATGATTTTGTAAAAAAAGAAGAGACAGTTTATGGGATCACAACGGGTTTTGGTAAGTTTTCAGATGTAGTCATTTCTGAAAAAGATACAGCAAAACTTCAGGAAAACTTAATTATTACCCATGCTGTTGGTGTTGGTGAAAATTTCAAAGAAGAAATTGCCCGAGGAATAATGTTACTACGGGTTAATAATTTAGCAAAGGGCTTTTCAGGTGCACGCTTAAAAACTGTTAACACCCTTGTGCAAATGTTGAATAAAGGGGTTACGCCACTTATTCCTGAAAAAGGTTCACTTGGCGCAAGCGGAGATTTAGCGCCACTTTCCCATATGGTTTTAGTTATGATCGGGAAAGGGTATGCACTTTATAAAGGAGAGAAATTAACTGGAGCAGAAGCGATGGCAAAGGCTGGTATAGAAACAATTACCCTCTCTGCTAAAGAAGGCTTGGCTTTAATTAATGGGACCCAAGTGATGACAGCTGTTGGTGGTATTGCTTTATATGATGCAAAGAAGTTAATGGCAATAGCGGATATATCTGCGGCTTTAACACTTGAGGGGTTAAGAGGTGTTATCGATGCCTTTGATGATCGACTGCATCAAGTAAGACCACATAAAGGTCAAATCAATACCGCTGCAAATATTAGAAAAATATTAAATAAAAGTGAGTTGATAACACATCAAGATGAATTAAGAGTGCAAGATGCTTATACCCTTAGATGTATTCCACAAATACATGGGGCGAGTAAAGATTCTTTAGAATATATTGAAAACAAAGTTGTTATTGAGATGAACTCTGTAACGGACAATCCAATTATATTCAAAGATGATTTAGAAGTTATTTCTGGAGGAAATTTTCATGGTCAACCCATGGCTTTGATCTTTGATCACTTAAAGATTGCATTAGCTGAAATTGCTAATGTAGCTGAGAGAAGAATTGAAAGATTGGTAAATCCTCAATTGAGTGAATTACCTGCATTTTTGACTAAAAATGGTGGTTTAAACTCAGGATTTATGATTACTCAGTATTCAGCTGCTTCTTTGGTTAGTGAGAACAAAGTACTAGCTCATCCGGCAAGTGTTGATTCCATTACGTCTTCAGCCAATCAAGAAGACCATGTTTCTATGGGAACAATAGCTGCGAGACAAGCATTTGAAATTTTAGGCAATGTTCAAAACGTTATATCCATTGAGTTGTATGCCGCGTGTCAAGCAATCGATTTAAGAAGAGATTTAGTAAAAGAAAAGAGCTTAGGAGAAGGGACTCAAGTCGCTTATAATGAAATTCGTAAAGTGATTGATTTTCTAGAAGATGATCGAGAATTGAAGTACGATATGGATGCGGCATTAGAATTAATTAAATCAGAAAAAATATTAAATGTTGTAGAAGAAGAAATTGGAGAATTATACAAGAACTAACTAACTAATTAAGTAAAATAAATCAGATAGATGATCCTATTGGGATCATCTATTTTTTTAAATAAATTTAAGGGTATTAACTCTCTAAAACTAAAGTTAAAAGAAGACCTATATAGGGTTTTAGGTCAAAGAGCATGGGTATTATCATTGGAGAATTGTATATAAGTATTTAGAATATTTTTGTGATTTACTTAAATGTAAAAAAATAAATTGAATATATGTTTATATTGAAGAAATTAAATGATAAAATAGAGTAAAATAAAATGTAATTTTGAAAGGACAAAATATGTTTGATTCATTTAATTTAAAAATAAAATTAAAAACCATTTTTAGACTCATAATTTTTCTGCTGATGGTTATTTTAATAAAATTTGAACCGTTAAATATTAACTTTAACGCATCGGTTAATTATGCGCGAAATTTAAATAACACAGAAGTTTTTTTGTATTTGATTTTAGGATTTGTGTCAGTTTTAATGACTACTTTTTATGATTTTTTTTGGTTTCAATTAAATAAAAAAAAGATTGGATTAACAAAAATCCTTAAAGTTTCTGTTATTTCTAATGTCATCAATAATTTAGCAGGCACAGGCGGTGTTACTGGCATTGTGATTAGAAGATTGTTTTATCAAGACAAAGATATCAGTGATGGGGAAATGCATAAAATGAACATTTTATTATTACCTTCTTTTTTTACAGGTTTGAGTGGTCTTTTGGTCATTAGTTTTTTCTTTACTATGTTTTATGAGACAGCGTTTAAATCTACTATATTATTTAATATTTTTGCTTTATTAGGTGGAGCTTATTTAATTCTTTATTTGTTTAGTGAATATGTTCCCTTTGAAGCAATCAAGAAGAAAATAGATCAGTTGGAATTTCATTATTCATTAAAAATTAAAGTGTTTATGTTGTTTGCATCAATAATAGAGTGGTTAGTAGTAGTTACTTTTATATGGGTTATTGTGATGCAATTAAATAAAAATATAAGCTATTTAGATGTTATTATTTCATATTCTGTAGCATATATTTTAGGTATGATTTCATTTATGCCTGCTGGCATAATAGTTTTTGATTTTTTCATGATTTTTAGTCTTAATAGAATTGGTATGAGTGGTTTTGAAGGGACAAGCACTGTAATTATTTTCCGTGTTTTTTACTATATCATTCCATTTATTATTGCGAATTTATTCTTTTATTTAGAATTTATTTTTAAAAATAAAAAAATACTAAAAAAAATAGAGATTAAATCAATTATTGGACGGTTAAAAAATAAAATAAATTTAAGTCCTATACAATTAGAAATCATTAGCGATGTCTCAGGTTTTTTATTGTGGATTATGACTTTGATGGCTGGCGTTTTACTTATTGTTTCGGCAATAAATCCAATTTTACCAAAGGAAATACAAATAATTGAAAGTCTTGTTTCAATCTGGGTTTTTCAACTATCACATTTTAATGCATTGTTTTTTGGTATATTATTACTCGCTCTTTCAGACGAAATAAGATTGCGTGTCCGGGAAGCTTATTATTTATCAATGGTATTTTTAAGTTTAGGTTTGAGTTTTAATCTAATCAAAGGTTTTATATTTAAAGAGGCATTTATACTTCTAAGTATTATTGTGGTTTTTGCTTTAAATAAGAAATACTTTTATCGACTTTTTGTGCCATTTAACTGGAGTCGAATGATTAAGAAAGTATGTGTTGCGCAAATTGTTTTAGGACTCAATTTTTTCTTGACACCAGTAGTAGACTACGAAATAGCACAAATGATTGCAATTTCTCTGTTGGTTCAAACGAGTATCATCGCTTTGTATTATGTTTGGGGTGCTTATTATTCTAAAAAACCACCCTGGCGTAGCCAAACCCAAGGGTCTATTTTTCAAATAACAGATGACTTTCATAAGGCTCACTTCGGGACAGTTTTATCTCATTTAATTTATGCTGGGGATAAAAATATTTATTTGACGGGAGATAAAAGTGTTCTATTTGCTTTTAAACCTTTAGGGGATAAATTAATTGTATTAGGGGACCCAATAGGGGATCAAAACCAAATAGAGAATGCTTTAAATGAATTCAGAAAATTTGCTGATATATATGGATACACGCCAATATTTTATCAAATAGAAGAGGAACAACTAAAAAATTACCATGAAATTGGTTATACTTTTTTTAAACTAGGGGAAGCTGCTAAAATTGATCTTGAAGCATTTACTTTAGAGACCCCTAAGATGAGAGGTTTCAGAAATACAAGAAATCGCTTTGAACGGGAGGGATGGACATTGGAGATGCATCAACCACCTCATAATCAATCATTACTAGAAGAATTAAAAATAATTTCAGATGAGTGGTTAAAAAATAGGGAAGAAAAAGGATATTCTCTTGGTCGCTTTGAAGAAAACTATTTGAATAAAAGTCCTTTAGGCGTTTTGTCAAAGGATGATCAAAAGTACGCTTTTGCCTCACTTATGCCGGCCTATAATAACAATAGTATCGCATTAGATTTAATGCGATTCTTAGATGCGTCCCCAAATAGTACGATGGAGTTTTTACTTCTTAAACTGATTGAGTGGACAAGTGAAAATCATTATAAATATTTTGATTTAGGCATGGCACCTCTTTCAAATGTAGGTAAATCTGATTATGCAAGTTTTGCTGAAAAGATGGCCAGTCGAATATTTGCTAGTGAAAGGTTTAAGTATAATTTTAAAGGTTTAAGACAATATAAAGATAAATTCAGACCGATTTGGGTTTATAAATACATTGCTTACCCTGTTGAAAATAAAATTGAACCCATTGCTATTAATATTAGTATGATGATTGGAAAATCTTATAAAGAAAAAATTAAGAAAAAATAATTTGTTTCATCAGTAAAAGTTAATGAATCAAAGTAGGAGGATTTTATGACTCTATCTAAAAAATTTGTTTATTCTGGCCATGCAAAGATTAGCTATTATATAAAAGGTAAAGGTTTACCACTAGTCATGTTACATGGCAATATGTCTGATAGCTCCTACTTTAAACATCAAATCAATTATTTTAGTAAGTTTTATCAAGTAATTGCAATTGATTCCCGGGGCCATGGCTATTCAACCATGGGAAAGAAAAAATTGAGTTTAAATTTGCTTGTAGATGATTTACTAATAGTATTAGATACTTTAAAAATTGATAAATGTATTTTATTAGGTTTTAGTGACGGGGCAAATATTGCAGTGAAATTTGCTAAAAATTATCCAACTCGATTACGTGGGATCGTATCCGTTAGTGCTAATTTATCCCCGGAAGGTCTTAAATTTATTTTTAGAATAATGATTAAATTAATAATTATACTTATGAAACCACTGAAGAAGATAGACTATTTTAAACAAAAAACTCAAATACTATCTCTAATCAATCAGACATCAAAAGTCTCTAAAAAAGATTTGAAGAAATTTAAGATGCCGGTCTTAGTCATAAGTGGTGGGCAGGATATAATTCATCGGCACCATAGTCAGATGATTGCTAAGCATATACAATTTTCAAAGTTGATCATAGTAAAAAAAAGTGGCCACAATTTATTGAAATCTCAGAGAGATAAGATTAATCCTAGTATTTTAGCCTTTCTTAACGAATTTTCATCAGCTCAATAAAATTCATAATAAATTCAATTTTAAAGATGGAAAACACTCGCCTTGGAGAGTGATCATAATGAAGAAGAGGTCATAATCATAAAGGATAGTAATAAAAAAATTGATAGTTTTCTACTGATGAAATTAAGCTGATTTAATATTTTTTTAAAATAATGCTAAAAGTAACATCTTTAATGGGAGGCTCTAATTAACAAAAATATCAATATGTAATTGTTAAAGTATTCAAAAAGTGGTAAAATATACATAATAACAGCACCTTCTATATGTAGGAGAGCTATTGGATCGCGAAAAATAACAAGCAAAAATGATAGAAAACTAACAGAGGAGTGGTAAAGTGAAAAGTGTAATAGAAGTATTAAAAGATGTGTATTGGGTTGGTATAAATGATAGAAACACTCGATTATTTGAAAATTTATGGCCTTTAGAAAATGGTATAACATATAATTCTTATTTAATTGATGCAGAAAAAGTGGCTTTAATTGATACCGTTAAATCAAGTGAATCTGTTAATTATCTTCAAAATATTCAAGATAAATTAGAGGGGAAAAAAGTAGATTACTTAATCATCAACCATATGGAACCTGACCATACCGGCGCAATTAAAGAATTGTTACATGTCTATCCTGATGTTCAAATCGTTGGGAATAAGAAGACTTTTGCTATGTTAAAAGAGTATTATGGTATAGAAAAGAATTTAATAACTGTGAAGCAAGGAGACACATTAGACTTAGGGTCTATGACTTTAGAATTTCATTTAACACCTATGCTGCATTGGCCTGAAACAATGATGACTTATATAAAAGAAGAAGGCGTATTGTTTTCAGGAGATGCCTTTGGTGGGTTTGGATCACTAGATGGTGGTATTTTTGATGATGAAGTAAATATAGAATTTTATGAAAATGAGATTATGAGATATTTTACAAATATTGTTGGAAAATATAGCAAAATGGTATTAATGGCTATTAAGAAATTATCAGCTTTAGAAATTAATGTTGTTGCCCCGACACATGGCCCAATTTGGCGTTCAAATCCAGAAAAAATAATCAATGCTTATAAAAAGTGGAGTGAGTATAAATCAAAAGAAGGCGCTGTAATTATATATGGCTCTATGTATGGTAATACAGAGCGCATGGCTGATTATATTGCTAGATGTTTATCAGAAAATGGTGTAAAGGATATTAGAATATATGATTCTTCAAAAACCCATTTATCATATTTGATTAATGAAATATGGAAATACAAATATGTTTTTCTAGGGAGTTGTGCTTATAATACAAGGGTATTTCCAATGATGGAAGGCTTATTAAATACTTTAAAAAATAAAGGTCTTAAAGGTAAAAAAGTTGGAATCTTCGGTAGTTATACCTGGAGTGGCGGCGGCGTGAGCAACCTTAAAAAGTTTGTGGATGAAGTGGGTTGGGAGCTTATTGGTGAACCAATTGAATTTAAAGGTGCCCCGGGTAAAGAGCACTTTGAAAAAGCAGAAGCTTTGTCTTGCCTTATCGGCGATTGTTATGTAGGAGAAGAATAGAAAAAGATTCATTAGCAGCGGTTAACCGCTGCTAATAATTTTTTTGGATCAAGTAAAGGAGTAAAAATGAGTAAATTATTTAGTCAGTTTAATTTAAAAAATTTAAAACTTAGAAATAGAATTGTTATGCCACCAATGTGCATGTATAGTGCAAAAGAAGGGTTAGCAAATGATTGGCATCAATTGCATTATGGCACAAGGGCTGTTGGTGGCGCTGGATTAATTATTGTAGAAGCCACAGCCGTTGAGGCGATTGGACGAATCTCAGATAATGACCTAGGGCTATGGAATGACGAGCAAAAAGACGCTTTTTTAAAAGTTATAAAAACTGTTAAAGATAATGGGGCCCATATTGCAGTGCAATTGGCACATGCTGGTCGCAAAAGTGAAGTAACAGATGATACCCCAATTGGGCCAAGTAGTGTTGCTTTTAGTCAAGACTATAAAAAGCCAGTAGAAATGAAGATTAAGGATATTAATAGAGTTGTATCACACTTTATGGAGAGTGCTGAGCGGGCGAATGAAGCAGGATTTGATGCAATTGAAATTCATGGCGCCCATGGCTATCTCATTAATCAGTTTTTGTCCCCATTAACGAATAAAAGAAAAGATAATTATGGTGGGTCCTTAGAGAATCGTATGCGATTCTTAAAAGAAGTGATTGAAGCTGTAAAAAAAGTATGGCCGAATGAAAAAGTGTTAATGTTAAGAATTTCAGCCAACGAGTATGATGAAAAAGGCAATAGCCTTGAAGAAATAATTGAAATTGTTAAAGAAGCCAAGGTTTTAGGTGTTGATCTCATTGATGTGAGTAGTGGCGGCGTCATTAATAAAGCTGTTGATAGTTACTATGGGTATCAAATACCTTTTGGTGAAAAAATCAAAACTATAACAAATATGCCTACATTGGTTGGTGGATTGATTGTTGATGAAAAGCAAGGTGAAGAGATCATTAATAATAAAAGAAGCGATCTCATATATTTTGGAAGAAAATTATTAAGAAATCCATATTTTCCATTAAATGCAGCTAACAATTTAGAAGCGGATTTTGAATGGCCAGAAGCTTATAAAAGAGGCAAATAAAAAAATCAATAGAGAACTAAATGAAATAGAATATACGAAACTCATATTAGATTTTTCGAAGGCAGAAATAATGGGTACAGATTATAACTAAGATTGAGACAATTAATGTTTTAAAAGATTTGTATAAAATTTTTGGAATAGACATGTATAAAATAGTCTTATCTTTCTTTTTTTATTTTATTATTGGAAAGAATATGTTTAGAATTTCTTGAAAAGGTTATAGTATATATAGGGCTATTATTATTGAATAAAACTATTAAAATAGAGAAATGAGGAGGAAATATGTTAAATTTTGAATTTCATAATAGAACTAAGATTG
>Ga0209414_1001378_pt1 | contig 11492 bp, 6 predicted proteins | sample LakVidmifraction_4_FD_181154 | JGI IMG/M metagenome (GOLD analysis project Ga0209414, IMG submission 181154) | Hypersaline microbial communities from Lake Vida, Antarctica - Brine Hole Two &gt;0.2 micron (SPAdes) (version 2) | ecosystem: Environmental > Aquatic > Non-marine Saline and Alkaline >... | reverse complement strand
AACTAATTAACTTGTTTTTTACTATAATTTCAAACCTTGATTCGCATTATTAATGCAAGGTTAGAATATAAGTACTAGGTTAGATTAATGAAAAATACTTTAAATTATAATTATCATACATAATAGTACAGGACAGTTTAAACATTCAGTCTTTGTAAAATTGTTTCATCTTAACGGGTAACAATAATTAATTAACAAATTAAACTTAATTATGAAACACATGTACTACAAAAATGTTTTAAAAAAGACTATAGTTCTTTTTATTATGATTTTTTCTCTTGGTCTTTATGCACAAGAAGAAATAATTGAAGGTACAGTTAAATCTTCAGATGGTGTCCTTCCAGGAGTTTCTATTCTTCAAAAAGGAACAACAAATGGCACAGTAACTGATTTTGACGGAAACTACACAATAACTTTAGTATCAGGATCGAAAACTTTAGTCTATTCTTATGTTGGTTTCCTAACTTTAGAAAAAAATGTATCAGGAAGTACCACAGTTAACATTTCATTGGAGGAGGACAGTCAACAATTAGATCAAGTAGTGGTAGTAGGTTACGGTACACAAAAAAGAGCTAGTGTTACTGGAGCTGTAGCAACGGTAAGTAGTGAGACCTTAACTGTTGCTCCTGTAGCAAATGTGAGTCAATCTCTTGCAGGGCGTTTACCCGGTTTAATTTCTAAACAAGAAAGTGGTTTACCAGGAGGCGATGCTGCATCATTGAGCATTCGTGGTTTTGGTGCGCCTTTGGTAATTGTAGATGGGGTTCCTTCGAATTTTGACAATATCGACAGCCAATCTATAGAGTCTGTTACCGTATTAAAAGATGCTTCTGCCGCAATTTATGGAGCTAGAGCAGGTAATGGAGTCATATTAGTAACTACAAAAAGAGGTGAAGAGGGTAAAACAAGTATTACGTTTAATTCAGCTATGACCTTTCAAAAACCTGCAGATTTAGTGGGTCTTGCCAGTTCTGGTCAGTATGCCGAAATGTCTAGAGAATATCATACCAATTCTGGACAAGCAGAGAATACGCAAAGATGGACACAAGAAGATGTTGATTTGTTTTATGCAGGCACAAATCCAGACTACCCTAATACCGATTGGGCAGATGTGACGATGAGAGATAACGCACCAATGACCGAGTATAATTTGGCTGTAAGAGGCGGAAGTGAAAAAGTAAAATACTATGCTAATTTAGGCTACCTAGATCAAGAAACCATGTTCAAAAAAAACGCAGGTGGCTTTACACGTTTTAATTTAAGATCGAATTTAGATGCGCAAATAACTAATAATTTAAGTGCACAAGTAGATTTGAGTCATATTTGGGGAATTCAAGATTTACCTAGGCGAATGGCAAACCCAGGAGGAGGTAGTATTTGGCAAGAATATTGGAATACAGAGCCTTATTTTAATGCAACAAACCCAGATGGAAGTTTAGCTTTTGGTGGTTCTGGTGGATCCGTAGGGCTTCATTCCATGTCAAATAAAGATAATGCAGGTTATGTTAAAAATGAAAATGAACAATTTCAAAGCAGTATTACTTTAAATTACGATTTAAGTTCTTTAGTTCCTGGTTTATCGGTTAGAGCCTTTGCAAACATCAATCAGTCTAATAATTTTACTAAGCGCTGGAGATTTTTACCTGATAGTTATACCTATAATTATAGTAATGATTCCTACACACAAAATAATTTTCGAGTACAACCAGACTTAATTCATACCGATATAAGAAGTCGAGATATTACAGGTAATTTCTCTTTAAATTATAACAATACCTTTGCAGAAAACCATGAAGTGTCGGCATTAGCCTTATACGAGGTAATTGAAAATAACTACCAATGGATACGAGCAGCGCGTGGAGGTTACACTTCAACAGCCATTCAATATTTATTTAATGGAAGTGTTGGAATGCAAACAAGTGATGGACGTGCATCTGAAATGGGACGCCAAAGTTTAGTTCTTAGAGGAAATTATGCCTATAAATCAAAGTATTTGTTGGAAGCAACCGTGCGTATAGACGAATCGGCAAAATTTAATGAAGAGAATAGAAGAGGTACGTTCCCTAGTGTTTCCTTAGGGTGGAGAATTTCTAAAGAAAGTTTCTTAGAAAACAGTAATTTTGTAAATGAATTAAAATTAAGATTGAGTTATAGTCAAACTGGTTTTGACAACGTAGGTAATTTTAAATACCTATCAGGATATCAGGCTGGTAATTTGTATATAATTGGTGGGGCACCTGGAACTGGATTGACTTCAACAGGAATTGCAAATCCTTTACTAACCTGGGAAGAAATGGCTATTTACAATGCCGGTGTCGACTTTTCTTTATTGAACAGTAAATTATTTGGAGAGTTTGACGTGTTTTGGAGAGACAGAACGGGGATTCCAGGGCAACGATCTGGATCCTTACCGTCTACTTTTGGAGCCGACTTACCCGTAGAGAACCTAAATTCACAAAACACACGTGGGTTTGAGTTGTCATTGGGCTACAGAGGAAGTATCAAAGATTTTAGTTATAAAATTGGTACTAATGTTTCGTATTCACGTTCTAAATGGGATGAATTTGATGAGCCAGAATATGAAGATGAAGATCAGGCAAGACAACAAACTAGATCAGGACAATGGACAGACCGCGCATTTGGGTATAGATCTCAAGGCTTGTTTACAACTCAGGAAGAAATTGATGCACTCGATTTTGTATATAACGAAGTAAATGGTAATGCCGCTATAAAACCTGGAGATATTCGCTACGAAGATGTGAACGGAGATGGTTTGTTAGATTGGAAAGACCGCGTTGAACTTGGTGCAGGAAATACACCACACTGGATTGGAGGCTTAAACTTTGACTTGGCCTATAAAGGTTTTGATATGAGTGCTTTCTTTCAAGGCGGATTTGGATTTACTCAAAATCTAGTATTAAAATATGGAATTGGTTATTCTGAATTAATGTACAACGAGAGATGGACACCAGAAAACAATAATGCCAACGGTTTAATACCACGATTAGGAGGTGCCGGCACAAATGCCGCTGCATCCGATTTTTATACTAAAAATTCAGACTATGTGCGTTTAAAATCGTTGTCTATCGGTTATAGTTTACCACAGTCTGTCTTAGATAAGATAAAAGTCCAAAAATTGAGAATCTATTTTGCAGGTACCAATTTGCTAACCTTTAGCGATTTTACAGATTATCAGGTAGACCCAGAGTCACCTAGTGGATTAGGAGGATATTATTACCCATTACAGCAAACAATATCCTTTGGTTTAAAACTTTCATTATAAAATTATGTCAATCATGAAAAAAATACACTTATTATTACTTAGTACAGTCTTATGCATCACTTCATGCAGTGATTTATTAGACCAAGAACCACTTGATAGCATATCAGATGCTGCCGTATGGTCAGACCCTGTTTTGATTGATAGTTATTTAGATCAATGTTATGCCGATATGGTATTTGGTTGGGAAACACCTTTAGGTACTAATGGAGCCGGTGCACCCGGGTTTTATGGGTGGTTCGGTATGACGGAAATGTTAACCATCTCGGATGAAGCAACACCAGGTTGGTTTGCCGGCCCAAAATCGCATTGGATTGGACCTCAAGGAGGTGTTATTGAATATTGGGCATATCCAAACATTAGAGCGATAAATGTCTTTTTAGAGCAGTTAGAACCGATGGACTTAGACCCTGTTTATAAGGCACATCGCTTGGCAGAAGCAAGATACTTAAGAGCACATGCCTATTTTAATTTGGTAAAACGATATGGAGGTGTTCCTTTAATTACGAAGGCGCAGCAGTTAGACGATCCTGAAGGGGAACTATATCCGTCTAGAAATAAAGAAGCCGAGATCTATGATTTTATCATATCAGAACTCGATGCCATTAATGAAGACTTGATAGGTAGTGAGTCAGGGCGTGCCACAAAATGGGCAGCCTTAGCATTAAAAAGTAGAGCGGCTATGTATGCCGGTAGTATTGCTACCTGGGGTACTGTTAAAATAAACGGTCTTGTTGGTATTTCAGCAGGTTCGGCAAATCAATACTGGCAAGCTTCTTATGACGCATCCAAAGAAATTATTAAAACTGGTGGCTTTACATTATACAATGCGACTCCGGGTGATAAAACAGCCAACTTTAGAAATCTATTTTTAGATGAAGGGAATAGCGAAGTTATTTTTTCTGAGCAATTCGATGGCTTATCTGGAAAAGGACATTCATTAGACATGTGGAATATACCAAAGTCAAGACATGTATGGGCTTCAGGGCAACATACCGCTGTTATGCTAGAAATGGCGGAGTCTTTTGACTACCTTGATGGTTCCCCTGGAATTATTGACAGAACTAAAATAGCGTCAGGCTATAAATGGACCGTTGATGAGTTGTTTGGAAATAAAGATCCACGATTTAATGCCAGTATTTATCACCAAGGAACCCCTTGGGCCAATGGTGGAGCTTTAGATTATCATAAAATTATAATTACCCCATCCGGTTGGATAAATACTGGAGCATACAAAGGCATAATTGCAGTAGCTGCGGGAGCAAGCGCAAGAACACCGTTTGGTATGTTAAAATATTTAGATGAGGCAGAGCGCGCATTTGTGCACGAAAGAAACCATTCAGATACCGATTATATCGTATTCCGTTTGGGTGAAGTTTTATTGAATTATGCCGAAGCCGCTATTGAATTGGGTAAAGATGGCGATGCGCTTTGGGCAATAAACGAATTACGAACCCGTGCGGGAATGCCTACTTATCTTGCTGTAGGTAGAGATATTGTTCGTAAAGAGAGAAAGGTAGAATTGGCATTAGAAGGAAACCGCTACTGGGATCTACGCCGTTGGAGAACCGCAGCAACCGTTTTGTCTAAAGCATATAGTGGTTTACAATTTGTTTTGGATGGAGACTCCTATACAGAAGGTGCTTACGATGTAAATACCGCTAAATATCAACTCATTGTTATTCCTAATATTGAAGGTATTCCAGGACCCTATTTTGATGAAAAACATTATTACTTACCAATTGGCCTAGGGCGTATTGGACAGAATCCAAATTTAGTTGAGAATCCAGGATATCAATAAAAAGAAAATCCCTGTTTTCTAAAAATGAGATCAGGTTTTTTTTGTTAATTTTAATTCAATAGAAAAAATACAGGCAAAGAGAATCTAATTAGAATTATAGATTCTCTTTTGTCTTTTATAATTTATAGAGATGAAGCATATATCAATTTTAGGAGTTATGGCAATCAGTATGTTGGTTGCTTGCGGTTCCAAAGAGAAAAAAGTAGAAACGACTAAAGAAGACAAGGTAACGGTAGCAGCCTATTACTTCCCCAATTACCATACAGATGACCCAAGAAACATAAAAGTCAAAGGGAAAGGATGGTCAGAATGGGAATTGGTAAAAGCTGCCAAACCACGCTTTTCTGGCGAACATCAACCAAATATACCAGCTTGGGGTTATACCGATGAAAAAGACCCAAAAGTAATGGCGCAAAAAATTGATGCGGCTGTTAATAATGGTATTGATACCTTTATATTTGATTGGTATATGTATGAGGATGGTCCTTTTTTAAATCGATGTTTAGATGAAGGGTTTTTAGAAGCCGAAAATACAGAAAAAATTAAATTTGGCCTTATGTGGGCAAACCACGATTGGGTAGATATTCATCCTTACGTAAAAGGTGAAGAGCAAAGATTATTATATCCAGGGAAAGTATCTCCGGAGCGTTATGAAGAAATTTCAGATTTGCTTGTAGAACAATATTTTACAAAATCCAACTATTGGAAAATAGATGGCAAAGCCTATTTCTCTGTCTATGACGTACAAAAATTTGTAGAAGGATTCGGAAGTATGGAGGCAACAAAAGCAGCCATGGATCGCATGCGCGAAAAAGCCATTGAAGCCGGACTTAAAGGAGTGCATTGGAATATTGTAGTATGGGGCCGCCCTATTCTACCGGTTGAAAAAGCACCAGAAAACATCAATGAACTTATCGATGAACTTGGCTTCGATTCAAGTACCTCTTATGTTTGGATTCACCATGTAGCATTACCAGAAACACAAACAGATTACAACTATGTGCGCGATGAATATTTCAAGTATTGGGATACAGCGAAGGCAGAACACGGTGTTCCTTATTTTCCTAATGTAACCATGGGATGGAATTCAACGCCTCGTTGCTCTATTGAATCTGAATGGGAACCAGTTGGTTATCCATTTATGAATACCATTGGCAACAACACGCCAGCTAATTTTAAAGCAGCCTTACAACTAACAAAAGACAAATTATTGGCCGATCCAAATGGACCGAGAATTTTAAATATCAATTGCTGGAACGAGTGGACCGAAGGAAGTTATTTAGAGCCAGACGAAGTTAACGGAATGGGATATCTAGAAGCCGTAAAAGACGTTTTTAAAAAATAAACAGTTCGGTGAATTTTTTAAAAAACTTATTATTAGCGAGTTACAAAAAATCGTATTTTAATTAAACCACTGATTATAAGTGAGCTTTTTTTTATTTCAATACTAAAATCTAACGATTTATTATAAAATAATACAAAACGATACTATTATGAATAAATTTTTCAGATTACTGTTCTTGAGTTTCTTTTTCATAAGTTGTAATTTTTCAAAAAAAGAGAATTCCAAGACCTTAGAGAATCTACAGAAAACCACTGAAAAACCACCTATTTCCATCCCTAAAGGAGATGTCCAAGTAGCGGTTTACTATTTCCCGAATTTTGGACCCGTATCTTCTTCGGAATGGCCTAGTATAAAAGTGGCGAAACAACGATTTAAAGGACATCAACAACCCAAAACACCTATGTGGGGATATACCAATGAGAATGACCCTGTGGATATGGCTCAAAAAATTGACGCTGCTGCAAATCATGGTGTTGATGCTTTTATCTTTGATTGGTATTATTACGATGAAGATGATAGTGGACTTGCTGGTCATCCAAATAACTGGGATGGTAATAAATTCCTTTACAAGGCACTGGAAGAAGGATTTCTAAAAGCAAAGAATAATGACAAACTTCAATTTTCTTTGATGTGGGCAAATCATGATTTGGGACCACAGGTAAAAGGAGCAATAAAACCAGAAACGTTTGAAATTTTAACAGATTACGTTATTGAAACCTATTTTAAACACCCTTCTTATTGGAAAATAGAGGGATCACCTTATTTTTCTATTTATGAATTTGACACATTTTTAGAAATTTTCGATAATGATTATACAAGAGCAGCAGAAGCTATTGAACGTTTTCGGACCAAAGTGAAAGCAGCTGGTTTTCCTGATTTACACTTAAATGGCGTATTGTGGGGGTTAAAAGGCGAAGTGTTAAACAATGTTATAAATCATCTGAAATTAAATAGTACAACATCTTATGTTTGGATACATCATTATGAATTGCCTAATTTTCCTGCAACAGAATATACTGTTGCAGCAGAGGGATATTTTAAAGGTGTCGAATTCGGCGGAGCAACAAATGGTTTGGAAAAGCCTGCTTCAAGTATTTCAGTTCCCTATCATATCAATGTGTCTATGGGTTGGGATTCTTCTCCTAGAACTAGGGAGGCTTCCGAGTCAGATTGGATGACACGACGAGATTATCCTTTTGGACCTGTTATTGTAAATAATACGCCTTATTTATTTAAAAAATATCTAGCAAAAGCCAAAAGAATGACCCTGGCAAAACCCAAAAATGAACGAATCATAACCATTAACTCATGGAATGAATGGGGAGAAGGAAGTTACCTAGAACCTGACATGAAAAATGGAATGGGGTATTTGGAGGCTGTAAAGGATGTGTTTTATAAAAAATAATAAGACTATGATATTTCTAAAAAAAATGAAGATGAAGAGATTACCTTTTAATTCACAGATACTATTCCTGTTAATTTGTGTATTTTTTTTATTTGCCTGTAATAAATCAGACAATGAGATTCCAATTGAAGAAGAGGACGAGGATGAAATTGTAATTCTTGACCGCCCCTTAATTGGAGTACAACGCTGGGATATGTATTCAGGTAAAGGAGCTACACAAGTACAAGAATTGGGATACCTGCCCGGGGGACAGGCTTTTCTAGAGCCCGAAGAATGGCATCATCGAGCGCCTTTTTTTTGTCGCCTGACCGCCGATGTAGATTGGGTGAGCCATCCTCAAGATGCCGGTCCAATATGGTTTAATTATCCATACGATGAAACCCTGTTACAAGAGACTATGAATAAAGAAATTGATTTTGCCACGGATGCCGGTATCGATTTCTTTATTTTTAACGGACCTACTCGTACACTGTATAGCAATGGCTGGGAATTACACAACAACCTGGATGCCTATTTAAACAATACGCGAACAGACAAAACAAAATTTGTTTGTGCACTTTATGGTCATAATTCAATCAATTATGGCCGCAGCAAAGTAAATACAATGCTGGATGAATTAATTCCATATATGCAATTGCAAAATTGGCAAACAGTAAAGGGAGACCGACCTCTCGTTCCTGTGTTATGGCCTTTACAATTTGAATCCATGCTTGCTGCCCAAAGTAGTTCTTCGGAACGCATGACACTTTCTGAGTTTGTGGAACTAATACGTGCAAGAGTAGTTGAGGCTGGACTCAAAAACCCATACATTGTAGCCGAAGAGATCAGTAAAACGTATTTAAGTAAAGGCAAATTGGCAACTGCAGGCTTTGATGCTATATCTGATTATGCCGGGGCTTATGGAGGCTCAGTTTCACCGCGTGATCAAGGGCCTACTTACGCAAGCGCTACAGAAACCATGATAAGTGAATGGAATTTATTTCTTTCACCAGATATTGAATTTGTGCCACCTATGGTTACAGGATGGTACCCCTGGCCTAGAGCAGAAGGTTCAAGTTGGTGGCACTACCAGAATCCACTCCCTGGAGAATTGATTACAAGAGTTCAAAAAACCTTTGATTTTATCTCAAACAATATAGAGAAATGCAAAGCACAGGTTATTTTTGCATATTCGTGGAACGAACATTCTGAAGGTGGTACCCTCAACCCGACTATGGGTGAATCTCCAGATTATCAACCAGTAACCAATTACCTCGATGAAGTAACGGAAGCTCTTAAATAATTGCTCTTGTAGTTAAATATAGATTAGCGAAATTAAAGTTTTTTGATACTGACACTATCGCATCCAGCTGGGAAATACAACATCAGCAATAGAATTTGATACCATAGAGGAAGTTTTACATCGTAAATTTCTAAACCTTTGAGATTGTTAAATTAAATTATAGGGTTACCCATTTAGTTCTCAAATAGTTGTATATGAGCATATTATTTTGTAGATTATATTCAAATCCAGAAACGATGAGAATACTAAAAGAGCTTGATAGACAAGTATTTAAAGACCGATTTACAAGTAAAGAAGCTTGCTATGAATTTTTAGCTGAATTAAAATGGAGAGAAGGTTATAGCTGTAAGCGTTGTGAGTCGTCTCTGTATATTAAAGGCAAACAACCAGCAAGCCGTAGGTGTAGTAAATGTGGCTATGATGAATCAACAACGTCCAATACGCTGTTCCATAAATTAAAGTTTGGCATCGATAAGGCTTTTGAAATGCTTTATGAAATAGCAACGAGTAAAAAAGGGGCTAACAGTATTTGGTTGGCAGAGCATTTTGGGGTAAACCAGAAAACCGCTTGGTCTTTTCGTCAAAAAGTTCAATTAGCTATGAAAAGCAGTGAGCAATACCCCTTGGAAGATGAGGTCCACGTGGACGAATTTGAAATAGGGACTCCCCAAACAGGGGAACAAGGAAGAAGTAAAAGCGATAAAAAAGTCCGTGTCGTTATTGCTTTTGAACATAGGAACGGTAAGTCTGGCAGAGGCTATGCTAAGGTTATTGAAGATTATAGTTCAAAATCTCTAAAACCAATATTTGATGTTCATATCAAAAACGACGCACAAGTACTTGCTGATGGGTGGAGTGGATATACACCTCTAAAAGAAGACTATCCAAATTTAAAACAAACATTGTCAGATAAAGGGAAGAACTTTAAGATGCTGCATATTCAAATTAGAAATTTCAAAAATTGGCTTAGAGGTGTACATTCTTATTGTAATAAAGAATATTTGCAAAAATACATTGACGAATATTTCTTTAGATTTAATAGACGAAGTCACAGAAAATCAATTTTAGACAAAATCATTGAGCGATGTGTCCTTCATGAACCTATGACAATTAATGATATTAAGATATTAGCGACTTAAATGGGTAACTCTATAAAATGAATACAATGAAAATAAAACTTCGATTACCATTATTCGTTATCATAATTTTCGTTTTTTTTATGACAGCATGTTCAAGTTCTGATTCAGAAGGTAAAGGACCAGCTGAAGAGGAAGGTCCTGCAATAGAAATTCCTCCAGGGGAAGTACAGGTAGCGGTGTATTATTTTCCGAATTTTGGGCCTGTCTTTTCTTCAGAATGGCCAGTTATCAAAGCTGCCAAACCTCAGTTTAATGGACATCAGCAGCCTAAAGTACCTATGTGGGGATATACCAATGAAAACGATCCAGTAGCGATGGCTCAAAAAATTGATGCAGCTGCAGATCATGGTGTTGATGCATTTATCTTTGATTGGTATTATTACGATGAAGATGATAGTGGACTTGCTGGTCATCCAAATACTTGGGACGGAAATAAATATCTTTACAAGGCTTTAGAAGAGGGGTTTTTACAAGCAGAAAATAACAGTAAATTGAAATTTTCTTTGATGTGGGCCAACCACGATCTTGGAGCAGACGTAAAAGGAGCAGTCAAACCCGAGACTTTTGAGTCTTTGATGGACTATGTGATTGAGAATTATTTCAAGCATCCTTCCTATTGGAAAATTGATGGTTGCCCTTATTTTTCAATTTATCAGTTTAATACCTTCTTAGAAACATACAATAATAATTATGAGGAAGCGGCAGCAGCTATAGAACTTTTTCGAACCAAAGTTAAGGCAGCAGGTTTTCCAGACCTCCATCTTAATGGAGTGTTGTACGGTTTAAAGGGAGGAGTTTTACAGAATGCAGTTGATTATTTTAACTTAGACAGTGCCACTTCCTATGTTTGGGTACATCATTATGCATTGCCTAGCTTTCCTGCGACTCAATATTCGGTTTACGCAAATGGATATTTTAGAGGGGTAGAATTTGGAGGAGCAGCCAATGGTTTAGAAAATCCGGCTGCAACGATGCCCGTTCCCTATCACATAAATGTCTCTATGGGCTGGGATGCTTCACCACGAGCCAGAAATGCCTCAGACTGGATGACTCGACGAGATTATCCCTTCGGTGCTGTGGCCGTAAACAATACACCTTACCAGTTTAAAAAATACCTAGCAAAAGCCAAAGAATTAACTATGTCCAAACCTAAAAATGAACGGATCATCACTATAAACTCATGGAATGAATGGGGAGAGGGAAGCTATCTCGAACCTGACATGGTCAATGGAATGGGCTA
>Ga0209414_1001376_pt1 | contig 11499 bp, 21 predicted proteins | sample LakVidmifraction_4_FD_181154 | JGI IMG/M metagenome (GOLD analysis project Ga0209414, IMG submission 181154) | Hypersaline microbial communities from Lake Vida, Antarctica - Brine Hole Two &gt;0.2 micron (SPAdes) (version 2) | ecosystem: Environmental > Aquatic > Non-marine Saline and Alkaline >... | reverse complement strand
GTCACCAGTAAAGCCCTCTACAATGTCAGAAAGTGACGATGGTTGCGTGAAGTAGTCGTCTTGGTTGAGTATCTTGATTAATTCCCCGCGACACTCCTTAATGGCAGAATTGGTATTCTTAGTAGCACCCACTGCATCGCTGTGGAAGTATTTAATCTTAAACGGATAGAGTTTTACTAAATCATCAAATAAGTTGTTTGAATTGTCGCTTATAACAACTTCAAAGTTCTGAAAAGACTGAGAACCGATAGAGTTAAGACACCTCTTGAGCATTTCATAACCCCCTCCATTCATTTCGTATGTTGGTATTGCTATAGATATTCGCATAGTTTTATTTTAGCTTTCCAGTTAGGTGTTGTGTTGGCAACGACCACCTCTCTTTCTTCTTTTCTTGAAGGAGCAAAGTGTATCTTCTTGTTCCCCGCCAAATCTAACACAGTGGTACTCACACCGCTCCCCATAAAGTATTCTCCTTTGTTCCAGTATCTGGCTTCAAGTAAACCCTCTACGATATCATCAACGTGAACGTAATCTCTTGTTTGTAGCCCATCACCATACACCGTGACTTCATTCTTACCTTTGAACAGGTCTACAACACTTTTTCCTCCTTCCACTCCGTAAATGTTTGGAAACACACAAGAAACGTAGTTAGCGTGGAATGTCTTAATGTAATCACCTGAGACCTTCTTAGAGAAGCCATAAGGCGACTGTGGGTTTACTGATGCACAAGAGTTGGCGTAGATAATCTTAGCTTTAGGATATTCTTTTACTAGTCTCGCTGTCATTCTTAGGTTGTCCATGTCGTGTACAGGGTCGTGCCAAGAGGATTCTACAGAGGTCTGAGCCGCCAAGTGGTAGATAACCCCGATTCTTTTAGGTAAGTCGCAAGTTAGTAGATTCTTACCGTCTTTAATGTCTATTCCTATGTAATCAGGAAGTAGCTTGCAGAGCTTGGTGCCTATCATTCCTTTGTGTCCTGTTACTAAATACATATCCAGTGTTGTGGGCAAATAGTTCTACTTATTCCGTCTGTATACCAATTCTTCGGATATATTACTTTCTGCGTGTGTGGAGCTAGATAAGCACCCCACCAAGAGAACGATGAGTTAGCTATGATGTGTCCTACACACTCCGACATCTTGTTTAAGTCTTCCATCTCTGTTCCGTGAAAGAACTCACAGCCCTTAAACATTTCTTGCTCCTCGCACCAAGTTATATTATCGCTAAAGACTATGAATTGACTGCCTTTGAACATTTCCATTGCTCTGGGGTAGTAATCAGTCTTGGTTAAATCAACATAGAACGGATTGTTTACATAGTCACCACGTCTGACATGTATGGCGACTTTTGGAACATAACCTACAGTTACTCCCATTAGCTTTTTGAAGTCTCCAGAAAAGTCATCGAAGTACTTCGGGTCTTGCAGGTATATGTCTGGTATTTCTCCTTTTCTCATTTGTGCGAAGATATACGCGTACTGAAAGAGAGAGTTTCCTAATCTGCCGAAGATTGAGCTTGGCTTAAGCATTCTTCTTGGAAGCTCTTATTGCTTTTACTTTTTCTTCTATCTCGTCAATCACTTCTACGAATAGCTTTCCATCAACTTCCTTCATTGTTAAGCCTTTTTCAAACTCACCTAATTCCCCTTTGATAAGCTCTGCTACTATTGGTTGGATTTTATCTGATACTAGTTGCCCTTTTTGGTAAACCTTATCCATTTCTGCAACTTTAGCTTGGTAAGCATCATAAGCAGGTTTCATTTCTTCCTTAATTCTAGCTCTCTCTTTCTCTACTGGTCCGAGTAATACATAGAAAGCATCGAGAGGTGGACTAAGTAGTTCCATTTCCTTTAGGATTGGCTCTCCTTCGGCTAGTAGTTCTTTGCGTTCGTTGTTTAAGGTTACTACAGTCTCATCATTGATTTCAATAAGTCTTGTGCCTGTGTAGTTCTTTTCTGATAAAATTTCCTTGTTTATTTGCATAGTTTTGTTATTGCTTCTGTCCACTTAAGGGCATAGGTCTTTATATTATAATTTGTAAGTACATAGTTTTTCGCTTTTTGAGCTAGAGCTAAGTACTGTGGGTAATTGTCTTTTATTTTTATCACTTCGTCAAACCAAGTGGAGTTATCTGTCACGATTGTCATATATTCTTTGTCTATTCCTTGATATGGGCTAGTTCCATCCTTGAAACCTTGAGCCAGTACAGGTATTCCGAGTAGTGACATCTCTAAGAACTTTAGATTGCTCTTACACTGATTAAAGTAGTGTTCTTTTCTTGGGATTACCGCAAGGTCTAATGCTAGTCTTGAGATATACCCCATATACTCGGTAACGTGTACTACTGTGTGCCATTCTACGTTCTTAAGAGACATCCAGAAGTCTAAATCTTCTTTCATCGCGGGTATTGTTGTTCCGTCTTGATACTTAACCCCCATAATCACTATTGTAATGTCGTCTCTATCACTTAGTTCTTTGAGTTGTTGCTTAATGTGTAGGTAGTCATCATTAGAAGTAACTGAGCCAATAAATCCTATTCTAAACTTGCCTGTTTCGTTCTTCTTACACTTTATGGCATCTATTGGGTCTATGCAATTCTTAAGAGTGGTGATGTTTGGCTGTATCTTTCCATATTCTTCCTTTAAGAAGTCTGTGGAGACGATAGCCCCATCTGAAATCTTAAGGAAGTCGTCTAGGTTTTTCTTTTGTTCTTTAGCTATCTCAATTTGTTTAGCATTCTCTAGCCTTTCCAGTGGAATACCTGAGTATGTATCGTCATTTTCAAAGATTATCTTCTTACCTAGTAGCTTGAGCGACTTAGCTAGTGTGAGAGAGGGTGTAGTAGATGGTCTTTGAAAAACAATCACGTCCACATTCCTTGCTTTTTCTAGTGCTTTTTGTCCATTAAACTGTCCGTCTCTACGCATAAAATCTTGTATAACCTCTTGATTTGAGTAAACACCTGGCAAGAGTCCTCTGTAGTAGTAACAAAATGGATAAGCCCCTGGAATGTAAAGTATTTTCATTGTATCTTCTTTATAGCCTCTTGTAATGTCATTACACTTCCATAAGTGCCTCCAGAAAGGTCACTAGCCAGCCTGCTTAATACTTTGAAGTTATGCTCTCTGTCGTTTGTTTTAAGGTACTTGTACTGATTTCTGTATGCTTCAACCTCTTGCTTAATTCTGAACGCTGGAGATAACAGATATGCTTTCCACCACGCATCCTTACCCATTCTTTCCTGTTGAACTGAGTGTGTTTGCTCGTGTACCAGTAGGTCAGGGGGTATATAGCATCTAGCGTGGATTGTATTTCCATAAGTAAAGACTACATTCTTGTTTATGTCTACTCCGAACTTTGCCCTACATTCTTCATAGAAAGGGAATGTTTCTGTGCTTGCTATCATTTACTGATTGCTTTAAGTATCGCATCTAGCTTGGTGTCTAGTTTGGTTTCTAATGCTGTCATCCTATCCTCTATTTCTTTACTCTTACTAGGAGCTTCTATTCTTTGCTCTATTAAATCAGGTCTTACTCCCACTGCTTGAGTAATGGCTTGTGCTGCTGATTGTCTGTCTAGCTCTATTTTAGCCAGTTCGTCAATCTTTTCCTGATTTACCACCTTTCCGTTTGCGATTATGATTCCACCGTCTGCGTCATCTCGTAGCTCGTGTATAGAGCCATCTAGTCTCCTTACTGTTCTCTTGCGATATAAATGTCCTACGTTTACTGTCATATTGCCTTTATGTTGTTAGCCTCGTAATAACCCTCTAGTACCGAGTCAGCTCCAAGATTGTTTATCTTCTTAGAGAGAAGCATTTCGTACGTCTTTATCACGTAGTTTGTCGGTGGTGTCTGTCCGTACTTTTTTTCTAGTGGTTTTACCTTGTTTATTAAAAATCCTGCGTATGTATTCAACTGCTCACTAAGAAACTTATTTATATCTTCTTGTGTGTTAGCCATGTACACAGTGTACAACAAAAAACCACACTGTAAAGTGTGATTGATTGTTTGCTGTGGAAAACTAATTAGAGTCCAACTGCTAAACTGTGTGAACGAATTTTCACTGCTGCGTTTTGGCGGTTAAGCATTGTACCGTAGCATAGGTCTACAGTAACCAATTCTCCAAGATATTCTTGGATGTATGATTGCTGAATACGTACACCTTCTGTACCTACAAAACCTGATGTTGCCTTAACTGGCATTGACATTCTAGCCCAGTGAATTGCATCCTTGTGAGAGAGAAGGTTAAGGCGAGATGAGTTTTCACCTACTGCACCAGCTCCTAATGGAACTGCTGGAGTAACGATGACTGGAATACTGTAGAGAGAACGTGTAGGAGCCTTGCTTCTAGGTAGTTCTGTCTGTGTATTCTGCCATAGTGTTAATTTATCTACTGAACCTACTTGTCGGTAGAAAGTGTTTGGATGGAAAATCCAAGCACATTCACCTCCATAGATACCTGGTACGCCTGCAGTTTCAAGAACTGCAATAGCTGCCAAGAGTGAACTATCAGCAACGTTAGAGCCTGCAAGACCAAGAATGTTGGTAGTGAAAGATGTAAAGTTTGCTGCAATAGCGTCATCAAGGTCTTGTGCTACTTCGTAAGCTGCTGCTTTAGCGAACTTCTCCTGTAGGTAGTATGACTTCTTGAGTTGTGCCATTTCACGGTCTTCGATAATGAATGAACTTTCCTTCCATGTAGACACTGTAAGAGTGTTTCTAGTTTGGATAGGGTTGTTTAGCGTTACTTGTGAATTTGTAGTCTTGCTTGCAGTAGCCATTGCAACAATGTTCGGTGTGTAAACGTCTGAACCACCATCTGCTAGTTCCTCTGAGCGGTCGATGAAAAATTCAGCGAGCGAAAGGTTGTAGCGAAAATAGTCGTTGATTGTCTGTCCCCAAATAAGCGGAATGTCTACGGTAAGGCTTCCACCTACACCAGCACCCATTCCATCGGTTCCTAATCCCATATATTTTTAGTTAATTTTTAGTTTGTGAACGCCAGAGTTCTTTTCTTTCAGCATCTGTGAGTCCTGGGGTAGATAGTGACCTGACTTGCTTTACTGTGGAAGAACCTTTGGATGCTGGAAGTCTAGCTTTTTGTGCATTGACTTCTTTTTCCCTTGCTTCTTTCATAGCTACAAGTATCGGGTCGTTCTGAATATCTAAGACTGACTTACCTCTAACCTTGGCTAGAGCTTTCATCGTGTCTATGAGTTCAGAATCTACGCCTTGAGACTTTAAGATTTTGATTTCTATGTCCTCTTCGGAGATAGCATTCACGTTGTTGTTAATTTTCTCCTGTGGCTTTGTCTTGTTAGCATCGTAGGCTCTTGCTTTCCTGTCTAAGCTCTTAAACTCTGCCTTTGTGAGGGTTATCACATCATCTTCCGACTCTGTAACTTCCCCTGATGTTATTTCTTCCTGCTCTACTACATCTACTGGAGCATTTTCATTTTCTTCCATAATGATAAAGGTTAAACGTTAAGAGTGTAACGATACACTTTTGTTAGTAGTTTTTTATTGGAGATAAACTATAACTCTTAGCTCTTATAGTAAATGTGGTCGGTTATTCTGCATAATTTACTCTATTCTTATATTTCTTAGGCGTAGTAGCTGCGAACTCTTTTATATTATGCTTAAATATCCCAGCGTACTGCATAAGCAGTCTGTCTTTTTCATGTAGGTCTGATAGTCTCCTACTCGGCTTGGTTGATGTTGGTACGTTCGTTAGATTGATTGACTCCATAATCTTGTTTTAGCTTAGTAAAGGCACCGTCTATTAAGTCTTTAGCATCTTTAATGTGAGACACATCCTCTCCTTCGTACATTCTTCTTAACCCTTCTTGGTCTATGTATGAGTAAAGAAAGTCTAGCAGTGCTAATTTAGTGGTGTCGTCTCCTTGAAATTGTATTAGAGTATCCATTAGATAAGATTAACACAATCTTGGATTCGCAGTCCAGTGGTTGATGCTTTAACATTAGCCGCATCCTGTGAGCGAAGCCCTGTTGTTCCTGCGTAGCGATTCCAACCTTCTTGTTCTCCGTCTGTAAAAGCTGTGCGTGAGTTTAGAACTCTAAGAGCTTCTGCATTTCTTAAATTAGTTGTTCCCGCTAGTATGTTTAGTTTGTCTTGGATTCTTAATCCGATTGTTAGTGCCATAGTTATTGTGCCATTACTGGAGCAGGCTGTCCTTGTGTCTGCATAGCTGTTAAATCAGGTGTCATTGATGTAGGTGCTGTTCCACCTTTTCCTGCTGTGTTGCCTAGTTGAACTGATGAGAATGGTATACCCGCCATTTCCACCATGGTCTTGAATAGCTTATTAAGCGTTGGGTTTTCAAGTACACCATACTTACCAGTGTTAGGGTCGAATGACTGAACCACCTTGCCCATAATACTGTCCATAGACTGTAGGATAGCTTGCTTATTCTTCATCTCTCCTGTGATGTTAGCTGTTAGCTTTCCTCCTACGTCTAAGAACTTCTTAGGTATCTTAATTTCTCTCTTGGTTCCAAACTTAGACAATCCTTTCTTTGTTTCATCTACCATTCCTTGCTGTATCTCAGGTGTTACTTCTTTGCGGTCAAACATCATCTGAGCTATTTGTGGATTGATGTGTTCATTAGAGATAGCCTCGTCTATTTCATTCAGCTCATCCTCCGAGAAGTCAGCTACAAGGTCGTGGTCTTTTAGAATGTTCTTCTTAAGATAAGGCATAACCCAGTCATTGAGTATGTCATTCAACCATAGCCCCCACACCTCTTGCTGATATTGGAAAGGACTGTTTGCTACTTGATTAAGTATTTGTGTTTGCCCTAGTGGGGTTCCTGATGGTGGTTGCTCTCCTGTGTTGGCATCATAGGTAGACGATATTCTGTTGTACTCGTTAGAAAATTGGTTGATTAGGTTCTCAAACTGTGGAAGTGCTGCGGTTGATAGTTGGAAAGCCTCAAGCGTTTCATTTGCCTTAAGGTCGAAGTGATGACCATTGTCGACATCGGTAATAGCATTACCCAAATTCTTTGCTGTTCCTTTGGTAAATACCTTTCCAGAGAGGTCGAGAGCATTCTTCATTTGAATGTACTGGTCGTTAATCCGCATTTGACTTTCAAATCCTTCCTCCCATACACCTCTGCCTAGTCCTTCCCCTACTTTTTCCCAAGCTAAGTACTTATACTTATCCTCGCCCTCTGGCAAATCCTCCTTGTATAGCAAGTAGTTCTTCTTGTTTACCTTAGCGATATAGAAACACATATCCTTAAACTTAGCATCGTTAGCTTCTGATTCATCTAGTTCAGGGTCAAATGAGTAAGAGAACTCTCCTGTTACTTCTAGTATTTCTATTTTACTTGGCTTGTTTTTAGTTGCTTTAGCGTGTGCCTTGAAAACATCCTTGATGTCGTCAAACCCTGTCCATAGTTCTGCTTTCTTCATAAGCTCAGAAGCATCCATATAGTGATGTTCTATGATTGCTCCGTCCTTAATACAAGCAGGGTCAAACTCTACGTTTGCCCAGTCCACCACCTCTATTTCTAATTTTCCATCATCTTCACACTTCTTTACAAGAACACCACCATACTTAGGACGTGTGATACCCATTTCGTTGAGTGTGTTAGAGAAGTTATTATCCTTTGCCCACTTGAAGAACTCCTTATTGATAAGCATTGCTTGTACAGCGTATGTTAGGCTATCTGCCTCAAAGTTAATTTCCTTTAAGTCTATGTCTGTTGCTGTTTTAGCTACACGAACTCTTGAGTTTCCGTGGTTGATAAAGGGTTTAACCCTACCTAGCTCGTCTTTATTCCCTGATAAGAACTGGTCTACGGAATAGAACTCCACTTTGCGGATTATCTCTTTAGGTCTACGAACAAGACCATCAATTCTTTGAACAGGCTCGTTGTATGCATCTATTAAATCTGGTAGATAGGTAGTAATTTTATACTCTTTCATTGAATTTAGTATAGTAGTGGTCGGTTTTATTCTCTAAAGTTCCTCGCGTTGTTCATTCTAGCTTGTTGCATCCTGTACTTTTCGATGTTAGTTATTGGTGTTACCCCTTCGTGTGTCATTAAGACATAACGTAGAGAGTCCAGTGCATCATCATGCATCTTTACTGGTTCTTCTGGTGAATCATCGTTAGCTGTTTTCTCCTTGTATGAATATGTTTCCAACTCCCATATAAGATTGGTGCAGTTCTTATGAATATGTAGCCTGTTTTGTTTGAATAGGTTACGCACAGCATCTATTCCTGACTTAACTGAGCCTTTTCCTTTCACTACCTCTCTTACGTTTATACCTTTTTGATTGAATAGCTCTATCGCTGATTGGTTTTCAGGGTCAGGAAACACTTCGTTAAACCCACAAGAGCGTACATACTCAGCTATTTGCTCCTCTGTTCTCTCTGTTTTGTACCATTCATCAGTTACCCAGTAATCACCATCTACATCCACCACAATGTGAAGAACAGCACAGGGGTGTCTGAATCCAAAGTCTACACCTCCCAAGAACTCCGCCTTGGCTCTTGTTGGTTCTCCATCATATAAGTGAAGCTCTCTTGAGAACTCCTTATAAACTAGACCCTCTTGCTTTCTAAAGTCTGCTAGGTACTCTTGTGCAAAGCTGTCCTCTGTCATTTCCTGTTTAGCTTTGTCTACTTCTTCACTTGGAATATGTGGGTTGTCGTAAGTTGTGAAATGAAAAGACTTGTAATCCTTATCAGTGTCTTGTTTGTTGAATAAATCGTAGAAGTGATTGAATCCTTTGGGTGTTGATATGAAAAGACACTCTCCTTTGTAGTCGGTGAGTGTTGGTCTTATTACCTCTTGCCAGTTGGAACTCCAGTTACGCATAGATGCTATTTCATCTACTACAATAAAGTGAAACTTTTGCCCTCTGAGTGTTTCTATACTCTCCCATCCTCTTAAAGAAATAATAGACGTTCCTCCTTGTGTGGTTTGTACTGTGATTTCTAGTCTGCTCTCGTTGATGTTACTAGCTATAGGTAAACACACCTTCTTAAGCTCTTGCCATGCAATATCTCTCGCTTGTGCATATGTCGGGGCTATGTAGCATATATATCTATCATTGCCATATACAGCCTTAGCTACCATCTCTAGTACAGCTAGATAGGTTTTACCAAATCGTCTTCCACAGTTCACCACCCTAAATCTATTGGATGATTTAGCTATTGTTGATTGAGCTGGATGTAGTGTCATTCTTTGTTATAAGCTCTAGTGGCATTACTAGTATCTTCTCCCCCTTAGATGTTACGTCTGACTTTGTGTCTGGATTACCTTCTCCCATGGTCCATGCAAAGCCTGGCTTCTTTTTATCTAACCATTCTATGTACGCTATCTTTTCTTCGTCTGTCTTTTGGTAATAGTATTCTCTGGCAAACTCTTTCATAGTTTTACCCTTTGGTCTTCCACTTGGATTACCGCTTACACCCTTTGTAAATGTTCCATCTACATTCCTGCTCAATTCCTGATTATTAGGTTCTTCCATGTATACAATATAACATATATTTGTCAAAAAGAAAGTAGCCATTAATGACTACTTAAAGATTGTTATATTCCTGCATCCGCACTTACACTGTGACTTGTAGTCGTACTGTTTTTTGTTGTAGTGCTTTCTTACCCATAGTAATGCTTGTTCTGTCTTTGCTTTGCATCTTTTACACAGTAGCAACATGTTGTTCTCCTTTTGTCCAAATGTAGTTTACTTCTCCTAGTGGTATATCAAATTGTTGTGAGACTTGTAAAGATGTTAAACCTTCATTCTTCTTTGTTTTTATTATGTTTATTACTATGTTTATGTCTCTGAAAGGTAATACTATTTCTTTTTTCTTGTATATATTATCCCAAATGGTTGTCTCAGCTATCTCAAGTAGCTCACTTATTTTTCTTTTAGAGAAACCTAGCTCTTTCAGCTTTATTGCTAGATTAATATGAGATTGTGATAGCTTGTTTATCCTGCCCATTTTACACAGTATATCAAATTATTGTCAATCTAGCTAGTAAGTACGACATATGTTATTTCTTATTTGTTCCAGTCTTCCAATGCTTTTTCTTATCCACTTTCTTTAATTCTAGATCCTTACCCATATCACAGCCACAGGGTATGCACATTCTTTGATTCTTCCTAGATGATATGTATGTTCTATGGCATCTTTTTCCTTTGTGTCGGCAAATCTTAATCTCATTGATTCTTACGTGTTCCTGTGAAGCTAAACTTACCAGTGATTTCATTTCCTTTTTGCCTCTAGCTTAGACTGTATCAAATCTTCTTTGATTCTACATCTTATGCCCCTTATATATTGCCCACCTGTGCATAGAAATAAATGAGTTACCACCCTTAACTTCCAAAGTTTGAATACTTTTTGACGTAGCTCCAACCCTGTGGCTTGAGTAAACCCACTGGTTTCTTTGTGTACTGTTTCCCATTCATGTGTGTATATTTTTTTCATTTAGAGTGGTTACTTCTCTTTAAGGTAAATATCTAACATCTTCTGGGCATCTGCTTGACTTATGGAGTGTCTATGCTCATCTTCCCATATATCTCTTGCCATTCTTCTCTTACTTGCTATTTTCCACGTAGTAGGAGGGTAAAGTCCTAAGTCATTTTGTATTACTCGTCTTGCTCGTTCTATGCTATCAGAGTGTGGAAGTGTCTGTACTATGTCTTTTAGGCTTACATAGTCTCTACCGTCTATATTTGCCACGTTAGAGGCATTGTAGTTCTTCCATATACAGACTGTTAAGAACCTGTCGTCATCTCTTGACTCTCGGATGTTAGCTAAAGTATTTAATACTTCTTTGTAGTAGGATTTAACCTTCATAGCTTAAGTGTATACCTGTATAGATTTATTACAAGATGGCTATCCACATTTGTTTAATCTGCTCTAGCAATCTATCCACTTCTTCCTGATTCATGCTTCTGTCGCTTAAGATGCTGTCCTTTATGTTATCTAGGTGTTCCACTTCCACTGTTTCTATTGTTTTTTTCCAGTATTCGTAGTCCATATTATTTATCTTTAAGGGATTCAAGAAGGCTTTCTTTTGTTGCTTGTGGTAAAGATACCACTATCAGTCCGTCAAAGTATTCTTCAATTTTATTGTTTACCCTCTCCCTTTCTTCTGCTAGGGCTTGGTGGATTAGTTCTTCTTTTAAATGTTCTATATATCTACCAAGTTGGTATCTTGGGTCTTGTCCTGATAGGCAAATATCTATTTGTTCAATAATGACTTCTTTGGTGTGTTTCTCTAATCTCTTTTCTGTGTTGTTCATTTGTCTATTTTTATATTAGGGTTATTAAGGGCGAGGTGGACACACTTTTTCTTACTCTCATAGCTACATCTTTCAATGAATCTTTTACTAGTTTGTTAAGCATTTCCCAATGTTCTTCGCTTTTCCCTAACTCACTATCAGGTATATGGTTGGTTGTGATGTACCAAGTAGCTTCATCGTCAAGTTCATCTAGCACTCTCTCCCTCTCT
>Ga0209414_1001374_pt1 | contig 11506 bp, 11 predicted proteins | sample LakVidmifraction_4_FD_181154 | JGI IMG/M metagenome (GOLD analysis project Ga0209414, IMG submission 181154) | Hypersaline microbial communities from Lake Vida, Antarctica - Brine Hole Two &gt;0.2 micron (SPAdes) (version 2) | ecosystem: Environmental > Aquatic > Non-marine Saline and Alkaline >... | reverse complement strand
ATATGAATAACGTCATTAAAAAGCATGAGTATACGAGACCAAAAAAAGAAGTGGATCGAATCAATAATTTTGATTATTGTGATGCAAATACTGCACCAATATTTCTAACATATAGAAAAAATAATAAAATTAATTCGATTATTAACGACTGGATAAAATTTCATATGCCAATATATGATTTCAAATCTGAAGATGATATTACCCATATAGTATGGGAATTATCAAGTGAGGCATTAGTTGAGGAAATAAATGAGATATTTGAGAATGAAGTTGATTCCTTATACATTGCCGACGGTCATCATAGATCAGCATCAAGTGTAAAAGTAGGCCTTAAAAGACGAGAAGAAAATAAGAATTTTACTGGGGATGAAGAATATAATTATTTTATGTCAGTGATGTTTCCAGATGAAGATTTATTCATAATGGATTATAATAGAGTAGTTCATACTTTAAACGGATTATCCTTTGATGAATTCATGAAAAAAGTAAAGGAAAAGTTTGAAGTTGAAAAAACAGAGAGTCATGAGGCCTTTAGACCAAAGGATAAGCACACTTTTGGTATGTATATTGAAAACAATTGGTATAAAATATCAGCTAAAGAGGGCATATTTGATGCCAAAGATCCAGTTGATCGGCTAGATGTGGCAATACTACAAAATAATATATTGGCTCCATTATTGGGTATTGAAGACCCAAGAACAAGTGAAAACATTGATTTTGTCGGTGGCATTAGAGGCTTAAAAGAATTAGAAGAAAAAGTCAATAATGGCAAAAAAGTAGCATTTTCTATGTACCCTACAACAATGGATGATTTATTAGCTATTGCGGATGCTGGAAAAGTTATGCCACCTAAATCAACTTGGTTTGAACCGAAATTACGAAGCGGATTATTTGTTCATAGATTAATTGACTAAGTAAAAAAGTCCTTAATACAAGTGTATTAAGGACTTTTTTTGTAAAATTATAGATCGTATAAAATTATAAAACAGTTTAAAATGAATAGTAAAGAACTTTAAAGTAATATTATAATTAATGAAACAATTAATGCAATGATTAAATTAAAGACTAAACTCATATGAATATAATCATCATCTCTTTTCATACGAGTGGTATTAAGAGATAAGCCTAAACCAGTAATAAATACTTGAAATACTGATAGTGCTAGTGTTATATTTAAGCTGTTTTGTTCCCACTGGTTGAGATAATCAGCATTAAAAAAACGACCAATGCCATAGGAAGTTTCAGGTGAGGCTTTAATAAAATATACTAAAATCAAGAAAAACATGACCCAAGAAAAAATCGAGAAAAAATTAATTGTTTTTACAATAACATCTTCTTTATTTCTTTTTTCTTTATAATCCCCATAAATCATGTGATAAATATTATCTGCCGCATCTGAATTTGGTGTTTTTTTCAGCATTTCAATCTGTTTAGAAAATATGTAATTTATAAGTTTATTTTTTTCAGATATTTCTAATCCAATAAACATTATACGTGTATCATATTTATACTGACTATCTTTTTGTAATTTGCTCTCAATAACTTTACCTTCCGTTGTTATGGAAAACTCATCATCAAAGGATAGTTTTACTTTTACAATTGAATTGATATAGAGTTTTGTATTAATGACAAATCGGATTCCAGTTGCTGAAATATTTTTTGACAGAACTTCAAGCTCTTCTCCATCTACATAAATAATAGCATTTTTAGTGATTGGTAATCTAAAAGCGTCTCTACGTTGGATTTCTTCCACTTCACTGGATTTTTGTACAACGTGTTCAACCAAGGATGCTTCTCTTGTTTTTTTCACGACATTTCCTTTAAAACTATAAACTTTTTTTTCTGTATTAAGAGTTGTTACAAAGAATATGTCAATTGTTTCCCCATGATGAAGAGGATAGTTTTTCCCATTATATCTAGGGGCCATTATAGAAAAACAGTTATCATCATATGAAAAGCCTTTGTCAATTAGAGTATGCAAATTTAATTCACCATATTTTTGGTCAATTACAGAAACTTCAATTGCTTTTGTACTTTTAAGGATGTCTTCAAGATTCATCACCGGCCGCCTCTCATAATATCGATGTCTTTGTTAAGTGTGTAAATCACATTTTTTCTTTCAATGATTATTTTTACTTTCTTATAAAGACTATCGTCATTTTTTATTGAATTAATTAATTCAAATGAAGGATTTATTGCAATAGGATGACCAACAGTTTTTAACATGCTGATATCACCATTTGTATCCCCATAGGCAAAAGACTTTTCTAAATCAATAGTGTATTTTTCTCTTAATCGTTCTATAGCTTTTGTTTTGTTTTCATTATTCCACATAGGAATAACTTTACCATTAAATGAGTTATTTTCATCCGTTAAATATTTAGTAGCGATGAAATCAGTTGCACCATATTTATGGGCCATTTTTTCAACTAAATAGTCAGGGCTTCCTGAAATAAATAGAATTAAATCACCTCTTTCCTGATGATGAACTATTTGATCTCTTGTATAAGAATAAACTTTGTCACCGCAGAGGTTAATGACTTGTTTTGCAATGAAATCATATTCTTTCTTGTTAAGGCCTTTAAGACTTTCAATATATACAGTTGCTAGCTCTTCCATGTAGATATCATAATCTCCTTCACGATTATCCCATTCATAGAACTTTTGTTTTATATCAGAATGCCAAATAATTGGATCAAATACTTCGTATTTAAGAAGTTTTTTAAAGTGCTCAATCATAAGGGAATTTCTATAAAGAGTACCATCAATATCAAAAAATGCTGCTGTTTTTTTCATCATTAATCCTTTCTAAAAAAAATGTTTAAAGTCAATTTTTATGGGTATAATACAACTATCAATAAAATATATAAATCCTTCTTCTAGAAGGTTTATATAAATTGTAGTAGTAAGGATGTAACAGTAGATTTAGATCTACTCACATTAAAAAAAGCAAAATTATGATCAATGTAAATAGTGTTTTTTCAAGTGTTTCTAGAAGTTAGAATAAGCAAGGAGGAATACCAATCATAATATCCGAAAGCAATAAAATTAAATATAAGTATTCAAAACATGCTTGCTACTACTGAAAAGAGTTATCTTTTAACTATAGGATAACTCTTTTATATTGTCTAAAAATATTTTTAAAATTTGAGCGGTAATGCCCCAAATGATATAATTTTTATACTCATAAAAATAAACTGAATAGCTTCCTTTTTTAAAAGAGTAGTCTTTTCCCTTCTCAATTTTGTGGTATGGAAAGTCATCACTTATATCCATGTTTACATTAAAGGCATATTTACTTGGTTTTTGATTTTTTAAATTTTTTAGTGGAATCGTAAATATATTGTCAACTTCAGCTGTATTAAAGAGAATTGATTCAACCTTAGTATTCATAATTTCACCTAAAAAAATATTAATTTTATAATTAAAAGGCGTAAAATAGTAACCCAAATTATTTAACAAGGTAATATCTGATTCATTAATATTCAATTCTTCCACGGTCTCTCTTAAAGCGCTATAACTTGGTGTTTCTCCGTCTTCTTTTTTACCACCAGGAAAACAGATTTCACCTGGTTGTGAATTTAAACTTTTAGCTCTTCTTTCAAATAGAAGATGTAGTTCATCATCAATATAAATTAGAGGAATTAAAACTGAAAATTCGCTAAATTTTTTTATTCTTTTATTTTTTTCAATATGTCTTTGTATCCTTTCGACATTCATGATAACCTCCCATTAATTTAAATCATTTCAAGTATTTTAGAAAACATATTCTTGTGTTATTATGATTATAACAATAAAAAAAAAATAGTGAAAGCTATAATCAATAAATTTATGAAGGTGAGAAATAATGAGGAAAATTTTACATGTGGATTTAGATGCATTTTATGCTTCAGTTGAGGAGTTAGATAATCCAGATTTAGTAGGTCAACCGGTTATTGTCGGTGGAAAAGGGGAGAGAGGTGTTGTGTCAACTTGTAATTATGTAGCAAGAAAATACGGTATTCACTCAGCAATGCCAGGTTTTATTGCTAAAACTAAGTGTCCTCAAGGCATTTTTTTGTCTCCTAATATAAGTCGGTATCAAGAAGTCTCAGATCAAGTTTTCAGTATAATACTTTCAATAACAGATGAGGTTCAGAGAGTGTCTATAGATGAAGCATATCTTGAAGTGACTGCTTTGTATCAAAGTCCGTTGTATATTGCTAAGTATATTAAAAATAAAATTAAAGAAGAAGTAGGTATTACATTATCCGTTGGCGTATCTTATAATAAATTTTTAGCGAAACTTGCCAGTGATTGGAATAAACCGGATGGCATAAAAGTTATTTCAAAAGAGATGGTACCAGATATTTTATTACCCTTAACGGTTGAAAGAATTCATGGTATTGGAAGTGTCTCTGTAAAAAAACTTAACAGTATTGGAATTTTTACAGTTTCGGACTTGATGAATTATTCGATTAATAATTTAATTTCCTTTCTAGGCTCTTCTGGAGAGGATGTTTATTATCGTATTCGTGGAATAGATAACCGTTCTCTTAAAGAAGAAGTTAAAAATAGAACCTATGGTACGGAGACAACACTTAAGAAAAACACGAGAAATAAAAATCAATTGCTTCACATCTTAAAAGATATGATGACTGAAGTCTACGATACGATTAATGGAAAAAACAAAGTGGCTAAAACTATTATGATAAAAGTAAAATATTTTGACTTTCAAGTCATTACGAGAAGTAAAAGTAATAGCCACTATATGTTTGAATTGGATAATTATATGACACTAGTGGAGGATGTTTTTGATAAAATTGATATCCATAAAAATGTAAGGCTCATTGGTGTAACGGTATCAAATATAAAAGAAAAAGCGAATCAACAGTTATCTTTATTTTAAGACAATGATTTAACTTTAGAAATATCTTTTTTTAAGAGTTTTAAATAATTATCTTGCATGAGTAACTCAATATTGATTGGAATATCATTTTTTATCGCAAATTTTATAGCTGGAAATAAAACACTATTTTCACTTATACTCTGATGCGTCTTATTATTTTTAAAACCGTGCACATGACAATGGTTTATTGCCTCGAAAAATAGGCCATTGGGTAAAATTATTTTATTTAAGTTTAAATAGTCATGGGTGATATCCCAGCAGATCTTTAATTTATGATGATCTATGGTTTTTATAATCTTTACGAGATCTTTTCTAGAATCCCCAATGACTTTTTCTTTATTTTGATTCAAGGTTTCAATGGATAAAGTCAAATTATAATTCTTTTTATTAAAGTAATCTAATGTAAATCGAATAAAGGATAAAGTTTTATTAAAGGCTTTAGACTTAGAATGGGTTTCATATTTCGCACCATGAAATACAAGTGTTGATGTTAGATTTTTTAAATCAAATACTTTGTTTAGATTTTCAAAGTACTCAAGAAAATATTTTTTATTTTCCCCATTAAAATTTGTAACATCTAGATTTTCATCAGCAAAATTTGGCAAATGAAAATTTATTAAGAAATTATGATCTTTTATTTTATCACTGATAGTTCTATAAAATGCAAGGTCGTAATCTATAAAGTTAGGAGAAAGTTCCAATAAGTTAATTTTGTATTCATGAAGCAATTGAATGTAGTTTTTGAGTGATGTCTCTTTTAAAATTTTTTCTTCAAATGTAATGCCTAGAATCATGGAATAACCTCCTAAGGAGTATATATTTTAAAAATAAAAGTAAAATCAAAGAAAAATGTGTTAAATAATGGGACACTATATGCTAGGATATGACTTCTATAAGCATAATATTCTTATCGTCTTAATTAGTCAATTACAACACAGTTCACATAAAAAATCAATAACAATTTTATCTCTTGAAAAGTTGTTAAAATACTTGTAAAATGATAGTAGTATGATTGAAAAGGAAGGTGAAGATCTAGAATTATGATATTGATGATTGATAACTATGATTCTTTTACTTATAATCTCGTTGAGTATCTTAAAATGCTAAAAAGAGAAGTGAAAGTTGTTAGAAATGACAAAATTAGTATAGAAGAAATACGTCAAATGAAACCAAGTATAATCGTAATATCTCCTGGGCCATGTACACCAAATGAGGCGGGCATATCTAAAAAGGTGATCGAGGTATTGAAATATGAAATACCAATCTTAGGTATTTGTTTAGGTCACCAAGCAATAGGAGAAGTCTTTGGTGGAAAGATTGTTCAAGGGATTGAGCCCGTTCATGGGAAGGTATCTCTCATTAAGCATAATAATTCAGGTGGGTTTAAAGGCTTGAAGAATCCTCTTAAAGTGACCCGCTATCATTCTTTGGTCATCAAAGGCGATACACTATCTAAAGACTTTGAAATAACAGCAGAAACTGAACTAGGAGAAATTATGGGGATTCAACATAAAGTTTATCCCATTGCTGGGGTTCAATTTCATCCAGAAGCTATTTTAACGGAACAAGGCCTTGATTTATTAAGAAATTTTTTGGAAATAGGTGAAAAATATGATTATAAAAAAAATTAAAACCCATCTTTCACCTTTCGAGATTTTTCGGATTTTTAGCGACGATGAACAACCTGTTTTTTTAGACAGTGGAGAAGACTATGAAAATCTAGGGCAGTATTCAATAATTTCTTCAAAGCCTTTTTTAAAATTAAAGTCGAAGAATAATAAGGTATTTCTTAATGATGAAATGATTTCTGGTGAGATGGAAAATCCATTAGAATTATTAAAAGCTTATTTTAATAAATTCAAAAGGAACTATCATAGGGAATTACCCTTTATTGGTGGGGCTCTTGGTCATTTTTCATATGATTTATGTCACCATTTTGAAGAATTGCCTAAAAGCACAATAGATGATACAGACCTTTATGATCTGAACATTGGTTTATATAATGGTGCTATTATTTACAACCATGAAACAAAAGAATATTTTGTTACAGATGCAGAAGTCAATCCTAATGGAGACGTTAGAGTCACTGAACTGATTAGTCGAATAGAATCAGAGAAAATGAATCAGCTTTCAGAAAGTAAGCCCTTTAATGGTATTGACATTAAATCTAATATGACAAAAGATAGATATATAGAATCAATTGGAAAAATTAAAAAATATATAAAAGCTGGGGATATCTATCAAGTAAATATGACTCAGAGATTTGAAACAAAGTTAAGAAAGAGTCCTTTAAAATTGTACTCAGATTTAAGAAAAGTTAATTCGGCGCCTTTTTCGGCTTATCTTGGATATAAAGACTATCAACTATTGTCTTCTTCACCTGAAAGATTTGTAAAATTAAGAGATGGAAAATTGTCAACACGGCCGATTAAAGGGACAAGACCTCGGGGAAAAACAAAAGAAGAAGATGATATATTAAAAAATGAATTGATGGCAAGTGAAAAAGATCGAGCGGAATTATTGATGATTGTAGATTTAGAACGCAATGATTTCTCAAAGGTTGCAAAAACTGGCACTGTAAAAGTCCCAGAATTATTTGTTATAGAAAAATACCCAACGGTTTTTCATTTGGTTTCAAAAGTAACCTGTCAGTTGGATGAAAAATATGATGCCTTTGATTGCATAAAGAACATTTTTCCAGGGGGCTCAATAACCGGCGCACCTAAAATTAGAGCCATGGAAATCATTGATGAATTAGAACCAACCCAAAGAAATGTTTATACGGGAGCCATTGGGTATATTGATTTTAATGGGGATATGGATTTAAGTATTGTTATAAGAACAATGTTACTTAAAGATAAAACAGTTTATTTTCAAGTGGGTGGTGGAATTGTATGGGATTCCAATGCTGAAGATGAATTTCAGGAGTCCCTGGATAAGGGGAAAGCCCTTGTAGAAGCAATAAAATTGTAGGTGAATTATGTATTATGTGTATAATGGTCAATTTCTAGAATATAATGATAAAATTCGTAGCAGTCCACTTTCCGATGGTGCTATGTACGGTTATGGCCTATTTGAAACCATAAAAATTACAAATTTCTCCCCTGAATATATTGATGAGCATCTTAAGAGAATGCGAGAAGGGTTGGAAGCCTTAGGTATTGGTTTTATGTATTCAGACGAAAAGATTAAAGAGTATATTAAAAAGTTGATTCGGAAAAATGGGTTTAATGGTGCATTAAAAATAGCCGTTATTAAAAATAAAAACTTAAGCGATTTAATTATTATGATGAAGAATGCTTCATATTACTATAAAGATTATCAAAAAGGGTTTAAGTTAAAAATAAGTTCTGTTTTGAGAAATACAACGGCAACATTGGTGCGTTATAAAACACTCAATTATTTAGAAAATTTATTAGAGTTTAAAAAAGCTAAGTCAGAAGGATTTGATGAAATACTGTTCTTCAATGAAAAAAATAATCTAGCTGAAGGGGCAATATCAAATGTTTTCATTGTTAAAGATGAAGTAATATTTACACCTAAGGGTGATAGTGGATTGTTAGAAGGAATACTTAGAAATAAAGTAATTGAAAAATGTCCCTACGAAGTAATAGAAAAGAATTTAAGCAAAGAAGATATAGAACATGGGGATGAGATTTTTATAACAAACTCTTTGTTAAGGGTTATGCCAGTAAAAAGTGTTAAAGGAACAAATTTCAACGGGAAAAAATTTGAAATATCAAAAAAAATTAGAAGGGAATTATAGATTATGGATAATGAAAGAATAGAAAAAGCTTTTAGAGAAATAATAATTGCCATTGGAGAAGATCCTGATCGTGAAGGTTTAAAAGAAACGCCAAGTCGAGTGGCGCGAATGTATGAAGAAATATTTTCAGGCTTAAGTAAAGATCCAAGAAGACATATGAAGGTAACTTTTACGGAAGAAGAGCATGATGAATTGGTATTAGTGAAGGATATTCCTTTTTATTCAATGTGCGAGCATCATTTTGTTCCATTTATGGGTAAAGCACATGTCGGATATATTCCCCAAGATGGCAATGTAGTCGGGTTATCAAAACTTGCGAGAGTTGTTGAAGAAGTAGCAAAACGGCCTCAATTACAAGAAAGAATTACTTCTAAAGTTGCAAATATTATTATGGAGGAAATCGGTCCTAGAGGTGTTATTGTTGTCATTGAAGCAGAGCATCTATGTATGAGTATGCGGGGGGTAAAAAAACCTGGCAGCAAAACTGTTACATCTGCTGTTCGGGGCATATTTAAATCTAATTCTAAAAGTAGATCAGAAGCAATGAGTCTAATAAATAATAAGTAGGGGGATAAAATTGTTATTGAAATGCAATGGTAAAGTAATTGAATTAGGTAAAAAAACCCTAATCATGGGGATATTAAACGTTACCCCGGATTCTTTTTCAGATGGCGGCGCCTTTAACACAGTTGATGAAGCAAGTAAACAATGTGAACGGATGTTAGCAGAAGGGGCAGATATAATAGATATCGGTGGGGAATCCACCCGGCCAGGTTCAAATTTTGTATCTGAATCTGAGGAAATTAATCGGGTGATTCCTGTTTTAAAAAGATTAAAAAAGAAATACGATGTTTTTGTTTCTATAGATACTTCTAAAGCAAATGTAGCAAAAATTGCTTTAGAAAATGGTGCAAATATGATTAATGATGTCTGGGGCTTGCAAAAGGAACCCTCAATAGCAGGTCATATTGCTAAATATGATGTACCAGTAGTGATTATGCATAATCAAATCAATAAAGAATATGATCAAGACATTATTAAATCAATTAAAGTGTTCTTTAAAAAATCTATAGAAATTGGGATTAAAGCTGGTATAAAAAAGAAGAATATTATACTGGATCCTGGTATTGGTTTTGGTAAAAATTCTGAACAAAATATAGAAGTCATGGCAAGATTAGAGGAATTAAAAAAACTTGGGTATCCATTATTACTTGGGACATCTAGAAAATCAATGATAGGTTATATATTAGATTTACCACCAGATGATAGACTAGAGGGAACAATAGCTACGAATGTCATAGGCGTTATGAATGGTTATGATATTATTAGAGTGCATGATGTGAAAGCGCATGTACGGGCAATGAAAGTAACCGATCGAATAGTGAGGCGGTAAAGTATGTTTGATTTTTCTAAAATTGATTTAAATAAATTATCTGAAATGATACTAATGAATGGCAGTAAAATATTATTAGCCTTGGTCATATTGTATTTTGGATTTAAAATAATTAATAAATTTACAGATTTATTAAATAGAAAATTATTAAAGAAAAAGTACGATCCAACAATTATTAATTTCTCTATTCCTATGTTTCGAATATCAGCAAAAATATTTCTGCTTGTGACCCTTGTGACTTTTGTTGGTATACCAACCACTTCATTTGTGGCGGCAATTGGTGGTGCAAGTTTTGCTATAGGATTAGCCTTTCAGGGGAGTTTAGCAAATTTTGCAGGTGGTGTTTTACTTTTAATATTAAAACCTTTTAGTGTAGGGCACTTCATTGAAATAGGAAAACATATGGGAACAGTTCAGTCAATTAGTATATTTTATACATATCTACAGACCTTTGATAATAAAATCATTGTTATTCCAAACAGTCAAGTGAGCAATGACAGTCTAATCAATTATTCTGCTAATCAGAATAGAAGAATTGATTTCAATATAGGAGTAGACTATAATACTGATATCGATTTTGTGAAAGAAGTTGTCCAAAAGGTTATTAAAGATGATGAAGATATTCTTGATATGCCGGAAGCGATTATTGGTTTGGGAGAATATGGGGCAAGTTCCATTATTTTTCATATTAAAATATGGGTAAGAAAAGAAAATTATTGGATAGTTTTTTATAAATTCAATGAAAATATTAAGAGAGCTTTCAATAAAAATGGTATTTCATTTCCATTCCCGCATATGGACGTTAATATTTATAAAGACATTAAAAATAATATTAAATAAGAATGATTTTGCATAATTATAGAATCTTTGGGTAAGTTTTATATACAGAGTAAAGCATATGTTGAAGTGGAGAGGATAAAATGATAAATTTTAATGTAAGAGCACTAATGAACTTGATTTTAGTTACTGGAATGGAAATCTTAATTGGTTTATTTATTCTATTTGTCGGATTTAAAATATCTGATAAAGTGACAGAAAAATTACTTAACGGTTTAAGAAAAAAGAAAATTGATGAAACACTGGGCAACTTTTTAGAGCCTATTGTCCGAATATTTTTAAAGGTTTTAATCGTGTTATCAGTAGTTGCCTATATGGGTGTTGAGACAACATCCTTTGTTGCTGTAATTGGCGCAGCAAGTTTTGCTGTTGGCCTAGCTTTTCAAGGGGCACTAGCAAATTTTGCTGGTGGTGTATTGTTAATCGTCTTAAGACCTTTTATCGTTGGAGATTTTATAGAAGTTGAAGGCAATAAAGGAACAGTTGAAAATATTAATATTTTTTATACAGATCTAATAACGCCTGATAATAAGGTAACTGTTATACCAAATAGTAGTGTTACAAGTAATAGTATGACTAATTTTTCTAAAAAACAAACGAGAAGAGTTGATTTAGTTGTAGG
>Ga0209414_1001373_pt1 | contig 11510 bp, 21 predicted proteins | sample LakVidmifraction_4_FD_181154 | JGI IMG/M metagenome (GOLD analysis project Ga0209414, IMG submission 181154) | Hypersaline microbial communities from Lake Vida, Antarctica - Brine Hole Two &gt;0.2 micron (SPAdes) (version 2) | ecosystem: Environmental > Aquatic > Non-marine Saline and Alkaline >... | reverse complement strand
TCTCCATCCACCAAGGCTCTCACGACCACTGCCCAGCTACAAACTCTTTCCTCTCAGTTGTCTCGGTAGTTACTTCGCAAGTAGACACAGCCTTGAAGATAGCTACACGTAACTTATCTCCATAAAGGTATTGCTCGTTCCCCAGAGCCTCTAAGAAACCTGCCTTAGCCGCCTCTGGTGTGCTATACACCATCTCCACCAGCCTTGTATCCCCTACGCAGTCCACACAATCGTCGTCCATGTCAAAGGCTAAGGCAACATACATGTCAGGTTTTGAGTAACGTAGGTTAATGTAAGGAATCTCTCCCCACTCCAAGGCTTCTTGCTTAGGTGTTGATACTGCAAGCATCAGAACATCTCCATAACGGATTGATAAGCTGTGTAAAGTAAGGCTGCTAAGCCGAGGGTTGCCAGTGCGTAGTACCCTGCAATAAAGTAAATCATTCTTTCACCTCTTTGTCTTTGGCAATCTTCTCAGCGTAAGCGATAGCTAGGTGATCTCGGAAGGAAGACAACTCAGAGATAAGAAGGTCTAGCTTCTCAAGCTTACGTTCAGCTTCTTTCTCTGCATCCTTAGAACTGTCACTGTAGAGACTGAACTCTAAGGATACACGTCTGGAACAATCCATGATAAACAGATCGCCATTGACGCTAGTGGAAGTCTTCGGGGCCTCATCTTCATCCTCTTCGTCTTCATAGATACCACTAATCAAAGAAGTCCTTGAACGTCTTTCATAGTGATTGACTGCTACATCCCACACTATTGCACTGTTCTCCCCACAGGAGGGGGTTAGAAATTTCTTGTTTGACTTCTCGTAGATAAGGCTCATAGTATATCCTTTGTCGTAGACAAAACTAACACCTTACGGTGTCTGCCCTGTTGGTTTAACCTTTTAGTAGTAGACTCTGCTAACCCAGACTGGCCAGACCATTCGTGTTAGTGAGCTTTCAAGGCGCGGAATCGAACCGCAAGGAGGAGCTACCTACCCAATAACTAATACCTAACACAGAGCCTACTCTAAAAGGTGCTGCTTTTTATAATCGGAGAGCAGCAACTCCGGTGGTATGGTTTCTACCACGAACATTCAAACGTCTCGCTAATCCGCCACTAGGACGGGATGCCTTCTTAGTCTGAATGGTTAGATAGGAGAGTCTTCACTTTCGTCAGCTGACTCGTTACTCTCTGCGCTACTAGAGGTTCCTTCTAACATCTTCTCGACTGCACTACCTTGGTAGTTAACAGCGTCTTTGATCTGCCCTTGACGATAGTCAGAGAGCTTATCAAATACTTCCTTGCTTGGGTTATCAAAGTCAAAGATGTACGTATCACAGTCAGGGGCTGGTACTGACATACCCGCCATAGCTTTCACTACGTTGGAGATGTTGTCTCGTGTCTCGCCCTTGACCTGCTTATGGCTGACCTCAATCATACAAGGCTTGTTGATCACGTCTTCCCAAGTAGCTCCACCTAACGCCTTCATGTACTTCATCAGGGTAGCATCAGGGTTGGAGGTCTGGTTCAACGGGAATGTCATCATCATCCGTTGCTTCTGTACCCCTTCAATCTCAATGGTCTGTGAAGGGACGGTGAAGGCAAGAACTACCTTGGTCTTTGTTCCATACTTGTCCTCTTGATCCCCTACCTCCACTACTCGTGCTAAAACTGCGGGATATAACCCTTCTTCCAGCACTTCTCGTGTGAATTTGCCGGTACTCTTAGGTGCTTTGTTTGCATCAAATGCCATGTCTATTTACCTATTGATTGTTGTTTCAGAAGCTAGAAACATCATCGCACTGATCCATAGCTTCCATCATCTTACGTCCACGAGACACGTCTTCTTGTAGACCAAAGGCTACACGTTCTTTGAACAAAGGGGTGAGAGTATTACGAGCCTTTGTCCCAATACGTTGGCGAGCATCGTCAATCTTATCCAGCAGTTCATTGGTGAGTTCAGTAGTGTGGCAGTTCAGTGTTTCCATGTTAACTATAACACGGCCCGGTCTTTGCCCATCATAGAACTCTGTTGTCTGCCGGTTCCGATCTCTCCAAGATAGGTCTGCATTTCTAGGGAACCTTGGTTCTGTATAACAGAAGGTCACAAGTACACGTTCAAAGCGGTAACCTTCAATAAACTTCTGATCATCTACCCACTTGTAGAACTCTTGAATCTCTGTGTCTACTACTTGGCTATTACGTGCAGTCATTGTAATCTTCCTTTTGTGTTTTGTCTTGTCGTATAGTAATATACGGATGAGTCTTAAATTAGTTTCAATTATTAGTGCGTTGAATACCAGCTACTGCCTATCTTTGCCTCACCTAGTATGGGGCACTTGCTGCCAACAAACTTACCAGCATCTACCATAGCTTTCTCTAACAGCTTGGATAACTTCTTTGCATCATCCTTGTGTGCAATGAACTGGAACTCATCGTGCTGCATGGTCACAAACTTAGCACGTAGACCCGCCTTCTCTATCCTGTCCATTGAGTAGCACAGGGCTACCTTCATGAACACTGCCTCGAAGTTCTGCAACAGGTACACCAGCAGCATGTGCTCAGACTCAGCGTATATCTTAGTGCCATCCAACCCTGTGATGTACCCATGTATACGGTAGTAGATCATCAAGTGTTCAACGATCTTACCTACAAATGGGACTGCTGCATCAAACTTCTTACGTATTGCTTCCGTCTCTTTAACACTTCTTCCGAGTTGCTTTGCAGTCTTAGGCACGCCAGCGCCAAATAGATACCCGTAGAAGATACCTTTGGACTCATCCCTTGATACATCTGATCGCTTGCCGTTAAGCGTGTGAACATCATCACCTTCCCCTGTGTCAGAAGCTACCAAGTCATTGATCATTTGGTAATCATCACAGATTATAGCTGCGTAGTGACCAAGCCCCCTGATCTGTATCTGAGAAGCATCCACACCTACCACTACCCAATCCTTATTCCCTGCTACAAACACCTTACGCATGGGCTTCCAGAACTGTCCCTTCTTGGGGGTAGGGACGTTGGCTATGATGCTGTGAGTCATACGTCTAGTGGCTGCCCCTAGTGTGTTCACCTTAGAGGGCACACAACCATCAGGACGGAGGTTACGTATGAAACCCTGTAGTTGGTTACGCTTGTGTGATACCTTGCGTCTGTAGGCTATCATACGGCCTGCTGGCCCTAGTTCCTCAAGACTGTCAAGGGATTCATCAGTGATCTTAGGGCTGGTAGGTATCTTCTTGCCTCGTTCATCCCTGATATCCCTGCCATTAACCTTCTTGTAGTTCCATTCAAGAGGTATCCATCCATTAGCTAACAGCCATGTGTTGACCTGAACAGGGGAGGCAAGGTTGATAGGCTTGTACTCAATGCGACAGAACTCCCCATCAACATCCAACCCCTCACGCCAGTCCTCTACCTGCTTAGTGTAGTCACCGTTCATCTTGAATATCTTAGCGACCACAGTCCCTTTCTGTACAGGCTTAGGGGGTATCAATGCAATGACTGCCTTGTCTACCCAATCAACACGCTCTTGTAGTTGTCCTATCTGTTTGTTTGTCTCAACAAGATCAAGAGGAAAGCCATTCAGTTCCATCTGATAACATATCTTAGCTGTCTTCGTCTCTATCTTGAGGGCATCATTAAGCTTTAGCTTTGTGGTAAAACATTTGTTGCTCTTCCGACTCACGCTCAAGCTCCTGTAGTATCAGACGGTTAATGATTACGTCCTCATCGCAACGTACCTTCATGTCAGCACTGTACTTAGACCAGTCCTCATGCTCAGGCTTAGCTCTACCTAGCCTGTAGCCCCATGATTCAACGCTATGCATACCCTTACCAGTATATCCTACTGGCCTTGGTCGCTTAGGGTTGAGCATACGGCTGAACACCAAGGTATCTACTACAATCTGATGAGACTTAGGCTCCCAAGAGTGCAGCTTCTTTAGGAGAGGAAGATCATGGCCAATGAAGTTATGCCCAACGATAACGTCAGCAGCATGTAGATGAACCAACGCTCTGTCAATATCATTAGGGCCAAAATGTACCACGGCATCATTGTTCTCCTCATAGTCTATACTGCTCATGCACCATACTTGAGTAGCTACATCAGCAAGTCCATCACTCTCTGTATCAGCTATCCTGATTATCGGCATCATATACCTCGATTTTTAAATCTTTATCAAGCACTGTTAATTGATCAGCAATCCATAGCCTGCTCTTAAGTATGCTTAAAGCTAGCTTAAGGGCTTCATGCTGGCTTCTTCTTACTCTCAGTAAGACGGACGCTTTGATACCGGAAGGTACGTGCACCACCTCTACACGATCATCCCACCCACGTATCATCAGTAGTGTTCCTCTGTATCGCAACCTTCTGTAGGTACATACGTATCAGATGAATAGAAGTTGTAAGCTGATGGAAGTACGTCCAGATTTATTGGAGGGAGGTTGAGGTCTGGCCACACGATAGGCACATGTACAAGTCCGGTGTTGCTGGGGCATGTGTCTGGCAAGGCACAAGCACCTGCTCTGGCATTAGTGTCTGCGTCTGACGGAGCATAGCACCATCCACAATCGTTGTATTCACAGGACATACATCACCTCTATGTTGTGCAGACTCCCCCATTAGGGCTGCATAGGAAGATAAGTCTTCATAGTTGTCTGAACGGAAGGCCCCCTTAGTTGTTCTCACTAACTTGAGGAGGCACATGAATGCCCACCCTTGTTCTTCGGTAAGGGATGTCTCGTACAGAGTATTGAACATCTCCACCATAGTGTCCATGCTTCTTTCTCCAGCTCCTGAAGCATACATGGTTGCCCGTTCTCTTTGGTGAGACAGCGCCGAGCTTAGAAAGTCTTCTGAGTGGAGTTCACCCACGGGCATACTCCCACTCACTAACATTGTAACCCATCATGTAACAGCCTCTGTCGCGCTCTGTGAGGCCATCCTCGGGGGCAGTAGGGTAGCCCTCCCTACCTTGTAGGTACTGGCTCCTGTCCATCTGAAGGCGTTCCTCTGATGCGTTGGTGCCATCTCTCATGTGTTTTAAGTCTTGTAATTTAAACATAGTATATCCTATTTAGGTTATGAGAACATCTCCACTAAGTCGCCTGTCTCTTTGTTATAGAAGACACGGAACTTACCTACGTTACCAAACTCCCTATCCTTCAGCAGCACCACTGTCGTAGTGTTACGCTCATACTCAGGGAGGTCGGGGTCTTTGTTACGTTCAAGACCTATGATGTAGTGCGACCACTTGATCATGGCCCGGCTGCCAGTCAGCTGCCCTTCATGTACCTTACCGCCACGCTCATGTGAGGGGCCAGTCTTAGGGGTGTTGAGGTGTGCGAAGTATGCAAAGTTGAAGTCAAGTTCCTCAACCATCGAGGCTATCTCGCCCATGATGTTGTTGAGTACATCGTTAGCTTCTGATGAGCTTAGGTGAGAGACAAGAGAAGTCATGTTGTCCATGTAAATCTCAGAGCATCCCTCTACTACAACCATGTGCCTGATAGCCTTACCTATCTCTTCCCAATGACGGGAGCCACCATGCTTGTAGATTTTGATACGTCCTTTGAGTTTCTGTATCTCACCACGTATCTCTTGCTCATCATACTCAACGTCAGGCTTATGTAACAACAGGTGCTTGATCTTACCTACCACTGCCTTGCCTGTCTTGCCACCAGTCGCCTCAAGATCGAACACCCCTACCTTTACATCAGGGTCTTCTATATCCTTGACCATCATCTGATACTTGAAGTCTGACTTGCCTATGCCTACACCCGCTGCAATACCTATGATCTCTTTGGTACGCTTACCGTAGGTCAGCTGTGTTAAGGTGGGCCAAGGGTAGGGTTTACCCCATGTAGGTTTCTTAACTACCTCATCTTCAAGATCAGCTATGTCAACTACACTGTCTAACCTGACATTCTCCGACCCCCACATAGCCATCTTAGCTAACTCAGTACCTCTACCTGCAAGCACCATGTCATTACAATCAAGCCCATCGGGTAGTTGGATAGACTTAATCTTGGGTAGTAACCCCTTGACCTTAGCTACTGCATCGTTGCCTGCCTTGTCGTTATCAAACACAAGGATAACTTCTTCGGCAAGGTTAACTTTATCTATACGCTTGCTGATTACATCGACAGCACAGCCAGTACCGTGAGGCAGAGCAACAACATTAGGCTCCAGATCGGCCCACTTGGAACCCTTGTTAGACTCTTTAATTGCTTCATAAAGAGCCAACGCATCCATAGGAGCTTCAGTAATAAAGAGTTTTCTAAAGGGCTGATTGGGAAGTAGCTCCTCGCCGAACAGGACAGCATCTCTTACTCTGCCACGGTTGAAGTACTTGGGGAGATCAGGCTTACGCTGGTCAACAGGGATTCCAACCTTGTATCCAGTTTGTACAAGCTGTCCTCCATCTGATCGAGACAGGACAGGCATGAGGTAGTTTCCGAGCTTAGTTCTGTCGCTTGGGTGTACGCCAGCCCTGCACCCATAGCGAGAGACAGTAGCTTCAGAGATTCCTCTATCTGTATAAGGTTTAGTTGGGCAATCTTTAAATTCTTCAAGCACTTCTCGTAGCTCTTCATCGCTTAGTTCCTTACGCTCACGGATAGGAATCTCTTGTTCTTTCCAGTTGGTTGTGTACCCACATCGGTTACAATAAGCACCACCATCCTCGAACATCATGAGATGGTTGCCTGTCTTATCATTCCCTTTCTCGATACAGCTAGGGCATCCACAATCTCCTACTATCTTATTCATACAGGGTACTCAGGTCAGAGATACTTTCTCCCGCCATCAAAGCAGTAGCCTCATACTCCGTTACTCCTAAAAACACAGACAGCGCAGTGATAGCTAAGGTGTCAATAGCATCTCGGTATTTAGCATAAGACTTGTCTGTGTTATCAAAGAAATCCTTAGAGAACTCCATCGAATAAACTGTATCGTTTTTATCATCAACGGCCTGAAAAGTTAACATAGTATATCCTATTAGGTGGGCAGTAAGTGGAGGGGTGTATAGTTACATACGTACAGGGGAGGGTAAAGTTTCGGAGGGATAGAGACAAAGAAGCCCCGAACATCAGGGGGATGGACGAGGCTTGGGGGCATGTTGGAGGAAAAGGGTAGTAGTATATACTACTTGTGAGTCGTATCATTATCTTAATCAGTTTATCTTTTCAAGATTCTTTTGACTCCTTCTTTATGCCCTTATCTTTACATACGAAAAGCTGGGTTAAAAGTTTCAAAAGAAATAGAAATAAATTAAAATAGTTTTAAAAACAGAGGGAGGGTGTTGCATGATTGGCATAGCTATAGTGCGGGGATAGTACGGGGATAGCCCCCTGTGTGGGGGCCATAAGACTATGATAACTGTGAACGGCCACGCCGCACCCAAGTTTTGACAGTCCCAAGGGGTGTGGACATTTCTTCAGCTATATCTTTGTAGCTTTTCTGATCAATCAGCCGCAGTGTTAGTGCTTCTCTGATGTTGTTAGGCATGGATAGAAACTTATTGAATAGGGCAGAGCCCTCTTCCTCAGCTTCAATGACCTTATCAGGAGAACTGTAATCTTCCTGACTGTCTAACAGATGGTCATTGCCTTCGTTAACAATGACAAAACTCTTTGCCTCAAGCTTCCTTCTTCTCAGCTTGTCCCTGCACTTGTTAGCACAGATACGATTCAGCCAAGTGGAGACAGCATAAGACTTATTGTAGGTATCCATAGATTCGTAAGCTTCGAGGAACGTATCCTGTGTAGCATCTTCAGCATCTCCGTGGTTACGTAGGAACGATCGAGCAGTCCCCAACACATTTCTATAGTGAGCTGTGTAGAGCTGATTGAAATCCATAGTTACATGTCCGAACGTACATCGTACTCATCTTTGAGCATCTTCCCATAGACACAGGTGCCTGTGAAAGACTCCGTAGCCTCATCATACAGCATGAGGAACATCGAGGTGCCAGCTGTGTGAGAATACTTAGCACATACAGCTGTGATTTCTTTGAGCATTGACTTGTTCATAAGTTTCTCCAGTTGAGTTGAAAAATGAGGAGAGGTAGCGATACCCCTCCCCCAAGGTTACAACACAGTGTACTACGTTTAGGCGACGAGTGCCTTCGATACTCACAGTAGTATATCCTATAAGTATTGAGGGCACCCGTCCCTAACCATCAGTCCTGAGCGTCCCTAACAATCATTAAAGATTATCAAAGAGGAACCTGAAGTCCTCGACTATTGGCTGTAACGTAGCACCACACATAGCCAGCATGTAGTGGCAGGACATACCTATTAAAGCGCCGAACTGATCAGCAATAGGGTATGTCATAGGGTGTAATGCAAATGAACCCCAGATGTGCATGTGTCTCTACTCCCGTTTGCTGAAGAGTACTGGAACCATTGCAACAACATGAGATAGACCAAAGGCCCACATCATGTGTGCTTGATACGTTGGATCACCTACGTTGTAGTAAATGAACGCCAAGCCTGCAACAGTGTCAGTCACAAGTACAGCAAGCTGATACTTACTCAGCATGGACATACTTGACCCTTCTGGTTTGTGTGTGACTTTCATACGTCCCTTGATTGGTGTGGCACGAGTGCCTTTAGGACGTACACCAAAGCGTTTTGAAGCCTCGGAATTTTCATCATAGGTATCATCTGTTGACTTTTTCTTAGTCATAAGCGCCTCCTGTTGAAGCTGTAATTGAATTAGCAAAGGTAAACAGGACGCTCAGGATGTACACAAACAGGGTAGGTGTGTTGTATAATGGATGACAGCATAGTATATACTACTGTCATCGTATAGCAAGGGTAGCTGTAGGGGTCTTAGCAATCCACTAGATCAGTGGACAGTAGGTCGTGTCGTCACCGGGGCCAACCCCTTAGAGAACTTAGGGTGTGTAAACTCAAGACCGAATCGACCTGCAACTTCTTGCACATCGTCAAAGAAAGCATCGGTCTTACCCACAGTTCGCAGATCGGGCATGTGTTTTGCTACCAGCTTGTCGAAGTCGTCATAAAGAACCTCAATGGTAGCAGGTACAGCAACAAGAGCATCGAATGCTTCTTGAGTAGTTGGATATTCCATAAAGTTTCTCCCGTTAATTGATAGGACATAACACTCGTCGCCTGAATTTCATAGGCCACAGCTTGCTCAGGCAGCACTACCTAAGCTGTGACCCTAGCCTAATCTTACAATGCCCTCCGTTAGTTCGAGGTGTAAGAGGAGTCTCCGAACATCAGTTAATATTGACAGTTCCTTGAGCACATCGGGATCGTCGAGGTCATAGATGAATGTTGAAACAATATCCAGATTAAGTTCAGGAGTAGACTCCTGCTTGGATAGGGCACTCATCGTGAAGCCAACGGCCAACGCAATCAAGGAGATAATAAGCATGATAGTTTCCATGGTATTTCTCCTTCGGTTAATTTAGTTTCAGAAAGGGTTACAGCGTTACACCTGAAGAACCTTGCACCACCCCTAGTGGTGAGGCAATCGGGCACCATCGTCTGACAGTAACCACAACACAGCCCACTAGCACATACTACCAATGGACTGAAGTGTAGTTACTTTATCTTGCAGACAAACTCTCCTGCAATGTTCGTGTAACATGCACCATCAACGGCTGACATCAGAGCCTCTTGCATATAGATAAGCCCTACCGCCATTACCGCAGCGAATAGAAGGATTACTATAACGGAGAGGACGAAAGAAAACAGCCATTTTAAACATACCTTGAGTCTGCTTAGCATAGATTTCTCCATGTGATAGCGGGATTGCCATCAAGGAGTGCCCTACCGAACAGGTATAGCTCATAACTCTCCCCTGTTATGTGTGGTAAGACACCCTATGTTGACAACACTTGTAGCCTTGCCAAGTTTTTCCAACTAATTTCCACAGTTGACCGCATCCTTGACACACTTGCTACGTTATTCAACATATAGTATATACTACTCAGGCCACATCAATGCCCTTGCATACACTAGTCAAGAACAGTAGCCCTTGATTCAGTGGTTGGGTAACGCTCCCAATGATTGACTTCCAAAGACTTGTCAGACTGGAGTCAACGCTGCTGATGTTTTCAGTACATACTATGTCAATAGAACTTACATGGTGTGCTTGCACTTTGTTATCTGCGTAGTCGCCAGACACCGGGGCTGCTGGGTAGTGCTCGCTTACAGGATTTCACCCCTGCTGCTACTACCCCGGTGATCAGTAAGGATTCTTGGTCAGTGAACAACTCGGGTATTCATCAGCAAGTCCATCAAGGTACGAGGCTGGCGGTTATTATCCGGCTTCTTACCATGCTGTTGTTGCTCACCAGACTTCTGTTGGTGCTGCTGATTGTTTCCATTACCCTTGCTCTGATTGTTTTGCTTACCAGAGGAGTTGCTACTACTGCCATACTTGATACCGTCTCGCCTAACAATGATCGACTCATCACTAGGTATCTCGTAAGAGACTTCAGAGTTACCCATCTTATAAGCCCGCAGCATGTTAATATCATCCGTGACATTCTTCTGACTCACAACAAAAATGTCCTGTGCTGCCTTGTAAGCAGCGTGAGCAGTATGCATACGTTCTTCAAGGTTCCTCACTTCACGAGATAAGTTACGATACGGTGACCAATTCTTGTCGCCAAATAACCACCAACGAGACAGTTGTTGCTGCCTAATCAGGTCGCCATCGGCGAGGATGTTACGGAACTCAGTCATAAAGACTCCCGAATATGTTGGTGGTGAGACACTTGTATTTCATTTGCCCCTACAGCTACCCATTGTGTTACTTATTCCATCAGCCAACAGGATTTGAACCTGTATCCACGGGTTTAGTCACCCGACTTTATCCAGTTAAGCTATGACTGATGTAAAACCATTCACCAATTACGGTGTCTGAGAATTGAACTCAGATGTACAAGGGCCGGTACTTTTAGCCACGGCGAGGCTATATAATGGGGATAGTCCTAAGCTTTTAACGTGGTGACTATACCACAACGCCACGTACAGCTACGATGTACTGTGTGTCTACTTCATAACAATACATGAATTGATACCCGTTTATAGGGCACCAAGTCAGCACTGCTTTGTGCTGGGGTATTGGCAGGCCAGAAGGCCAGTCGAAATCTTCTATCTTGAACATGCCTTTCTCCTGTTAACAGCGTGGCAGGCAATACCAACTCATTGAGGGATGGAGGCAGGTTAGTTCTCACACTAACGTACACCCTGCTCAGAACAGGGCGGATACACAGCAATACAGGGACTAACAACAGTACGTAAGCTGATAGTATATACTACACTGGACTCTCCTACTACCTATCCATCGGACTCTTCCTGCATCATAGTACCCGAGGTATACTATGGTAGGGCTTGAACCTACATTCTCCGCTGATGTTGGAGATCAACAAAGACACGCTGTAATGAGGTACACAAGGCTTTCTACTAGACCTATACCAAGGCATAGGGTACACGCAGCAAGTGCTGTAGCGGGCAGCTGACGGCCAGTCAG
>Ga0209414_1001372_pt1 | contig 11514 bp, 13 predicted proteins | sample LakVidmifraction_4_FD_181154 | JGI IMG/M metagenome (GOLD analysis project Ga0209414, IMG submission 181154) | Hypersaline microbial communities from Lake Vida, Antarctica - Brine Hole Two &gt;0.2 micron (SPAdes) (version 2) | ecosystem: Environmental > Aquatic > Non-marine Saline and Alkaline >... | reverse complement strand
ATGGTAAAGAGAATTACAAACAGAATAAGCTCAATACTGTTATTAAGCAGCATCAAGTAGATAAGTTGGAAAACCCTGATGGGGATGTTCCTGATACAGCTTTAAAACAAAGTAAGTTTAGTCCTACTATGAGTAGTTCATTTAATTAATAGGTTTAATATGCCAAATAAAAATAAATATCAAGAATTGGTTCGGAGCTTTAGTGTTTCCGACTTAGCACCTGTTGATGATGTAATCAGTGAGATTGTACAAGGGCAGAGATACTTAGAACGTTCTGCATGTCTAGATGACATAGTTCCTATGTTAGAAGATTGTGAAAACCTAGAAGAAGCAGTACTAGAAGTGAAAAAATATTTTAAAGATGTTGAAGAATATTAATTAGATAATGTATAACCAAGGAGGTTATTAGTGTCAGAGTCGGTATTATTTCAACCTGCATCAAAGAAACAAGAGATGTTTATCAACTCTGACTCCTTTGTTACAGTGTACGGTGGTAAAAAGTAGTGCCACCCTCTACAGTGATGTAGATGTAAAAAACCTTGTGAACTCGGTGGAAACCTGATATATTTGTAGTTTAAATAACAGGCAACACCAAGCTAAGTTTCGTTTACTTAGTATTGACATAAGGGGTGTAAATGAAAAATATGAAAGAGATAGGTTTCTCTAAATACTGTATTACAAATGATGGGAAGGTTTTTTCGCTTATTGCTAAAAGGTTTTTATCAGAGTCTTTAATGTCTTCTGGTTATAAAAAGTCACATATTAAAAATGATAGTGGTAAATTAAAAAACCTTTCAATTCATCGCTCTGTAGCTTTGATGTATTTAGATAATAAAGACAATAAACCTTTTGTTAATCACATAGATGAAAATAAGCTTAACAACCACTTTACTAATTTAGAGTGGGTCACTGATTCTGAAAACAAGCAATCATGGCATGATAATAATCCAGACAAACATTCATCTATAAAAGAATATACAGTCACCCCTAAAGCCTGCAAGATACTTAAAGAGCGTCCAGAATTAGGTGGGCGCTCTTTTACTAAAGATAACGTCAATGAAATATGTTCTTTATACCAAGAAGGTTATAGAATTTCTGACATAAATAAGATGACAGGATTTAGGTGTTCAGTTATTGGACATTTAGTTAAGAATAATTACCCTAAGTGGTGTTATGTTGTCAGTTCTTATAGCTTTGAAGATATAAAGAAAGTAGAAAGAATGAGTAGAGAAGCAGTTTCAGAAATCTGTGCCCACCTTACATCAGGTAAGGGAGTTATGGAAGTTTCTAGGGTTACTGGAATTTGCAGGTCAGCCATTGGCGAAATAAAAAACAGACGTTCTTACGTTAAAGTATCTTGTAATTATACGTGGTAAACTTAAAAAGTTTAGAGACTATCGAAAGCAGATGAACTTCATAGTTCTGGTAAGTGAGTAGAGTACACTACAAGCGATTGGTAGTGGAAGCGCAAGGAATCTCAATTGAGATTAAGATATAGTCCAATCTACATAGTGATATGTAGAAGTTCATAAGAGAACTGGCAGAGGCGTAGCGTCCTCTGTTGAATACTTCTGGCAGCAGGGTCAGGTAAGTCTTATATGGGATTAATGAGATTCTTACTATATGTCGATGACCCTAACTTTTTCGGATATGTTTTTCGACTGAACGCCACTGATATGAAAGGTGGAGGAGGTCTCTTCCAAACAGCGTGTCGTATGTTTCAAGCATATGATAAGCGCGTCAAATACACAAAACAACCTATGTGCATATACTTTCCTAGTGGTGCTACAATTAACTTCACTGGTATTGATGGGGAGAGTGGTCTAGATAGTATTCAAGGCGTTGAAATATCAGCAGCTATGGTTGATGAATCAGCGCAACACGAAGAGAGTACAATCTTTTGGATTATCTCTCGTCTACGTACTAAAGCTAATATGATACCCAATATATGGTTAACATGCAATCCAAATCCCGACAATTTCCTTCGGGGGTGGTTAGACAAATACTATCTACAACCTAAAGGGGCTTTTTTAGAAGGAGACCTTGTTGAAGGAAGGCCTAATCTAGACAAGGACGGTGACTTACGTTGGTTCTTACGGATAAGTGATGAAGTAATGTGGGGAGCTACTAAAGAGGATTTAATAGCTACACATGGTCACAAATTCCCGATTGATAGGCTGTCAGGATTAAGTACTTGCCAACCTAGGAGTTTTAGGTTCATCTCTGCTACTTGCCACGATAACCCCGTGCTTTTAGAGGCTGACCCAAACTATGTATCAAACCTGCTAAACCTCCACCGTGTGGAGAAAGAGCGTTTGTATTATGGCTCATGGTGGGCAAGACAGGAGAGCAGTAGCTACTTTCAAAGGTCTTGGACTCCTGTTATTAACCTACCTGAATACCTAAAGAATGATGAGATAGTGAAACGTGTCAGAGCTTGGGATTTAGCATCTACCTTACCCTCCGAGCAGTATCCTGACCCAGACTACACAGCAGGGGTTTTATTTGCTAGAACTAAATCCGGTTACTACATTATGGAAGATGTGGTACACGGGCGTTGGAGAGCAGGTGAGTTAGAGAAAATGCTTGTCGAGCAGACACAGAAAGATATTGCTATGTATGGATATGGTTGTGTGGGTTATCTACCTATTGAACCTGCTAGTGCTGGTAAGATACAGAAACACCATTTTGCAAGAGTGTTTGCGGAAGCTGGTGTTCCTATCAAGTTCTTTAAGGTAGGAAGTAAGAAATCTAAACTTGATAGGTTCTTACCTCTATCCTCTGTTGCGGAGAATGGATTAGTATACGCTGCACAAGGTGCATGGAATGATGAAACTTTCTACGAGTTAGAGGCTTTTACAGGTTCACGAAGTAAAGTCCATGACGATATTGTTGATGCTGCTTCTGACGCTTATAACTTGATTGCTACATCTAAAGAACTTCCTAAAATTAATGCTCGATTACTTAAAATGAATTAAACAATTATAGGTTGAGGTATATGGCTGTTAAACCAAAAGCTGTAACAAAGAGTAGTCAAATACCAAAAGAGTTAGGAGCAAAGCTAGCTAAAACAGCAAATGTATCCTCCTCTTCAATCTACGATTTTGACTATTCTATATTCGGTGAAGATAAAGACTTAAAGTTCCCTTACAGTGTAAAGACTTATGGGGAGATGAATAAAGATACAATCCTAGCTGCTGCATTATCTGCTGTACAAACCATTGCTGTACGAGTTCCTAGATACATTGAACCTTATAGTGAGAAACCTAAAGATAAGAAAAAGGCGGATTTTGTTGAGCAATGTCTAGGTATCTCTTTAGATACTAATGACATGACCCACTCATTTGATGACTTCTTACGAGAAGCTCTGACAATGAATACCTTTGGTTTTAGTGTACATGAGAAGGTGTTTCGCCTAAGACGTGGTAAGTATGACAGTAAATATGACGATGGTAAAGTGGGTATTAAAAGATTACCTATTAGACCTCAAGATACTCTAGAAGAATTCAAGTATGACGAAGATGGTCGAGAGATGGTTGGTGTCGTACAACGTCAATCAGGTGCTCGTACCACTGCCCTTAGTTCCTTATACAAAGCTGCTAACAAGAATTTCAGTGGTAGTTTACTAATACCTAGAGATAACATCTTACACTTTAAATCAGGGGGTGGTGATGGTCATGCAGAAGGGGTATCTCCCCTCTCCTTTGTGTATAATACATGGCGTGACTATCAGAGGTATAAAGACTTAGAAGGTATTGCAGCCAGCAAGAACTTAAATGGCTTACCAGTTATCTGGATGCCCAGTGAGTACATGACTGATGATGCTGAAGATGCCTTTAGTAGTGTTTATACAACTCTACGTGATGGTATTAGTAAGATTGCTATTGGTGAGCAGTCCAGTTTAATCCTACCCTCTGATAGAGAAGATGCAACAGGACAGGGTGGTAAGTTATTTGACTTTAGCCTCATGTCTGCATCTAGCTCTAACATCACAGCTATTACAGCAATCATTGAGCGTCTTAAGAAAGAGATGTTACTTTGTTTATTTGCTAGTGAGATTTCAGATGGTGTAGATAGCACCAAGACCTCAATGCTTAACATGTTAGTTGAGAACAGGATTAAAGAAATCTTCACTGTTCTTAATAATGACTTAATACCTCAGTTGTTTAAGTTGAATGGTTGGGACGTTACACAAACCCCACGCATCCGTTACGGCAAATTACGTGAGATACCATTTGAAGCCTTTGCTAAAGCTATGCAACAAACTAAGGCTACTAAGTTAGTCCCTGTAACAGCTAAAAATATTAACTATATAGCAGAAGAATTAGGCTTACCTGAGAGAGTTGCTAGTGATATTAGCCGTGAAGATTTGAATGAATTGTTGGGTGTAGAAGAAGAAGATTCTTCGGGTGCTGGAGAGGGTTATACTTCCCCAAGCGGGGAGGGTACTTCTCAAGAGCCAGTGGCTAAAGACAACTCTGCAAACAACTTATATAATAAATAGAGGATATTATGGCTAGAGGACAGAATATAGGGTCGATGGTTTTTAATAAACCTCAATTGATTGCACTAGATGCACTACAACCTATTATCAATTACCTATCACAACCTGATAGAGCTACTACCCTACAACTAGATAGAAATGTTGAGGAGCTTGTAGAGCTTAAATTATCAGATTTTGACGATGAAGAAAAATACAAACGGTATAAGTTAGAACGTAAAGGTATTAACCCTGACACTATGGTGGGCACATTAGACGTATCAGGGGCTATAATGTACCGTAAAGGTAGCATGGGAGCTGACTGTACTGAACTAACCTCTTATGAAGGCCTAAAGCTACAAACACAAGATATGATTGATGAGGGTGTCAGCTCTATCGTTATGATAGTAGACAGCTCAGGAGGACAAGCTTATGGAATGTTCTCTGCTACTAAACATATCCAGAAGATAACCAAACAAGCAGGTGTTAAAACCACAGCTTATGTTGATGGTTCTGCCTACTCAGCAGCCTACGGACTCGCTGTATTAGCTGATGAGCTTATAGTTAACCCACAAGCCAGTGTTGGTTCTGTTGGTGTTGTCGTTGCTCTATACAATGACAGCAAGATGCTAGACATGGCAGGTGTAACTCGTCAGTTTGTCTTTGCAGGGGAAAATAAAATTCCTTTTGATAAGACAGGTGAGTTTACAGATAGTTTCATTGAAGATTTACAAAAATCAGTTGACAAGACTTATGGTACATTCACTAAGCATATAGCAAGTAATCGTGGATTGAGTGAAAAGGCTGTCATTGATACACAGGCTAGTACCTATGATGCAGATGAAGCACTGGTAATGGGTCTTGTAGATAAGATTATGGAACTAGAAGATTTTGAATTAGAGTACGGGCTTAAAACACCTAAATCTAATTATGCAGGGTTCAACAAAATGGCAGCAGATAACAGCCATAACATTAAAGAGGAAAGTATGTCAAAAGAAAAAGAAGTCACCCCTAAAGATGCTGAGTTGTTATCTGATGCTCCAGCGAAACCCACCAATGAAGGCTCAAAAAATATGAGTGATGAAGCTAATGCTCAATTACTAGAACTAACCAAAGAGAACAAAGGCCTTAGAGCGCAATTACTAGATTTCTCAGAAAAGTTAAAAGCTTCTGATGATAAAGCAGTTGAGTTGAATGGTGTTCTTAAAGAGAAAGAACTGGCTCATCGGACAGAACAACGTCAAGCTAAGCTGGAAGAATCCCTAGGTAAGGACAACGAAGGTATTGAAGCATTGTTGAAGAACACTGAATCTCTATCTGATGAAAGCTTTGCTATCGTAGCACAAAGTTTATCTGGCTCTCAAGTTAAGGCACAAGAAGCACTTGAGGAGCAAGGTGGTGAAGGTCAAGAGTCTGAATTACAAATGACCCTAGCAGATAAAATGAAACAAACCGCTGCAACGATGAACGCTAGTCGTAAAGCATAATTAAATAGAGGATAAAGATATGGCAGTTATTACTAATTTATTCAACAATCAAGTTGTCCCTTCGGATGTTTTTGGTTTTGAAGTTAACACTGATTTAGGTTATGGTCGTGAGTCCTTTGCTATCACAGTAGCCCCAGCAACAGAGGTTCGTGTAGGTACAATCCTAGAGGTTGATTACGCTGCTAAGACAGCCACTCCAATCTCTGCTCCAGCAGATGTTCTAGCTGCAAATTCACTAGGTGATTTGGTTGTATTTGTTGGTCGTGATTTACCTACTAACCCCGTGACATCACAAGACTTCGATAGCCTGTCTATGGTTGCTGATGGTGTTGGTGTTGGTATTACTCGTGGTGATGGTCGTGGTGTATTAAAGAAAGGTTACTTGGATTTAGCAGGTACTCAGTTCTATGCACTTGCTGATGATATTCAAGCAGCTTTACAAGCTAAATTTACTACTGAGAACCGCTTTAAAGTTCTTGACCAACAATATACCCCAGCTTAAGGAATCATAAAAGATGGCTACAATTCGTAACCCAGTAAATCAAAATACCATTATTGACTTATCACCTGCTCTGGAGAACATTCCTTTTCAGTATGGTCAGTATTCAAATAGTGGTTTGTTCGCGGAACAGGGTATTACAGCTACTACCCATATGTACCGTGTGAAAGAAGAAAAAAATGCTAAGATGACTAAGATTACCTCTCGTACAGAGCGTAACGCAATGGCTGTTGATAAGCAGAAAGAGAAGCTAGTCACTATGGGGGCTATCTCTCTTAAAGAGACAGGTGGCGTTCATGTAGAAGACTTGATTGGGGTCTCTAGTGGTGTGTTTAATGAGGACTCTACCTCTTTCCAGCAAGCTACTATCCAAGAGCTTACTCGTATGGCTAATGTTGGCGCTGCTAACTATGAGTATCTAATTACTACTGCCACCCAAGGTCGGGTTTTAGACCCTCTTGACGGCTCTGTGGCAATGGATAACTTCTTACAGACAGGTACAGCACAAACTGCTATTACTATTGATGCTAACCCTGCTAATAGTATTACTGATAGCCTTAATGCCTTAGTTAATGAGATTTCTACGCTAAATGGTTACAATGGCAACTTAGGTACTATTGAGGTTGTACTTGGGGAACAGGCATTTAACAACATTGTCAATCACCCTGACTTTGCAGCTATGTACCAGTTATCATTTACAGGTTTAGGTAACGCTGCATTACAAGAACCTGTAATCAACGGTACTTTGGGTCGTAATCAACGTACTCAATATGGTCATCGCCGTACTTTCCAGTGGGACAACTTGTTATTCGTGACATACCCACAGAAATTTCAACGTTGGAATGGTACTTCTGTAAGTATTATTGATACTAACAAAGGTTGGACTATCGTTGATGTAGCTGGCTTATATGAAGTCAAGTTTGCTCCTGCACCTTACGTCAGTATGTTCCAAAGTGAAGGTCAGCGTTGGACAGCTCGCAGTACAGGTATTATCAATGACACTCACACTGACATGACTTTGGAATCTCACATGATTCCTTACATGAAACGTCCTGAGATGGCAGTAGATATTACAGTTACCGTAGTTTAGTAACCGTTGTAAGTCAAAAGTATTGGGGTGTTAATCGCCCCTTTACATATATTAGTGTTTTAACAAGAATATTAATATATGTGAATCAAAAAGGAATTAAATATGGCTGAACCAGTAGATTTTAACCCTAGTCTTAATCCTATCCATGCCCTCAGGTTAGAGTTTGGGGATGTTGATGAATATGACTATATCCTATCAGACCAAAGTTATCAATTCTATATTGATAAATATATTGAATCTCCTAAGTTAACTAGTAAGAATATTGGTATGGCTATCCTCTCAAAGTTCGCTAGAGAGGGCTTTAGGCAACGTGTGGGGCAAGAGGAGGCTTATTTAGGTGACAGGTATAAGAACTACTTAGACTGGCTTAAACAGCGTCTTACTAACCCTGCACTGACTGGGAGTATCCCTGCGGTATATGTGGGTGGCACTATGATTGATACCGTTGAATACTATGCAAACAATCCCGACTTAGTGAGTGCCCAGTTTTATAGAGGGCAACATAAGAATACTCCTGTTTGGTTAGAGCAAAGACCTTATCATAATATTTTTAATAGAACTATAATTAAGTAGCAACAATATGGAATTTACCTTTGATGTGAAACTAGACACCTCTGATTTAAAGAAGATGATTAAGAGTGTTAAGGCTGTCAACAAAAGGCATATTAAGTATGGTTGGATAGACGGTAAAATGTATCCCGCATCACATCAAAACGCAGGTATCCCTATTGCACAAGTAGCAAATTGGCAAGAGTTTGGACTGTCAGGTTCAGCTAACAAACCTCCTATCCCATCAAGACCTTATTTTAGACAATCTATTAATGTAGGTAAGACTAAGTACCGTACTAACATAGCCAGTATCTTTGGCACAGCACTTAAGGGTGGTAACACAGTAAGTAGGCTTGATAAGTTGGCTAGTGAATTTGTCATAGATTACAGCGAAAGCGTACTAAGACAGAACTACAAGAAACTTAGTGGTTACACTGTAGCAATTAAGGGTCACTCATATCAGATGGATGATTCTGGGGTGATGATGGAAAACTTTAAATCCAAAGTCTACCGTACAAGTCAAGCTAACATTAAGGATTAAATTAAGGATTAATTTGTGTCAATAACTAACTTAGGTAAGCGTGACCATGTAGTTCTAAGAGACTCTCAGGAAGCTCTGACAGGCACTTACATTGATGGTGAGTGGGTAGAGGCCAAACGTATTGAAGTAACTATACGGGCTAATATACAGCCTAATACAGCATCTTACAGAACACAACTACTCCCTTCAGGAGATAGAGATAAAGAAGCTCTGGCTATCTACAGTAACGAGTGGTTACACACAGCACGTAAAGGGGCTAACCCACTAGAGTGTGACATTATATTATATCGTGGTGCTCAGTGGGAAGTTATTGTCTCTAAGCCCTATGGCAACTTTGGAGAACACTGTGAAGCTATGGCTGTCAAGTTAGATGACTCTGTTTCTGAGAGGCTTGTTGGTAAAATGGAGAGTGTTAAGTAATGAAATTTGAAACAGCTATTATAAACGCTCTTAAAAATATTAATATGCCAGATAATATTACCCCTGTCTTATCAGATAGAGATGGTGTTGAACCTAGAGCACCTTACTTACTTATTAATGTTATTAGTACAACAAATATAGGTTTACCAAGAAAATCAGTCTCTCACTCTTTGACAGATAAAGTAGAGACAATATTTCAGGTCAAGGACGTATACATAAGTCTAACATTCCATGCAAGTGCTAAAGACCCGACGCACGATTGGGTGCAACACTTTGATACAGGTCTACAAAGCGATATGTACGATTGGGCATTCACACAACAAGGTTTAGGTTTTGTTGATAGTGACGGTGTTATGTATCAACCCCAGCCAATAGCAGGTAAGAACTACAAGAACGCTATCCTTAACTTAACCTTTAGGTCAGAAGTTGTTGATGACTTCTTTGTAAATGGAATAAGCAGAGTTGGAATTATTGGAGACTTAAAAAATACTAGTGTGGAGATTGACAATGATATTTATGAGGGTACATGAGATGCAACACTCCCTTAGTAAACTAGTAAATTAAAGCCTCCCTGATAATACAATAACTATATAGACTAGAGGCACTACTTATGGCAGAACAAAATGTAGCAGAGTTACCTGTTATTACAGAGAGTGAGTTTACAATCAACGACAGATTTATGATAGTTGATGATGGGAAGATTAGACTACTCACTAAGGCTGTTTTTGAGTCTTGGGTCTCTAATAACTTACAAGGTACACAGGGTGTACAAGGCGTAGCAGGACGTGATGGAGTCAACGGCAGCACTGGTACAAATGGAACAAACGGTACAAACGGTATCAGCTCCTACCAGATAGCTGTTGCTAATGGTTTCATTGGTACTGTAGACCAGTGGTTAGCTTCCTTAAAGGGGAGTGCTGGTACTGAAGGAGAGGAAGGTGATAATGGTTGGTCACCTGTCCTGAAAATAGAATCTTCCGCAACAAGTTCGTACCTTAAAATTATAGATTGGGTAGGTGGTAACGGAGTTAAACCCTCCCTATTAGGCTATATATCTGAGGGTGGCGTAGGTGACAACGTACTAAACGCAACTAACGTAAAAGGGGGAGTAGGAGACAGGGGTTTTACAGGTATTCAGGGCGAGAGGGGCTTAAAAGGTGCTACTGGAGACAGAGGCTTTACTGGAGAGACTGGACTAAGTGCTTATGAACAGGCTGTTGTAGCTGGATTTGTTGGTACAAAAGAAGAGTGGTTACTATCACTTAACCCATCCGAAGTTTCTGAAGACCCAGATAACATTATTAGTAAAAAAATTGATGGGATGTATGCCAGCGTAAATAAACCATCAGACATAACGTCTTTCATATCCGCACTAGATTCTGCAATCAACTAAGGAATAAAAATGGCTCTATATTACACTAAAGTACAGACAGATTCACAAGCCACAGTAATAGGTGGGAGAATTAAAACAGCAACCAATCCATCAACATTAGCAACAGCGATTGATGCACTAACAGACCGTAATATCTTGACCGATGCTGAGCGCACAAAGCTGTCAGGATTAGAAAGCTCTCGTTTTCTAGGTACGTTCTTGACATCAGGTGGGATACCTACCGTTGATGCAGTGTCTGGAAATTATGCAGATGTTGATTCTGGAGCAGGTTCAGATGCCGAGCGTTGGATTTATGATGTTGACGACAACAAGTTTGTAAAATCCGTCTCACAAATTGCGGGTGAGACAGCAGCAAGCATTAAGACTAAGTATGAAAGTAATGCTGATACAAACGTATTCACTAACTCTCAAAAAACTAAACTTGATGGTCTTATTGAAGCAACTGACATTACTGACTTCACTGCTGCATTGGATGGAGCGCTTGCTTAATGACTATTGTATACACAAAACCCCAAGTTGATGCGACGGCAGTTAAGATAGGTGGAGAAATTAAAAAAGTTAGAAGCGCAATACCTACCGTCACACAACAAACAGGTCAATCAACGACTCAAGTTGTATCACAAAAACTGTTTACAGATACGATAGATGGCAAGACTATATCCTCTATTGTTATTAACTCAGACCAAAGCATAACTATTACTAATTCTGATTCTACTGCTTCTGTCTCTAATGTAGCTCCTACTACTACAGGTTGGGGAGCTTATAAAGATGGACAATACGGAGCTGGTTCACCGTTTGCTGTAGCTGTATCAAGTGAGTTAGTGTTACCTAACAATGCTGTTGTTAATATTGAGAATATGCCGTCAGGTATTTCAACTTTCTATGACGAAGTATCTCAAAAGTATCTACTAACAGATTTAAATGGTCTCTATAGTGTCAGGGTTAAGTTTAAAGCAGCAGCAGCATCCACAGCAGGCTTTGTAAATATTAGTATGAGCAAAGGGACTACAGAGGTTGCTTTTAGTGAAGATAGGGCTTTACGTGGTGATAATGTG
>Ga0209414_1001371_pt1 | contig 11514 bp, 16 predicted proteins | sample LakVidmifraction_4_FD_181154 | JGI IMG/M metagenome (GOLD analysis project Ga0209414, IMG submission 181154) | Hypersaline microbial communities from Lake Vida, Antarctica - Brine Hole Two &gt;0.2 micron (SPAdes) (version 2) | ecosystem: Environmental > Aquatic > Non-marine Saline and Alkaline >... | reverse complement strand
ATGGTCGAAGACCAGGGCGTTGACGTGCTCGGCTTCCTCGCCGAGCAGACCGGCGTGGCTCTCGGTGTCCGGCTCAACACCGACTTCACCGTCGGTACCGGCTCCGGTCAGCCCCGTGGCCTGATGATCGACACCACGCTCGGGGTCACCGGAGCAGCATCCGTTGCTGGTGCGTTCAGCGCTGACAACCTGATCGACCTCGTGTACTCCGTCAACCAGGCGTACCGGGCGCAGCCGGGTTGTGGTTTCCAGATGCGTGACGCGTCGATCGCTTCGACCCGCAAGCTCAAGGATTCCTCGGGCCGCTACCTGTTCGAGCCGTCGTTGCAGGCCGGCCAGCCTGACACGCTGCTCGGGTTCCCGCTCACGTCGAACCCCGACGTTGCGGCAGTTGCTGCGCTGGCCCGTTCGGTGTCGTTCGGTCTGACGCCGAAGTACTTCGTGCGCCAGGTCGGCGAGGTTCGCCTCGACCGTTCCGACGAGTTCGCATTCAACGCCGACCTGATCACGTTCCGTGCATCAGTTCGTGCTGACGGTGCGCTCATCGACACGACCGGCGCCGTCCGCCACCTCGTCGGTGGTGCCGCGTAGGTCACACCGACAAGTGAACACCGGGTGCCCGGATTCATGGCCGGCAAGGAGGGGTTCGACTCCCCTCGCATCCACCACTCCAAGGAGGACACATGAAAGTCACCATGATCGTGAAGTTGACCGGTTCGCACGACGGTATCGACTGGCCCGACGTCGGCGAAGAGGTCGACCTGCCCGAAGCCGAGGCGGTCGGCCTCCTCGGATCTGGTCTGGCCCGTGCGGTCAAGTCGGCACCGGAGAAGGCAACCGCCAACCCCGTCGTCGAGACCGCCGCAAAGGCCGCCCCGGCCGCCCGCAAGCCGAAGCGCTGACCGTAACTGTCGATCGGAGTTTGAGCCATGACCAGCTACGTCACGCCGGCCGAGGCCGAGTCCTACTTCCGCTCGACCGTCACGGCCGACATCGTCGAGATCGAGGCAGCGGTGGAGGTGGCATCCAACGCCATCGACTTCTATACGCACCGGTCGTTCATCGTGCCAACCGTGGCAACCACTCGGGCGTTCGTGGTGGCTGACGGGTACCTCGCCAAGGTCGACGACATCGCCAACACGACCGACCTCGTCATCGTCGACAACGCTTCGACGCTTGCCGCCGCCGACTACCAGCTCGAGACCAGCCCCGGCCGCACTGCCCGCCCCGACCCTGCCGGCCTGACCCGCCCGTACGCCTACGTCCGGCGCCTGTCCGGCTCGTGGTATCACGACGAGGAAGCCACCCTCGTCATCACTGCCCGCTACGGGTGGCCCGCCGTTCCTGACGCCGTGAAGCTCGCCACCAAGATGTTGGCGAAAGACCTACTGTCGGCGAGGGACACCCGGTTCGGCCTGGCTCAGGTGGGGGACTTCTCCCGTCGGATCTCGACCAATGGCATGGTGTCGGCGCTGCTCGACCCCCTGAAGTCCGCCGACTCCATTGGCATCGCTTAAATGAGCGTCCTCGCCGAGATCCGCGCCGAGATCGCGGACATGCTGCGCGACTCCAGCCTCGACGGCCAACTCTCGGTCTTCGCTCACGTCCCCGGCGAGATGCCGCTCCCGCACGTTGTCATCGTCCCCGGCGAGAACTACGTGGAGTACCACGGCACGTTCGGCCCGAATCGGAACATGACCGTCAACCTGGTCGCCCGTGTGGTCTACCCGATCGGCGGGTCGATCGAGTCGGGTGACATCGCCCTCGACGGGTTCCTGTCGTCGGGCACCACCGAGACCCGCAGCGTCGTCGACGCCCTGGCGTTCACCGGCGTGCTACCCGGCGGCGATTCGTTCACCGTTCACGCCGGCGGCGTCGAGAACCACCTCTATGGCGAGTTCGGCGAGAACCGCTACGCCACCGTCTCGGCTGAGATCCCATTGCTCGTCCAGATCTACAGGAGCTGACACATGCCCGCATTCGTTCTCACCGACACCCGCATCATTGTCGGCACCACCGACATCTCGCAGTTCGCAGGGTCGTTCACGCCGACGTCGACGGTTGCGATGCAGTCGGCCAACGTGTTCGGCGGCGGCGGCTTCGAGCGTCAGATCCCGGGGCTGAAGTCGTTCACCGAGGCGTTCTCCGGTCTCGCCGCCTACGACGTCGACGAGATTGCCGCCGTGTTCAACTCGTCGCAGCTCGGTGCCCAGCAGTTGGTGACGGTCGCCCCGACCGGTGGCCTTGTTGCCGGTGACCCGGTGTCGCTCGGTCGGTTCATCATCGACGGCATCAATGCACCCGGCGGCAACATCGGCGACGTTGCCTCGTTCGAGATGTCGTTGACGTCGGACACCGCCAACGCCGAAGGTGTCATTGCCTCGCCACTGGCGTTGCGTACGTCGACGTTCGTTGCGCCCATCGTGGCCCATGTTGGCCCCACAGCGACGGAGCGGTTGTACGTGGGCCTCAACGTCACCGCAGCCACCGGCGTCGGCACAATGGTCGTCACGTTGCAGTCCGCAACAGTTGTCGGCTTCGGCTCGCCGACGTTGCGCGCCACACTCTCGGCGACCACAGCGGCGACGCCTGGCTGGCAGTTCTTCTCGGTTCCTGGTGCGATCACCGACGGCTTCTATCGAGCCACGTTGACGCAGACCGGCGCCGGAAACATCACCTCGCAAGTCGTCATCGGTGTCGCGTAGAATGTGATTCATAGCGATGCCCGGAGGTGGACACCCCCGGGCATCTGCTCAGACAGTCATAGGAGGACTGAAATGAGCCAAACGCAACTGTACCCGGCGTGCTCCATTGGCGGCTGCGAACGTGCGATCAAGGCGCGCAGGCTGTGCTCGAAGCACTATTTGGCGCAGTACTACAAGGCAAATCGCGAGCGGGCAGTGCAGCAAAAGCGCGCTCACTACCTGGCGAACAAAGACGTTTACAAAAGCCGGGCAAAGGCTGCCGAGGCGGCGGCGTTCGCTGCCAACCCCGATGCCGTCCGCCGCCGAAAGAACGAGTGGACAACCAAGTACCCCGCACGCAACGCCCTCAAAGCGCAGCGGCGTAGGGCTCTCCTGAGTGGCGCCGACGTTCGCCTGGTCACCGAAAGGGATTGGCAACGACTGCTTGCCCGCTACGGCCATTGCTGCGCCTACTGCGGAGCGTCGGGGCAAAGTCTGGCCCGCGATCACATCATCCCACTTCATCTCGGCGGTCGTCACTCGATCGGCAACCTTCTGCCCGCTTGCCGACAGTGCAACTCGTCCAAAGGTGCCCGTCTGCTGGTTCGGTGGCGCCGGTCTCTACATCCAACCCTCACACCCTGAAAGGCGGCCATTATGCCCGCATTTATTAACGTCAATCGTTCCATCCTGCTCGGCACCGCCTGGACGGGGGCTGTTGCTCCCGGCGCTATGGGCTCAGCGGCCCTCAGCAACACCGGCACACTGACCTCGGCTCAGGACATCTCGGCGTTCGTGAAGTCCGGCAACCCGTCGGTGTCGGTTGCGACGCAGGACACCACCACGTTCGGATCGGGCGGCTTCACCCAGGTGATCCCCGGCCTCCGCAACGGCGACAGCATCACGTTCGAGTGCCTGTCGGACTTCGCGGCGTCGCAGTTGTACCCGATCGTGCAGACCACCCTCGGCGGCCTCGCCGCTGCGGTGTTCCTCGACATCAAGGCTACGAACGCTGCGCGTGGTGTGACGAACCCGTCGTTCGTTGCGTTCGGCTTCATCTCGGCATGGACGCCGGCGATGGGCTCCGTTGGTGACGCTGCGATGGCGTCGCTGACCGTGACGATCTCCGGCCGCTTCGGCGACATCACCGGCTGATCTGATGGCCGACACCTTTGCGTCGATGGCGCGCAGAGTGGACCGGTTCCAGTCGCAGCTCACCGACGAGGCCCTCGGGCACGCCCTCGGAGCCATGGCGAAGGCCGAGGCCACGTCGGCGGCGTCTGCGGACCTCGGCGGCGACCCCAAGTTCTCGGGGTGGAAGCCGACGCTCGATACTCGATACGACATCGTCGCCAGAGGCAAGGTACTGCTGAAGCCAACGCGCCGATCGGCCGGACCCTGGACGGTGGCTTCCGATGGCCGCAACGCTGGGAGTGCCGGTATCGGCCCGATGCAAGGCCCGACGCTGACCAAGACTGGTCGCGTGTCGCGTGCTCGTCGCAAGCGTTGGAACGGCCAGACGCAGGGCAAGGGCACCGCCGACACCGCACGCGCCGCCATCGACAAGAAGGCGCCCGGCGTCGTGCAGGTCCAGGTCGGGCGAGCGATCCGTAAAGCATTCGACTGACAAGGGGCACCTCATGGCAAACAAGGTGACCGTACTCATCGACGTGGTGACGGACCGAGCCAACACCGCTCTCGGCTCGTTCAGGCAGTCGATCGGCGACGCCGACGGTGCGATGGGCAAGTTCAAGGCCGGATCATCTGCGGCGTTCGCTTCGCTGAAGGCCATCGGCCCCGAGGCGGCGCTCGCTGCCGGTGCCGCCCTCGTTGCGTTTGGTGTCAAGTCAGTGAACGCGTTCAACGACCTGGCGATATCAACGGGCAAGCTGTCCGAGGCGCTGGGTATGCCGGTCGAGGATGCGTCCCGGCTGGTCGAGGTTGCCGGCGACATCGGCATCGAGATGGACACGCTCGAGAAGACCATCGGGCGGATGAACCGATCGGCAGCCGATACGCCCGCTGCGTTCGCCGCCATCGGCGCTGAGATCGTGAAGAACAACGACGGCACGGTCAACGTCAATGAGACGTTCCTGGCAACGGTCGACGCACTCAACAAGATGCCCGACGCAACGCAGCGTGCGTCGGCTGCACAGAAGATCTTCGGCCGTTCATGGATGGACATCTCCGAGCTGGTCGGGCAGGGTGCCGACGAGATCCGCACGTCACTCGAGGGCGTGTCCGACGCACAGATCATCGACGATGACGAGGTCGAGAAGGCTCGCAAGTTCCGCGCAGCAATGGACAACCTTAACGACGCGTTCGGGGATGTTGCGCTGGTCGCCGGCGAAGCGTTGGTCCCTGCGCTCACCGATGCGGCGGATGCGCTCGAGGGATTCGGGAACTTCGCAACGCAGGCAAACGAGTCATCTGGCGGCCTGCTGAAAACCGTTGTCGAAGTCGCCGCCAAGGTTTGGGAGTACACGACGCCGATCGCGGTTGCCGTCAACTTCTTCAAGCGGTTCGCTGACGAAGGAGACAGCGCATCGGATGCAACCGATGTGCTGGGCGAGTCGGTCAACCGTTCCGGTAACCGTATTGCAGCGCTCACGGTGAGCGTCGAGGATGTCGCTGACAGCTACAGCGAGATGGAGGACGGTGTCCGGCGCGCCAACGAGGAGCTCGCCGAGAGCATCGAGTTGGCGAGTGAGGCCGCTGGTTCAGCGTTCGACTTGGAAACAGCGACACTTGATCTAGCCGACGCTGCCGCCGATCTGGCAACGGCGCAGTCAGACGCCAACGACGTTCTCACCGACGGAACGTCAACCGACGCCGAGAAGGCCGCCGCACTGCGCGATGTGCGTAGTGCCCAGATCGACACCGCCGGGTCGGCACTCGAACTCGCAGAGGCGTACGCAGAGGAGTCTGGCGCCGCCGACGGGTCACGCGAATCGACGCAGTTGCAGATCGACGCGTTGTCGATGTTGAAGGGTCAGTACCCCGGCATCGCCGACGACGTCGACGTGATGATACGCAAGCTGCTCCAGGTGCCAGGCACGGTTGACCCGGCAGCCGCTGCAATCGGCTCGGCAATCTCCGAAGGCATCGGCGGCGGTATCGACGCCTCGGCTCATGTGGCTGAGACCGCCGCCCGTCGAGTGGTCGAGAAGGCGCTCGCCGCTGCCATCAAGTCCGGCAAGATTCAGTCGCCGTCGCGCCTGTTCGCCGAGAAGGTCGGCCAGCCGATCTCGCAGGGTCTTGCCGAAGGCATCATGGAGGATTCCGACAGGATCGGCGAGGCGCTCACGAAGGCGATCGAGTCGGCAACGAAGGACGCCATCGCTGCGTCCGACGATCTTGTGGCTCTTGCCAACGAGCGGCTCAGCTTCCTTTGGAGCGGGCTCGACGAAGGACGATCACGCCAGGACATGCTCGACTCTGTCGACGACGCCGAAGAGAAGCTCGCCGACTCAATCGCCAAGGTGACTGACGCCGAGACGAACCTCGCCACGGTGCTCGCAGATCCAGAGTCAACGGCCAAGGACATCGCCAAGGCGCGCAAGGATCTGGCGTCCGCAAACGACTCCGTCACCTCGTCGACGGAGCGGCTGGAGGACGCCAACTACCGGCTCACCAAGGCGTCCCAGGACATGATCATGACCAACGAGACCGCGCGAGCGTCGTGGGTCGAGTATGCGAAAGCCGCCGGCCTCGCCACTGACGAGATTGACTGGCTGATCGCAGCGCAGGAGAATCTCGCAAAGGTTCGCGTGGATGAAACGGCCACACAGAACGCCGTCATGGCCGAGGCTGACGCATCCCAGGCAACCAGGGCCCGATTCGGTCAGGTCACCGGCCAGGGCCTGGTGAGCGCCGACCAACTGAACCACCTGAAGGTCAACCAAGACCCTGCCTATCAGCTCTGGTATATGGACCAGATCATCGGAAACTTGGAGAAGTTCTTCGGCACGATTCCCGGCATGGCAACGGGTGGCATGGTCAAGGCCAGCCCCGGCGGCACGATCGTCCGGCTCGGCGAGGGTGGCCGTGACGAGATGGTGACACCGCTCGGAACCGGCGGCTTCGGCGGCTCGACGACGATCAACATCAACACGTCGGACAGCCCCCACGCCATCAGACGTGAACTCGAATCAATGGCGTGGAGGAGCGGGGCACGATGAGCATCTACACCGCCGAACTCCGAGGGCTGAGCATGGGCGTTGGTACCGCCTACCAATGGCGCAAGCCGCCCACCGGGTTCGGCGTCGGGTCGTACCGGACGGCACGCCTCGAGCGCCAGTTCTCCGACGGCACGCAGTCACTCGGCGGCGATCTGCTGCCGTCGCGTGAGGTGGCGTTCGACATCCAGATCACGGGCACACCCGAAAGCATCGAGGCGGCGCTGTTGGCGCTGTCGGTGGCGTGGGCGCCGGTGCGTTCGTCCGTCGTGCCGCTGAGCGTGACGCTGACCGGCGACACCCGCACGTTGTTCGGTCGCCCCATCGGCGTGGAGTTCAACATCGAACAGATGGACCTGAACCTCGCATACGCCCGCTGCGTCTTCGAGGCAACCGATCCCCGCATGTTCTCCGCAGCGGAGTCGTCGATCTCGCTCGGTCTCGTCGCCGGCGGCGGGGCACCGTTCGATCTGACGTTCCCGCTGACGTTCGGCGCCGGTTCCGATTCCGATGGCACCGCAGTGAACTCGGGGACGTTCGAGACGAACTGGACGGCGACGATTACCGGCCCGGTCACGACGCCTCGCATCACGTTGGCGTCGACCGGCGAGTTCGTGGAGCTCGACATCGTGGTGCCTGCCGGGTCGACGCTGGTTGTGTCGTCCGCTGACGGCTCGGTGCTGCTCGACGGGTCGCCTCGTCAAGCAGCGGTGACGTTGCTGTCGAGGTTCTTCGTTCTGCCGGCGGGGTCGAACACCATCCGTTTCCGTGCCGCTTCCGGTACCGGTTCATGCACGTACGCGTGGCGCTCAGCCTCGCTGTAGGAGGGATCACATCATGCCAATCCTGACACCCCCACCGTTCTTGCAAGGCGGCTCGCACAGCGCCAAGAACGTCCGCCAGTTCGTGTCGGCGATGCAAGGCCAGGCGGTGCAGACGTTCGTGAACTCAGTCGGCGCTGTCGGCCCCGCTCACGGTCTCGTGTCAACCGGTGACCTGGCGGTCGTGCAGAACGGCACGCCGAACATGAGCGTCAACGTCGGCATCGGGCGGGCGTTCATCTCGGGCAACTCGTCGCTGGCACAGGGCGCGTACATCTTCACCAACGACGCCACCACCAACGTCGTGATCGCCGCCGCCAACGGGTCGAACGCACGCCGAGATCTGGTGTGCGCCCAGGTGCGTGAAACCGTCGAGGACGCTTCCGGTGCCAATGACGCCCGCCTGTTCGTCGTGACCGGCACCCCCGCCGCCACCCCGGTCGACCCAGCGATCCCCGCCGGGTGTCTCGTGCTTGCTCGGGTGACGGTGGCCGCGCTGTCGACGTCGGTGACGAATGCGAACATCGCCACGGTGGCGTTGAAGCACCGGTCGAAGCTGACCGAGCAGACCGACCGGCCGGCGTTCGAGCTGGGTAACTCTGTGGCTCAGGCCGTTGCGAACAACGTCATCACCGCTGTCAGTTTCGACACGAATCACGTCAACACCGACGGACTGAAGACGGCACTGACGACGGTGACGATCCCGGCAGGTGCTGGCGGTCTCTGGCTCGTTGGTCACACAACCACCTACTTTGCAGCGGCAACCGGGACGCGGCAGGCGTGGGTTCGAGTCAACGGCAGCACCCTCGACCGTTACGCTTACTCGGCGCAGCTCGGCACCGCAAGCCTCGTTGGTTCGCTTGGCGGCACCGCCTTGCTGCGGCTCGCAGCGACGAACACATTGCAACTCGCGACATTGCAGGATTCTGGTGCAAGCCAGAACCTCCAGGGTGAGGCTACGGCGATCGCCGTCCTGCGATTCTTCGGCACCCGGCTGGGTGACTGATGCAGCACGACTGGCGCTTCACCGCATACGACCTGCGAACCGGGGTGAAGCTCACCGACCTGAACGTGGCGTCGTGGTCGTCGACCGATGTGCTCAACGCTGCCGGTGACTTCTCCGCAACCCTTGAACTCGACGGGCAGGCGAAGACGGCGACGACCTCACGACGCACGACGGTTGCCGACTCGACCCGTCGTGGCCGGTCTGTCATCGTTGCCGAGCGTGACGGTGTGCCGTGCTTCAGCGGCATCGTGTGGCGTCGCCAGTACGACACCTCGTCTCGCACGCTGAGCGTTGCCGGTCGAGGGCTGGCGTCGTACTTCGACCACTACAGCCAGACGACGGCGCTGACGTATGCAGCTGTCGATCAGTTCGCCATCTTGCAGGCGCTCGTCGACTTCGTGCAGAACCAGGCCGGAGCGAACGTCGGCATCGAGATCCCCGCCGCCACGTCGGGTGTGCCACGCGATCGCACTTACGAGCCGTTCTCCGGCAAGTACATCGGCGAGCTGATGCGTGAACTGTCGAACGTCACCAACGGCTTCGATTACGACATCCGCACAGAGTACGACGCCGGTGCCGTGGTTCGCCGCCTGCGACGCTTCTACCCTCGCCGTGGTCGCACGTTCGACGCGACCGGGTTGCGGTTCCGTTCACCGGGCAACGCCGTGCTGTTCGACGTGTCAGAGGACGCATCCGACATGGCGACCGTGGTGACGGCGCTCGGCGCTGGCGACGGTACCGACATGCTGACGACGACCGCAGCGAACACCGAACTCGTCAACGCCGGATGGCCCGCCTACAGCGTCACGAGGGCGTACAAGGATGTCAGCGTACTCGCCACACTGGCCCAGTACGCCGGTGCCGACGTGGCCCGCCTGTCGGGTGTCGATGACGAGTCGTTCAGCTTGCAGGTCGACCCGACGTTCTCCGGTCAGCCGTGGGGTTCGTGGGATCTCGGCGACGACTGCCAGCTGATCGTTGACGACGACCCGTTGTTCCCGGCCGGCGACGACGGGTCACCGGGCCTGGTTCGCGAACGCCGGGTGACAGCGCACCGCTGGTCGGTGCAGGGATCGGCGGAGCAGTTGACCGTGACCCTTGACCGCAAGGTGATCCCGTGACCGACCCGATGATGGCGATGGCCGACCGGTTCGCCGACCTCGACCGCCGGTTGCGTTCGATCGAAGGTGGGCAGCGTGTGGGCACGACAGCACAGACCGCTGGTTCACGCCTCGTGCTGAAGTCACCGAACGGGTCGCTGTGGGCTGTGACGGTCTCCAATGCCGGTGTCTTGTCGGCGGCTGCAATCTGATGATCCACGCCCGCTCCGTCATCGGCACCCCGACCCCGCCGCCGTACCGGTACCGGCTGCAACGTGCTGGCGTGCTCCTCGCCCACGAGGTCGGTGTGAACACATCGGCCACCGGGCGTTACCGGTCGAACGATCCCGCCCGGGTGCTGTCGGACGCTCGAGCCGCTGCCGCCTACGGGATCTCGACTGACCGTCCGTGGGAGTACAGCTACATGATCGGGCTCGACCGGTCGATCTTCACACAGGCCGGCGAGTACATGGCCGCCCACTGCCGCAACTTCAACACCGACTCCGCTGCCGTGTTGTTCCTCAACGCCACAGACGTGCCAGTCAACGCCGGTCAGATCGACGCATGGCACGAACTGCGCGCCCACATGGTCGCCCAGGGAACCCTCGCCGAAGGTCACGTCGTCGCACCGCACTACCGGTACCGCTCGACTGGCTGCCCTGGCATCCGAGCCGAGGCTCCGGGCGCAGCGTGGCCGTCACCGACCGGCGAAGGCCGCCTCGGGAACCTGATCCCGGCGCTCGCAAACACCCCGACCCCCCCCACCCCGCCACCAACAGACGAGGACGACATGGCCGACATCAAGTACATCGCCACGCCACCGAAGAACCGCCCCGGTAACCCGCCGTGGCTCGTCGTCTCCGATGGCGCCACGAGCTACGCCGCCAACGAGTCCGTTCGCCAAGCCCAGGCCAAGGGCTGGCCGCTCGTGGAGCAGAACGACGAGCAGTACGACAAGCTCCTCAAGTCCGCCGGCCTGGCGTGAACTGGTCGCTCGCCCTCATGCCGAGCGTTCCGTCGATCGTCGCAATGGCCGTGGGCATCCTGGCGTTCTTCGGGGCAAGGTACGCCCGCCGCAGAGAGAAAGCCGACGCCGCTTCGATCATCACCGCCACCGCGATGTCGTTGCTGGCACCGCTCAACATCGAGGTCGCCAAGCTGCAGGGGTCGGTGTTGGCGCTCACCGATCAGGTCGGCAGGTTGCGCGGCAAGGTCACGACGCTCGAGAGCGACAACCGCACGCTGCGGATCGAGAACTCGGGGCTGCGTGACAGGGTCGCCGTCCTCGAGCTCCAGATCGTCGGCCTCGGCCACACGCCCGCCAACGGTCACCCGGCCGGGACTGTCACCACGTCCACCACCGAAGTCGTCACCGTCACAGAGGGGCCCACACCGTGAACCGAGAACCAGCACTCATCATCGCTCTCATCCAGACGGCCATCGCGCTCGTCGTGGCGTTCGGCTTCGACCTCACCGTCGAGCAGGTCGGCGCCATCGTTGCAGTGTCCGCTGCAATCCTCGGCGTCGTCACCCGTTCCAAGGTGACACCCGTCGAAGGGGTCTGAGCATGGACCCCGTCGAGACCGCCCCCGTCACCGTCGCCGGTGTCGGAGGATGCACACCCCCACCCGCAACCCCCGAAACCCCCAAGGAGAATGAGTCATGACCGTCCGACTGAACGTCACAACCCGCAACGCCGGGTTGGCCTAGATCACCACCGACATC
>Ga0209414_1001370_pt1 | contig 11527 bp, 10 predicted proteins | sample LakVidmifraction_4_FD_181154 | JGI IMG/M metagenome (GOLD analysis project Ga0209414, IMG submission 181154) | Hypersaline microbial communities from Lake Vida, Antarctica - Brine Hole Two &gt;0.2 micron (SPAdes) (version 2) | ecosystem: Environmental > Aquatic > Non-marine Saline and Alkaline >... | reverse complement strand
AGAAAACCAAACCACTTCTGTTTCGCCTCATGACGAACTATCGCCTACGGAAAGTGCAGAAGTTATAATTGGTCATAGATTGGAAGGTATAGAAATCGCCAAGCGTAGAAATCTCCCAGATCGAATTATTGATTTTATAAGAACTCATCACGGGACCTCCACTGTTTATTACTTCTACGCTAAACAAAAAGAGGAAGAAGATGGAGAGGTTGCTATAGATGACTTTAGATATCCTGGTCCAATTCCATTTAGCAAGGAAACTGCTATTTTAATGATGTGTGATGCAGTAGAAGCTGCTAGTAAATCCTTAAAAGAACCCAACACACAATTGATTGATGATTTTGTTGAAAAAATTATCAACAAACAGATTGAAGAAGATCAGTTCATCAACGCCAATATTACCTTTAAAGAAATCCAATCTATTAAGAAGATTTTAAAGGCAAAATTGAATAACATCTACCATTTAAGAATTGAATACCCAGATTAATATGAAACCCATCGTTATTGCCATAGACGGCCATTCTTCAACAGGGAAAAGTACAGTTGCTAAACAATTAGCTAAAGCCTTAGCGTATAAATATGTGGATACAGGTGCTATGTACAGAGCGGTTACGCTTTATAGTATGAGGCATAACTGGATTGAAGAGGGGTATGTGGACATGGCTCATATTATAAATAGTTTGCCTTCTATTGACATCAATTTTGAATACAATCCAGAAGAAGGAACCAATGATGTGATTTTAAATGGAGAAAATGAAGAGCACGAAATAAGAGCAATGAAAGTTTCTGAACACGTGAGCAGTATAGCAAAAATTGGTGAGGTCAGAAAAAAGTTAGTTCAAATTCAAAAAGAACTTGGAGACGAAAAGGGTATCGTGATGGACGGCCGTGATATTGGGAGTGTTGTATTTCCTGAAGCGGAACTAAAAATATTTATGACGGCAAGCGCAGAAATAAGAGCTAAACGCCGCTATTCAGAATTAAAAGATAAAGGGGAAGACATCTCGTTTGAGGAGGTGTTAGAAAACGTGGAACATAGAGATCAGATTGATTCTAACCGTAAAAACTCGCCTTTAATACAATCAGAAGATGCTATCAAAATTGATAATAGCAATTTATCACAGCAGGAGCAGTTTGATAAAATACTTTACTTGGCTAAGCAAAAAATAAATCAAATTAATTCATCTTCAAAATAAGATCTACCAGGCGACTACTATATCCTCGTTCATTATCATACCAACCAATCAGTTTAATGAGGTTTCCACCAATCACTGAGGTCATTTCTGCATCAAAAACACAGGAATAAGGATTGCCAACAATATCGATGCTCACTAGAGGAATCTCTGTATACTGTAAAATTCCTTTGAGTTCATTTTCCGAAGCTTTTTTAAATAATTCATTAACCTCTTCTATGCTTGTAGATTTTTTTACATTCAAAGTCATATCGGTTAACGAACCGTTTGGGACAGGAACTCGTATGCCACAACCCCCAATAACATTGCTTAAATCTGGAAAAATTTTGGTCAATGCTTTAGCTGCTCCTGTGGTAGTAGGGATGATAGATTGTGTGGCAGCTCTAGCTCGTCGCAAGTCTCGGTGGGGTTTGTCGTGTAAGCTCTGGTCCGATGTGTAAGAATGTACAGTGGTAATATAAGCTTGCTCTACCTGAAAAGCATCATGGATTACTTTTAGCATTGGAGCAGCATTATTGGTTGTGCAAGATGCATTAGAAATCATGATATCATCCTCTTCCAGAACATGGTCATTTACGCCTAGCACTATCATTTTTACTGAGTCATCACTTGGTGGAACACTTAAAATCACTTTTTTAGCTCCCGCGTAAAGATGGTGTTTTAGCTTTTCTTCAGTTTTGAATTGACCCGTACACTCTACTAATGTATCCACTCCAAAGTCCGACCATTTTAGGTCTTCAAGTTTATGACTACTAGTTAAAGGGAATAATTTACCCTCTACCAGAATACCTTCTTCATTATAAGACACCTCAAAAGGAAATTGACCATGAACGCTATCGTATTTAAGCAGATGAGAAAGCGTTCTAGCATCTGATAAATCGTTGATAGCTGTTACTTCAATATTAGGATGTTGGTACAGTAAACGAAAAAGGCTTCGGCCGATACGACCAAAGCCATTAATTCCTACTCTAATATGGTTTTGCATTCTTATTCTAAATGTTTGTGAGCTTTATAAGAAGATCTTACCAGTGCAGAACTTTCAACATGTCTGAATCCTAGTTCTTTACCAATTCGCTTATAAGTTTCAAATTGCTCAGGTACAATAAATTCTTGTACAGGTAAATGTTGCTTACTTGGTTGTAAATATTGACCGATTGTGACAACGTCTACGTCTACACTTCTTAAATCCTTCAAAGTTTGGATGACTTCTTCTTCTTTCTCACCAAGACCTAGCATAATACCAGATTTAGTTCTTTTAATGCCTTGTGCTTTTAAGTATCTTAAAACCTCAAGGCTTGTATCATATTTAGCTTGTATTCTCACTTCTCTTGTTAGACGTCTTACCGTTTCCATATTGTGAGAAACAACCTCAGGTGCTACCTCTATAATTCTGTCTATATTTCTTTTATTTCCTTGAAAATCAGGAATTAAGGTCTCCAGAGTTGTAGTAGGATTCATTCTCCTGATGGCATTAACAGTTTCAGCCCAGATAATGGAACCCATATCTTTTAAGTCGTCTCTATCTACAGAAGTAACTACAGCGTGTTTTACGCCCATAATTTTTATAGAACGTGCCACTTTTTCTGGCTCGTCCCACTCGATATCTTCGGGTCTTCCTGTTTTTACACCACAAAAACCACAAGAGCGAGTACAGACATTACCCAAAATCATAAACGTCGCCGTCCCTTCTCCCCAACATTCACCCATATTTGGGCAACTCCCAGAGGTGCAAATCGTGTGCAAATCGTACTTATCTACAAGCTTTCTAAGGTTTCGGTATTTTTCACCAGTTGGTAATTTTACTCGCAACCATTTAGGCTTGCCGCTTCTTGTTTTGGTTTTATTTTCTGTAGCTAAGTTTTCTTTTTCTAATACTGCAGTATCCATATTTAGCAATTTTATACAAATGTAATAAATAAAGAGTAGCTAAGCATTTGTTTGGGCTCACAATGCTTCAATTATAGAAACTCTAAGACAATTTTAACCTGGGTTTATTTATACCTAAAGGCAAGGTGAAATTCATTGATTATTATTTATTCTGAATCTTACGCAGATGGTCTAAGGGCGGGAACTGTTAAGCTTTAATTTAATAGTCATTATTCTGTATTAAACGATGGAAAAGTAAATCATCAGGTAGTGAAAGAAACTTCCCAAAAGAACAAAAATATGCCAAATCACATGGTTGTAAGGCATAGATTGCTTGACATAAAAATAGATGCCTATAGAATAAAATAGGCCTCCAGCGATAAGCATTGCAAGTTCTAAACTTGAAAATTTTTCAAAAAGGGCAAAGCCATCTAAAGCGATGAGCCAACCCATTACCAGATAAAGTAGAAGAGAAATTTTTTCAAACCTACCAGTAAAAAAAAGCTTAAGAATTACTCCCAAGGCGGCGATACTCCAAACGAGATAAAATAATAAAATGCCATTGCTATCTTCTAATACCGTTAATACGATAGGGCTATAGGTTCCCGCAATGAGAAAATAAATACTGATATGATCTAAAACTCTCAGTTTATGCTTTAAACGGATTCTTGTTGTATAATGATATAAGGTAGAGGCGGTGTATAGTAATACAAGTGAAGCAGAATAGAGCGAAAGGCCAAGTAAAAGCTTATCGTTTTGAAAGTCAATACTGTACCATAGCACCCAAACCCCAAAGAGTGCTAAAACAAATCCAAAAGCGTGGGTTAAGGTGTTCCAGAATTCTTCTTTTTGAGTTTGTTGATACTCCATTAAATAAAGTAGCCTTTGATAGTGTAAAAGTAATCTAAACACTGAATCTGAAATAACAAATCTCAATAGATTATGATCCATTGAGATTTGTGATAAAAGCTAAATAGATGAAGCTTCCTTGATTTTTAATAGGTTAAGCAACCACAACGGTCTCTTCTATATCTTTCTAAGCGATATCAGTCCCACATAATCAAAGAAATTCAAGACCGAAGCATAAAGCTTATAGAGAGTACTATTATTAGCCTATGCTTGTCTATGTTTGATTGGGCAATCCCGATCGCTATCGGGACGGACAGCAAAAGGAGGTATCAAAATACATACTTGTTGGGACGATACGATGATGATACCAGATGTGGTAAACATTACCCCAGCTAAGCTTCACGATAGGTATGGTTTAGAACAATTAGTTTTTGCTAAAGGAACAATAGTAGTAGAGGACAGAGCCTATTTTGATTTTGACTTAATGCTACAAAGAGTAAAGGCAGAGAACGTTTTTGTAACACGTATTAAAACCAACACGGTCTTTAAGACCATTAAAGAGTTAGAACTTCCTCGTGATACAGATCAAGATATTTTGAAAGATGAAATCATAACCCTTTCAAGCAACAAGGCTTTTAAAACAGGTATTAGTGAAGTTCAATTACGCCTAGTACAGGTGTATAAAGAAGATGAAAATAAGATTATAGAGATTATCACTAATCAATTAGATTGGACAGCTAGAACGATTGCAGACTTGTACAAAAAGCGTTGGGATATCGAATTGTTTTTCAAAGCCATCAAACAAAACTTACAAATCAAAACCTTTGTAGGAACCAGCGAGAATGCAGTAAAATCCCAAATATACATAGCTTTAATAACTTATTTGTTGCTTCAACTTATTGTTAGAACAATCGCTAAGAAAAAGCATGCGTTTTCTAATTTCGTTGAAAAAATAAGAATTTGCCTCACTTTTTGTCTTACCCTTGACTAAGTATGCAACCAAGTAGGAGAAGGAGCTAAAAAAGTTAGAGGAAAACCGCAAGAAGTCTTAGCATTTAAAACAGACTTATATTCTTGACAAAGTCAAAATTGGCACCTGTTAACAGGGCTTAACAAGTAATCTTAACTAGTTTTGAAAAACTTTCGGATGGGAGTGATAATAACTCAAATAAAAGCTTTATTTTAAATTAAGGAAAGGATTTTTATTAAAATTTAAAATATTTAAACCTTGATTTCAGATTTAGATTCTATAAAAGATATTTTAGAAAATCAGAGAGATACTTGGCTTACCATTCTTCATTATCGTTTACTACTGAATTGTAAAGATTTAAATTTAAGTCATTGAAATAAGAAGTTAATATAGGTTGACTTTTTACTAAATCTTTTTTGATAGCATTGTCTTTTCTAAGGTTTAAAGGCGTTATTCTTCGAAATTCTGTGTAGTATTCATAACTTATTTGGCTAATTTCTAATCTATATTTCTGATCTCTAAATGAGATTTTGAGCGTATATCTTAAATCGTTAGATAAATTTTTGATACTAATAAGATTTTTGGTAACAGCATTAACAACAAGTGTTCCCTCAGAATTTTCACTTCCGATGAGTTGTTCTTTTGTAAAGTAACTGTTGATCCAACTTTGAGTTTTATCTCTTATGACTTTTGCTTCCTTGTCTTTCATATCAACTACAATGATTTTCGGGAATTCATAATTTTCAAAATTGAAGGATGGGAGTTCAGTGGTCTGGCTAAGCGTTAAATTACTTAATAGGCTTATAAAACAAAAGGCTAGCACATATTTTAGGGTCATGTAGTCAAATTTTATGAAATAGAATTAAAACATAAAAGTAAGAATTAAAATCTCAATTAATGCTATTATTGAGTTAACAAAGAAATTATTTAGTCCCTACAAATCGAGTTAAATAAGCTTTTCCATAATGGTAATCTCCTTCAGCTAAGTCTATTTCCAGTTCGCTACCATCACTTTTTGATAAAGCTTTAAAATCATCTTTTAGTTGAGTTAAAGTATAGAGCAAGTCTTTGTTTTTTGGACCTCCAGAGGGATAATTATTCTCAAGTTGTTTAGGGTGAAAAGCTTCAACAATAAGTTTTCCTCCTGGCTTTAAGGAGTCTATGGCTTTCTTATGAAATAAAATTCTGTTTTCTGGATCTAAATGTGCAAATACGAGTACAATTAAATCGTAAGTGTCTTTTTTTACTTTGTAATCTTCAACTTTAGTGACTTCATAGTGTATGGAAATATCATTAGCATCACCTAGTTTTAGGGCTTTTTGTTTTCCAGATTCAGAAAAATCAAAGGCGTGAACTTCCCACCCAAGTTGCCCAGCATAACAAGCGTTTCTTCCTTCTCCTTCTAGAGGAAATAGAGCTTTACCTTTATTTTTTATTTTATCTATTTCAGACTTAAAGAATACATTAGGCTTAATGCCATAAACAAATTCTTTCTCCTCAAATCGCTTATTCCAAAACTCTTCCATAGGATTCAAAAAAAAATACCCGAAGGTTACTTCGGGTATAGCTTATTAAATTTTACTTATAATTCTTAATGCTTTGTTTAAGATCATCATTTCCAGAGACGACTTCGAAGGATGAATTCTTAGCACGCTCAAGTTCTAGAGCATACACAAGGGTATGTGCAACATCTTCTCTAGGGATTTCACCCATTTTTTTGAGTTTATGAGCAAGCTCTACTTTTTCAGTTCCCTTTTTGTCGGTTAAACCTCCAGGTTGAACTATTGTGTAAACAACATTAGACTCTCTTAAGAAATCGTCTGCTTCTTTTTTAGATTTTAAATACTGTTCTAAGCCTTCAACTTGACTAGGGTTATCCGTTCCCATAGAACTCAACATAACAAACTTTTGAAGTTTATGAACTTTTGCCAATTCTACAGCTTTTATTGCTCCTTTTTGATCTACCGCTATTGTTTTTTCATCACCACCTGTTCCACCAGATCCAGCAGCGAAAATAACTTTATCCATACCTTTAAAGGCACTAGTAAAATCTTCTTCAAGATCGCCGTGACGAGTTTCTATACCTTGATTTTCAAAAAAAGGCTTTTGAGTTTCTTTTCTTATCATGGCAAATGGTTTAAAATCGGATGAATCTCTAAGGATTTTAGATATTAATCTTCCTGTCGTTCCATTTGCACCTATAACTAAAATATTTTGCATCTTTTTAAGTATTTCTAATTTATACAAATGTATAGATTAGCATTTGTAATGTATTTAAAATACCTATAAATGATGCGTATATTAAGTTAAATACTATTAAAGTCATAATTATCAGACAGGCACTTCTATCAATAAGACTTCAGAATTCTTCATTATACCCAAATGGATTGCAGAAGTCTCGGTGATACCCATAGCATCTCTTTTGCTTAACAGATAGTCATAAATTCTGACTCCACCCTCGAGTACTAAGATATGAACTCCGTTTCCTGCTTGTTTTAGGTTATAAACTTCCTCTGAAACTTTATCAAATTCACCTATAGGAAACCAAGCTTTTTGATAAATCCAAACCCCTGCATCCTCTTTATTTGTTGATAAGATCTGATGAAAACTATTTTTAGAGGAATCAATCGAAATTTAATCATATCTACGAGTCACGTTCTGTTGATTGGGAAGAATCCAAATTTGTAAAATCTCCATATTTTGGAGGACATGAGTGCCAAAGCCCATCCCTGGAGCGACGGTATCATCGTTCAAGACTCGTAATACTCCAAAGTTCATCCGCTCTGGATTAAAATATCCCGCAATACTAAAACTGAAGGTCATCAACACCTATTTGAAACCAAATTAAGAAAAGAATCGAAAGCCGTTTCGAGGAGCGAAACTTTGCAAAAGATTGCAGCAGTTCTTATTGTAGGACTTGTGAGTTCTATTTTATGGTTTCAAACTACATCAGATCAAATTCAGCAAAATGAAACCCCAAACTTGATAAGTCTGGGAGATTTTTCTCCAGAATTTCAAAAAATTGAATCGTTTTATCAAGCCTCTATCAATTATGAATTAGCCACTCTAGAAACTGGTGATTATGATGATTTAGTGAATTCCTATGTATTGGAAGTGGGAAAAATAGATGACGAGTATAAACGTCTTCAAAATGAATTAGCTCAACAAGGCTTCGATGAAACTCTTATAGAAGCTATGATAGAAAATTTACAACTTAGGTTAGAATTGCTTCAAAATTTAAAACTCAAGTTAACCGAATTAAAAACCTTAAATCATGATAGCGAAAGTATATACCAATTGTAGTTTACTAGTCATCTTATTACTAGCACCATTCCTTATTTTTTCTCAGCAAAAGAGAGTATCGATTGAAAGTTTTGATGTGGAGAAGAGCCCAGTAATCATCTTAGACCTATCACATTCTACAGTCATTATTGAAACCTGGAATAAAAATAGAGTAGAGGTAAAAACTACTTTAACTTCCAATGAGGAGGATAAACAAGCTTTAAACGAAGCTTTTGACGCCTCAGAAATCAAAGTACTTGGAAACAGCAAACGGGTAGAAATTACGTCTAGAAAAAATCGAAATGCGAAACGTAATGATGTTGGGTTTTTCCAAACTCCTGTTCCTCCGAATCCACCAAATCCTCCACTACCACCAAAACCTCCAAAGCCTCTATTAGAAATAGATTTTGACTACGAGGCTTTTAAAGAAGAGGGGAGAGAGTATTTAGAAGAATTCAGGGAAGGATACCAGGAGGCGAAGAACGGTTGGATGATGAAGCGATCGGTGAAGCGAGTGATAGAAATTAAAGTACCTAAATCGGCTAAGTTCGAGATGAATTTAAGACATAGTAAAATGGAAGTTTCAAGTCTACATAATGTTGATGCAAACCTGAGCTACTCAGGTTTGCAATTGGATACTGCCACTGGCCAAAACTCAAAAATAGTTATGAGTTATTCAACGCTTTCTATTAACTCCGCAGAGAGCTTAAACTTGGATATAGACTATTCCAAAAAGGTCGATTTAAAAAAAGTCGACCAATTAAATGTTACCTCTAAAATGTCGGAGTTGAAGATCGGTTCTATTCAAAACCAAGCCATTATTAAAGGCACCTATGGAAACATAAATATCGATAGGATAGACGATGACTTTTCACTTATAGATATTCATTTGGAGAAATCCAGTGCAAATTTGAAACTGCCATCCGATAAAAACTTTAGGTTTTATGCCAAATCCTCTAACTCCAAAATTGAAGTCAACTCTGAGTTAGACTTTAGCATGACCAAGAGTTTTGATGATGTTATTTATACGAATACAAATTCAAAAAAAAGCTCACAGATTTTCAACATTACCGCAAATTACAGTAACCTGAAATTAAACTAAGTCAGTGATTATTTAAAAGTTTGACTCCTATTATTAACCATAAACAGAGCGTTAACGAAAAAGAGTTTGCCATTTTCCCAAAAGGACCTGAACAAGACATCATCTACCATATAAATAATACTTCCACGACCTAGGCGTTGTTCACCAAAAACTAGAGATTTAGAAATCTTTTCTAAAGCCTTTTCGCCAGCAAAACCGCTTAAGCGTTCTGGAGTATCTTCAATATAGGCTACATTAAAGCCTTTGTTGAGATATTTATAGGCTGCAGAACTGGTTTTTAAAGTGGCATAAGAATCTGTATATCCAAAGGCTAAAGGATGTGTGTTATCTACCTTAATGTTAAAGATAGCACCAGTGATATCATCCTTGGTACGTTCTTTTTCTCTTTCAGCATAAGAGATAAGATTATTTTGAGTGGAATCTTTTTCAACTTCTACCTTTTCTAGGCCAAATCCTTTCTTTCCTTCAAAAGTGGATAGAGCACTGCTCATAGCTATAAGTTTCCCTCCATTTTTAATCCAATCGGACAGAGAAGATAACTTCTTTTTATCAAAAATTTTAGAGTAAGATCCACTCGGTAGGATTAAAATATCGTAATCATTTAGGTCTATCTTCATAAGATCATGAGCATCTATAGAAATAATAGGGTAGTTTAGTTCTTGCTCAAAGAAATGCCAAATAGACCCATAACTCAAAGAGGATACTTCATCACCCCTTAAAACCGCAATGCGTTGCGAGTTAATTTTCTTGATATCTGGAGAGCCAAAATCTGTTCCCGAGTCTGAAAAACTAGTTTGAGTAGCTGCTAATTTGATATGATACTTATTAGCGAGTTCAACAACCAGAGAATCAAAATTGGAATCTCTGTTATTGGTCTTCGTCAAAATTAGGCTACCTCTATCATAAGATTCATTTTCGATTTTAAAAGGTTTCGTTGTCGCTCTTACATCAATCTTGTTCTTGAGTAATTCTGCTAAGAATTTGGCGTCAGTTATACTCTTCCATGGGGCAATGTAGCCCACAGTTCCCGCTTCAACAGATTCTTGAGAATATGGGTTTTCCTTTGGTTGAGTGTTTATGTTACCGCTAACTGTATAAGCCTCCACTCCATGAGCTAAGGCAAGATTCCAAGAGGTGATATCGTAGGTGAGGGGAGTGCTCAACTCTGGGTCCGCTTCCAATAGGACTTTTAGCATTTTAGACTTGGGTTGATTAGCCGGCACAACTAAAGCCTGGACAGCATTAAAAGACATTTTTGTATTGCTGTAAATATGTTTACCCTTTAGTTTTTCTTCTTTCGAGAACTGGTACTCATAGTCATGTTGATCAAATAATTTGGTCAGAGTATTTAGTTTACTCTGCTCACCAACAAGGACATAGTAATCAAAATCAACAGTATTTTTAAAGTAGGTTTTAAATTCAGAATTAAGTTTTTTAGCATTTTGAGAAGATGTTTTTACTGTGGATAACCCACTTTGCACATGGTGTTTTATACGATCTTTTAACGTAAGCTCGTAACCTTCATCGGTATTTACACCAAGACCAGCTTGGCCACTTCCCGCTTGTTCATAAGTCATACCTATAGCTCCATTATAAGTAGGGTAAGTGTCTCCGTAACTGGGGTAAAATAAATCGAATCGTTCTCTAGTGAAATATGCCCATCTTTTTTCGTCAAATGCTTTAGCGTTATTTTTTCCGATTTGGGTCTGAAATTCTTTCTGAAAATCGGTAATAATCTTATGAAAGGGCTTTGCTGCTGGTGCAAAATAATAAGGGCTGTTAATGCCTTGTTCATGAAAATCTACATGAACATGAGGCATCCATAAGTTATAAATTTTAAGCCGTTGTTGGGTTTCTATTTGAGTAGCCCACATCCAGTCTCTATTTAAATCGAAAAGATAGTGGTTGGGCCTTCCTCCAGGCCATGGTTCGTTATGCTCAATAGCATCTTGATATGCTGTGTAAGGTGAAGATTTCACTTGGTGGTACCAGTTAACATAACGATCTCTACCATCTGGATTTACAGTTGGATCTATAATAACTACTGTGTTGTCCAACACGAATTTCTGATTGGTCATAAGCTCAAAAGCAGTAACCATAGAAGCTTCTGCACTAGAGGCTTCATTACCATGAACATTATAACTCAACCAAACAATAGCGATTTCTGAGGAGGAGTCTCCATCCAAAATGCCAATTTGTTTTAAATTGTTTTTTCGTATACCCTCAAGATTACTATGATTCTCTTCTGAAGTAATTACCGCATAG
>Ga0209414_1001369_pt1 | contig 11529 bp, 23 predicted proteins | sample LakVidmifraction_4_FD_181154 | JGI IMG/M metagenome (GOLD analysis project Ga0209414, IMG submission 181154) | Hypersaline microbial communities from Lake Vida, Antarctica - Brine Hole Two &gt;0.2 micron (SPAdes) (version 2) | ecosystem: Environmental > Aquatic > Non-marine Saline and Alkaline >... | reverse complement strand
TTCTTCTTTAGTCATTAAAACGGACGGCTTGTCGATCGTAAAGTGTTTAGAGCTTATCTCATGCATCTTCTCGTGGTTAACGTGTTCCGTAATCTGTTGCATTAGATTGTTCACTGGATTGTTTAATACCTCGCTTAAAATGCGTGCGGGTAATACTTCTTGCTCGTGGTAATCTCTAGACCTTAGTAAATGTAAGTAAAGACACAAATACATTTTTGCAAAAGGTTCTTGAGACTGGCTTAATGTGTTAGTACTTGTATTGTAAAACTCAACTATACTTGCTAGTGCTTCGCGTTCCTTTTTGTTTATCCATATTTGAGGATCTTTATTTTTATCCTTGCTTTGGAATTTATATATCAGGTGCTGTATTGCTTTGTCTGGTTTCATAATGTTTTTTTTATACGCAATTGCAAAAGTCTTTCCAGAACCTTGAACAACAGTGAACTTTAGGATTGTAATCTTCTTTATTTTTTGGATTTGCTTCTTTGTAATTAACCCACCAATATGGCTCTTCCATTTTTTGATTATTTTTATTATTTTGATTATTAAATTTGTTTTTTATTTCTCTAATATCTTTTATAAAAACATCTTGATTAATAAATCCAGATTCATAATGAAATATTGCTTGATATATTTCAAACCCTTCATGAAATGCTTTTTTAATATCAATAGGTAGTTTGTTTTTATAAATTATTTCTGGATATAAATTTATTTGCTGTTTATTTTTGTTTTCTAAATAGTCCATGTATTTTTCTATTTTAATAAAATACTCAACCTCATCTAAAAGATCGTGATTTTCTGCATATTTCTTTGGTCTTTCCATTGTGTTTTATTTTAATATCCTTTGTTTGTAATCAATTCGCTTTGCTTAGGTAGTCCGTCGCTTCCAACTTCAAAACATATTTCATTAAATGAGATGTTACGAGTTAGATTAGGCTTTAGGCTTGTTACTCCGTCCGTTGTTTCTACTAAGATAACTGTTTCTGCTTTTTTAGTTACAGCTGAACCTAAATGTCCTGTTGCTTTAATGCCACCGTAATTTATGTGCAAGATAGTACCTATTGCAATATTATAATCTTTTGACCACGACATTAACATTTGCACTAGATCATTGCATTCGTCTAAGTCGTTAACATTTCTTACAAGATCTGCTATACCATCTACAAACATTAAACCAATGTTGTCTATGTTTTCTAGCTGCCACTTGATTAATCCTATTCGGTCAAGATGGTTTAAAGATCTCATTTCGTATGGCATATAATGTTCGTATTTGCTGCCTACCATGTCTAGTATTTGCCTTGCACCGCGTTGAGCGTGAAACTTACTTTGCTCTGTATCGTTATCAATTATTACTTTATCCTTATTGCCATGCCCTTTAAGACTAGGAAAATACTCCGGAGCGTTGCCGCCTATGTAAGATGATATAATACCTTTTTTTGCATAAGTTTTACGTGACTTGCTTGCACCTATGAGGCAAAAGAAATCTCCATAAGAAGCTATTGGTGTGTCGTACATTACGCCTCTATGCTCGTGCTTTCCTAGGCTTAATGCAATGGGTTGCATTTCTATCTTTTGGTCTACGTCTATAAAACATTCGTTTGCAATTTTAGAGTAATCAGTTTGTTCTGGCTGTTCTGTTTCGTATGGGTTGTATTCTATCATTTAAAACATTGTTAGTTGTTGCTGGTGCTGCTTTAATCTTAACATGGCTGCATCGTAATAGTCTTTGTCTAATTCGCATGCTGTTAGATCATACTTTAAATTATGAGAAGCTAAGCTTATTGATCCGGATCCTAAATGCGTGTCTAGTATCTTGTCGCCTTCCTTTGCGTAGTTCATTAACAACCATTCGTAAAGTTTAACTGGTTTTTGTGTTGGGTGGATTTTATTTAATTTATCTAAATATGCCGAATACCTAAACATTTTGTTTGCACCAAAAAAAGAAGTCCAGGCGTACTCGCAATCTGAAAAACTTAAACCTTTTGGTATTTCTTTATCCCAAATAATAAACTTTCCACAATTACCTAAATCAAAATAATTACCACCCCATATAATTTGGTTTTTTGAAACTCTTTTTAACTCTATAAAATACTCGTCTTTTGGTATTTGAGAATCCCAGTCTTTAGCCTTCCATTTTCTATTTTTTATTTTTGATGCTTTTGGAGTGTTGCCTATACCCATATTCATATTAGCTAAATTAATCCCATAAGGAGGATCAACTATTGCAAGCTCAAAGTGATTATCAGGATAGCGAGCCATTAGCTCCATGTTACATTCGTTTGTAATGTTTATCATAATATTTTGTTTTTAAATTGATCCCTTAGGCTTAACGCTGGAGTATTCTAGTAGGCTTCCCATTCTAAACTTTAATCTTATCCAGCTAGCACAATGCTGTTTAAAGTCAGATAGGTTTTCAGGACGATCTTTAATATCCTTTGACATCAAATGTATAATAAATAAATCTACTAGGTTTCCTAGTTTGCCTTTAATTACTTTATCATTTCTATAAAGTGATTCAAGCCATGTATGCTCATTAGCCATGTCTTTAACTAATTCATTGTAATAGTCTTTATGATCTTTAACATTGCTTAAGTCATAAACAACGCCAGCGATTTGCCTATTGTTGTTGGTTAGTGGTTTACTTGTTACTGGTTTGTTTATACTATCACTGCTTTCGTGTGTGCTTTCTTGTTGCTTTGATGCGTGCTTTACGAATGCTTTGTCTAGTGCTTTGTCTAGTGCTTTGACGTTTTCCGATAGCTCAATTATATTAGATGAATATTGATTTTTGCTTCTTTCTATTAATATAAAGAAACCTAGATCGATTAATTCATTAAATGTTTTAATGTATGATGCGTAGCTTTTGATGCCTATTGCCTCCATAGTCATAGTAGTTGGTAAACCAAATTCTTTCTTCCATCCTAAGCGGTTGCAATGCTCTACACTAAAGAAATATAAAGCGTAGTGGTTGGGCTTAATTTTACTAGGGTTTTCAAAACTAAAGTCTACAAAGTTTCTACTAAGTTCGTATCCATTCATAGTTAATAGTTTTTATCATTATTATAATTAACGCTAAAGTCTATTGTGTTAGTTCCTTTTTTTGAGTTGCAACTTTTACACAATGTTTGCAAGTTAGATATTTTATTTTCACCTTTTTTATTAATGGGTACTATGTGGTCTATATATAAATTTTTAAAACTGCCGCAGCACAAACACTTATACTTATCTCTTTTAAATATAAATTCTCTTATATTTTTTTTACCTATAAATCTTTGTGCGTGCCTTCTAGGCTCTTGATATATTAGTTCCTTAATTTTATAATAATTTTTAATACTATGCTTATATATTTGAACAATCTTATAATAATCTTCTGAATTAATTTCTTTTAAGTCTCTTAGCTTACTAAGTAACTCCAATACTTTTGCATAAGTAGGAGGATCGATATAGGTTAATTTGTAATAATTATTAACCTTGTAATTAATGTTATCTAACTGTTGATCAATTTCTTTTACCGTTAAATTCATAAAATAAATAAATAAAAAAATCCTTTACAATCAAGAGCGTTTTGTGGAACTGGCTCTATCCTGTAAAGGAGTTATAATATTTTACGTTGTAAAGTTCCACCAAAACAACTGAACTACGAATATAAACTAATTAATCCAATAATTAGCAATTTAATTCATTTAATTCAATAGCCCTTAAAATACTATCTATTGCCTCCTGATAATCTTTGTTAACGTCTTTAAACCCTCTTTCACCACCTTTGAGCAGTTTCTTTATAGCGTGTTGAGTTGCAGGATTAATGACGTTAAACGCTTTTAAAACATCGTATACGTCTATGTTTACACCTTTGCAGTCTACGTGGTATTTGCTTATTTGTTGCTTTGTTGCAGCTCTTTTTGCAAACTCTCCTTCACTGTATAAAAGTAAAGATCGAGGTCTATCCGAAATATAATCCATCCAAAAGCGACCTTTTAGCTCGTGTATATGTCTAGTTATTTTAACCTCCGTTAACTCAATCCATTTGTCGTAAAATAAACATTTAATAGCTCTAGCACCTTTAAAATGATCTTTGACTTCTTTTAGTGTATGTTTCATAATTATTTTATTTTATAATAATAGTTAGAGTTAATATTTTGCATCCATAACATAAAAGCTAATTTATTGTTAGGCTTCCAATTTTTAGGAATGTGATTAATTGTTAGATTCATTTTTGCTTATTTAAATAGTAAGAGTTTCTTTTTTGGTTCGATAAACAGATCGCTATAAAAGGTTTAAGCCTATCCTTAGCCTGTTCTATATGTTGGGGAGTAAGACCTTCTAATAGTTCTATAAAGTCTTTAGCGTGTGCGTAAGATTCTAGTTTTGAGTTAGCCCTACTTAGGTCTTTAATACTTTTATCTAAAGTCAATTGCAACAACTTATTTTGGTTGTAATATTTTATTGATTCTGTAAAATCTAATGGTGATTCATTAATATTTTTATTTGTTAATATATCCTTACACCTTTGATAAATATCTTTATATCCTGGCTCTCTTTCAATAAGCTTTTTAAACTCGTTGCGTGCGTGAATGACAGTTGAATGATCTTGCTTATTTATGCTGCTAGTAGTTTCTAACGAGCAATCTGTAAGCTCTTCGGCAAGTCCGTAATATATGTATCTTGGGAAAACTATTACTTGCTTTCTGCTTTTGATAGATATGTCTGGTATTCCGCTTATTGATTCTACTACCTCTTTAATCTTCTTTAACATTTTTTTGTTTTAGGATAACAAAATTAGACTATTATAAGGTTATCAACAGCTGTTTGGTATTTTATTTTACTATTTATAACTTGTATAAATAAACAAAAGGTATTGTGTAATATATCAAATGGTTGTAAATTCGTAATCTAAAGAAAACATTATGACACTAGAACTTAAAAACGTTGCGCCTTATTTACCTTATTCATTAAAAGTTTTTTACTATTCAGAATGTACGATTGAAACTATGATCGGATTAAATGAGCATACAATTACTACGGACTGCGATGATTGTGATTATAGTGAGATCAAACTAATACTAAAACCTCTTTCAGACTTAAAGGAGTTTAGCACAAATGAATTTCACAATAGAATGCTTGTAAAAGATTTTTCATTTGATGAAGTGCAAAAACTAATTGCAGATCACTATGATATATTTGGCTTAATAGAGCAAGGACTAGCAATTGATATTAATACACTAAATAAATAATTATGAGCAACTACCCAGCAGGATCAGATAACAGCGCAGCACCTTGGAATGATGACGACAATCAAAACCAATGCGCGTACTGCGATAAGCCAACTACTAGATATTATTGCAGTCAACAATGTAAAAAAGCCGATAATGAATAAGAAAACAAAGGAATACCTGAGCTACATTCTAACCGAAGATTTTGACTCTATAGATTGGGAGACTGAATATATTTATTCTAAATCTGAAACTATTGTTAGGGCTGCCTTAGATTTAGGATTTGAAGAGCTAGCTGTGCAAATGGTTAAAGATGCTAGAGATGAAGGGTATTTAATAACATGGGAACAAAAATAACAAAACATAAAATTATGGAAACTAAAACACATTATAGAAAAGTTGCAAAATCAGATCACTTAGGAACTCCAGACCTTGAAGATATGACAGAGCAAGGACACGATTTGATTTTTACTATATCATACGTAAATCAAGAGTACGGAGCTAAAGTAGCTGGTAAAAAAATAGATGCTAATATTGCATACTTTAAAGATTCTAAAATAAAACCATTAGTCTTAAATGCTACAAACTCAAAGGTTATTAGGGGGTTTGCATCTAGTCCATTTGTAGAAGATTGGAAAGGCTTAGTCATACAGTTGTATTTGGATGCAAGCGTAATGATGAAAGGTGAAAAGGTAGGAGGCGTAAGAATTAGACCTATACAACCAGTTGTAAAAAAGGTATTGCCTATGTTTACAGAATCTAATTTTGAGAAAGCAAAAGAGGCTGGTGCGTCTTTAGAACTAATAAAAGGAATTTATACAATAACAGATGAAATATCTGTAAAATATGCAGAATATGTTAAGTAAAGAAATAATTACAGAGCAGCGTTCTGAGGAATGGTTTGAAATGAGAAAAGGACTCTTTACAGCTTCACAAATATCTCGTTTACTAGGAAAGGAAACACTAGCCAAAACAAAACAATCTATTGATACCTTTGCATTTGAAAAGGCAGTAGAAACTGTTTATGGTGTTGAAGAAGATACATATACATCGGTAGACATGGAAAGAGGAACTAATTTAGAACCTTTAGCATTTAATAGATTTAAAGATATTAAGTCTTTTGAATTTATAGATGTTCGAGAATCAGGCTTTTTTACTTTAGGTGATCACGCTGGCGCAAGTCCTGACGGTATAGTTTCAAACAATAGAAACCTAGAAATAAAATGTCCTAGACGAAACAAGTTCTATAAAATAGTTGCTAATGGTATTAAGGAAATGGATGCCGCTTATTACGCACAGCAACAAATGCAAATGCTTTGCTCAGGTACTGAATCATCATATTTTTTTAATTATTATCTTCACGAAGGGATAGAATACTGGCATGAATTAATAGTTGATCGTGATGAAAAAATGTGCGACTTAATTAAATCTAGAATCTTGATGGCAACTGAAATAAAAATAGAATACATTTCTAAGCTAGATAAAAACTCTCAGTGGTAATGAACGAGATACTGCTTAAAATATCGGCAATAATAGAACTATACGAAAGCGGCAGCTGGATTACTGAAGATAAGTTGCGTGTAATGCAAAGAGAATTAACTTCTAATATATTCTTTATGACAAAGTATAACATCGAGTATTTTAACGCTCACAATGCAATACAGTATAAACATAAAGGAAGTGTCTCCAGCGGCTTAGTATTAGCTAATGAGCAAGTGCCAGAACTAAGAATGCTACGTAAGATTGAAGGCGCTGCGAATAACGTTGTAAATGCCATGCGATCAGAAATAACCTCACTAAGAAAATAAAATGACATTAAACGAACAAAGCAAAAGGATAGAGAGTTGCTGTAAAGACGCACTCAAAGACATTTACAATCACAAAAGCCTTTTAGTTAAGCAATACAATTATGAATATAAAAAGATAGCAATTCAGCACGCTAGAAAGTATGGTATAAATTCAGAGTTAATAGTACAGATAGTAATAACAGATAATTTAACAAACGTTTAAAAATAAATAACATGAGCGAAGTATCGGGAAAAGTAATAGTAATAGGAGAGATAAAAGAATTTGGTGCAAAGGGATTTCAAAAGCAAGATTTTGTAATTGAAACAGAAGAAAAATATCCTCAATCAATTCTTATAGAGTTTCAACAAGATAACTGCGATCTAACCAAACCATTTAAGGTAGGGGATAACGTCAGGATAGGTATAAATATCCGTGGTAGGGCGTGGGACAACCCGCAAGGGGAAACAAAGTATTTTAATAGTTTAGTAGGGTGGCGTATTGCAGAGCAAGAAACAGCACCAGCACCTTTTCAAAATACAGTTGTTGAAAATAAAGTAGATGAAGATGATTTTTTACCATTTTAATTAGTATATTTGAATTCATAATTGTTTTGTTTTAAGTGAGAAAGCCCTACTGCAATCCGTAGGGTTTTTTTATTTATAATTATTATAAATAACATAATAATACAATCTTATAGTTGTATATCTATAAATAGGTTGTATATTTGAACATAACTTAAAACAAACATCATGAACGCAAGACAAGCAGTAGAAGCAAACAATCAAATGGTAATCAACTTAGTAGAATTAGCTAAGAGAAACGCAGCACGCAGCGGGAAAACAATATCAGAGGCTATTGATAGCATCGTAGCTCTTTATATTGAAGAAGCAACTACCAATAATGCAAAATGCGCCTGGGATATTAGAGGTGATGAGGCTAAAAAAATGATCGCGCTAGAAAACCAAGATCTGCAAGTAGGCCAGGAAATAGCTAAATCAACTAATAGATTTAATTCTGAATTTTTTATTGGAGAAGTTAAAGAAATTAAGGGCGACAAGGCTCTTATATATTTTACCTCAAGATATTTAAGCCGCTGGTGTAACCTCTCTAATTTAGAGGTAGTAACAAAATCATAATTAAAAAAGCCCTGTACTTAATTGTTCAGGGCTTTTTTTTATTACGTATAAGTGTAATATATGTAAATTATTACACCTATTTAAAAGATGTGGGTAAGCCTTGCGACCTGACCGTGTTCTTTATGGTGTATAAATCCCTCAACCGCTTTAGGTGCGTGCTGGTAACCTGAACGATGATGCCAGCCATCAGTGCCGCTAGGACTTCTTAAAGTCTCTATACACACGCTAAAAACATCCCTTGCAGTCTTATGGTGAATATGGTGTCCGTAAATGTAACGATGCTTACATTGATGCCAGAACTCGCTGGCTTCTTCAGCCATTAAGCTGTGGAGCTTGTCAACCTTTGCGCTATCCATGTGAGTAGTGCCTATTAAGTTTTTACCGTAAACAGTGTACTTACGATGCCTCATATCATTGTCAAACGTTACCTGTTTGCAATTATGAAACCAACTTGAGATGCTATCTAATAGCATAAAGCCGTGCGTAAAGTCATGGTTAGACGGATTAAAAACAACCTCAACGTCAGCAACCGTTAAAAGCCTTTCTATAATGTCAACTAATAAACGTTTAGCCATCATAAAGTTATCATACCACAGACCGTCGGTATCAACTTTTGTACCTCGCGTAGTTGTGCCACTTGTATTATCTACGTGCAAAATATCATTACCAGCTATAAATAAAACTTTATCTATCTCGTAACCGCTAGCCTTTTGAATTATACCCTCTAAGCCTTTTTTAACGCGCTTAATTGCTATTTGACTATTATATGTTTCCCCAGTCTCAAAGCTACTGCAAATCTTACCTATGTGAATGTCTGCCGCGTCAAAAACTAAACAATGCTTATCCTTTATCAATTCACGTTTAAAGGTTGGATATTTAAAAGCATATTTTTTAGCCTCTAAAATAAAAGCCTCGTGCAATTCTTGCACATGTTCAATCTCTTCTTTAATTTCTGGCTTAATGTATAAAGGATTTGTAACCCTTACGCTTTCCTTTTTAGTTTTGAGCCATAACATAGGCGCGGTTGTAGGATCTGCACCCACATTTAAACATGCTTGAATAATACCGTTTGATCTTAATTCCTTTAAAAGCTGCATTTGGTTTTCTGTTAACAAGTAACGACCGTTAATATTTCCTTTAGATGGTTTTAATTCCTGACCCATAGCAGTTGCTTCGGAGTCGTTTAATCTTACTCTTAATTTACTCATTGTTATTTGTTTTAATAAAAATACTGTTTTTAACTATAGTAAAGCCTTAAACCATTTTAAGGGGTTAAGCGTGTTCTTTTTAAAACTAAAATATCCATAAAATGAAACAATAAATAACAAGCCTATCCATAACGCTAACATTGTATTACCTTTGCGGTCTATATTCAGCGCCTTAATTTTTTGTTCACTGTTTAGTTTACTTTTTTCTTTATTTGTAAAGTAAATAGAAGACTTATCAATTTCTGACAAACTATCCTTTGTCTCATTAGTAGATTGTTTACCAGATTGCTTTGTAGAAGTGTTCACCTTATCAAAGTTTGTAAACGTGGTCTTTTTACCTTTGGGAGTAGTTTCTTCCTCAATGCTGGCGGGTTTTGTCTTATCAGATACGCTGCCCTCAAATTGCGTGTCTGTATCGCTTTGTATTATTATAACCTTTGTAGTGCTTGCAGATTCTTTTTTAACGTCATTGACCTCTTTAAAATCGGTTTGAGATTCTGATTGCGTTGCTGTTTTGACCTCTGATTTGTCCAGCGCTTTTTTACGCGAGCCGCATCCTGTGATAAGGAATAGTGCTAGTAGTGGGATTAGGTTTTTCATATTGTTATTTTAAAGTGTTAAAATACGACCAATTAATATTTATGCTACCCTTATTAATGCGGATAGCATAATTTATTTAAAGATTCTGGCATACTTAATAGTCAATTCCTTGCGGTGTGCCAGTCCGTTGTAACCTCCATTAATTGCCCTAGTTAACCCCTCTACATTGTCAGCGTCGCTAAAACGGTTTAATCTGTTTTGTGTCCAGAACCATAAAGCCGCGATCATTGCATCCGCTTCATTAAGTAATAGGTCTGGATTATTTATGTACTCAATGCCAGTATCTTTTGATAGTTGAGTGTAGTTGTTTTTTCCAGTCAATTGAATGAATCCACGACCTCGGTATTTCCATCCGTCACCGCTGCACTCATTACCATTACCCATGCGATTAGCATAGACCTTATTCGCAATATCTTCGGGCATTCTAGCGAATAAAACAGCAGAGTTAATTCCAAAGTACTTACCAAAGATTTTTAATAATCCATTTGCGGAATAGTTAAGATTCTCGCTTATTGGTTTCAATCCGCTTTCATGATCTAGTTGAGCAAAGAAATGTTTAAGTCTAATATTAGAGGTCATTCCGTTGCGCTCTAAAAGAGTTTTATACTTTTTAGATAGTTCTAGTGCTTTTTCCATAATTTAAGACTTCTCGTATTTAGTTAAACGCCTTTTTAACAGTTCGTTTTCCTTTTGGATTTTTGTGATCTTGGTCTCAAGCGTTTGTATTACAGTCCTCAATGACTGTTCGTTTTTCTCAAAAATTTGAATCTTTGCATTCATAGTCTTGACCTCGCTACTCATTAAAGTATACTTCAAATTCATGTCCTCAATAAAGACCTTATAAGATGATTGCATCGTGCCGAAGATATCAGCCTTATCTTTTTTCACTCCAACAAAATAGCCACCTACCATAGCTGCAAGCCCTATTATTTCCCTCCAGTATTCTAGTAGTTGATTCATTTTTTAATCTGCTTCTACATTATCAATTGATGCTTTTGCGTCTGCTTTTAAAATAGAGTTTTCAGATTTTAAAGTTTCAATCAAAATCAAAGCGTCTATTAAAACTTGATCTAAAATATCCACTAAAGGAAACCCTTCTTGAATACCTATTGCTACGCTCTCAACGTTGTTTTGTTTTTGAGTTAATATCTCACCATCTTTTAAAACGGTATCTAAAAAACCAATGTGTGCTCCTGAAATGTTGCTATCTGGATTCCAACGGACTAAAAATTCGTAGGGTGTTCTTATTTCTGTAAATTCTGACATAATATTATTAATTTGATGTTACTGTTTCGTAAGCGGTTGCACCACCTATTCTCATTTTGTTTAAGCTAGTGTTAAAAAATTGTGCACCCTTAACGTAAGCTGGTTCTGTTGCCGTTGTGAATTGACCTGATATAATTGTTCCGCTTGCTTTTACGTTTCCGTTAAATACACCATTACCCAAAGCGTCAACTGTAAAAACATCCGTTAAATTTAGAGTGCCTTTTAAATAAGTTAAGATGATATCATCATTACCTATTGTAATGGTGTTTGAACCTTTTCCTTTTGCGTTATAACCAATTGCTATTTGATTTACTTGATTGT
>Ga0209414_1001368_pt1 | contig 11530 bp, 13 predicted proteins | sample LakVidmifraction_4_FD_181154 | JGI IMG/M metagenome (GOLD analysis project Ga0209414, IMG submission 181154) | Hypersaline microbial communities from Lake Vida, Antarctica - Brine Hole Two &gt;0.2 micron (SPAdes) (version 2) | ecosystem: Environmental > Aquatic > Non-marine Saline and Alkaline >... | reverse complement strand
TCCAAAATAATCTCGTTGAAATTGATTACTAAGATACTGAAAATCAATAACTTAAACAAGTTTAATTGGTTGTTTTTCAACTAATTAACTTGTTTTTTACTATAATTTCAAACCTTGATTCGCATTATTAACAAAAGCTAAAACAAATACAAAAAAATATAATGGTTTAAACATTGTTATTGCCTTTTCAAATTGAAATATGATTCATTGTGCTTATATGACAAAATGTTTTCGTCTAATCTTAAAATAATAAAAAATTCTTTTCTTAAATTAAATATAACTACAATTGTATTGTAGTCTTCTAAAAACCACCTTCCTTTAGTTTGGTGTTTATTTCTATCATTAAAAACAAAATCATCATTATTGAAAAACTCAATTGTTCCAATTTTATCCTTCCAAGTTCCAATTAACTTCTTTCTTAAATTTTCAAGCAAATTTGGATTTTTAACCTTCAATAATTCAATTTTAGCTTCAAATTCTTCTTTTGAAAGTATTTGACTATCAAATAGTGCTTTTAGGTTATGATATTCATTAGAGTTTTGAACTTGATAAGTTAACTTTTGTTCTTCTAAAAGTTTCATTTTTTCCTCAAATTCTGAGTCAATTAGAATCCCTGATTTCTTGAGCTCATAAAGACTATCTTTTATAGCTTGTATATTATCTTTAACACCCACTTGTCTTGAAGTATTTAAGCTATCCTCCTTTTGCTTCTCAAATATCACATTTATATTTTTTTGTAAGGTTTGTTCTTTATTTAAATTTCTATTTTCTGAACTATTAATGTTTATATCCTCCTTAGAAGCACTTTTAAAAAGAAAATAAGCAAATAACCCCCAAATAAATACCCCAGAAAACATTAGTGGCGCTCCATTAAAACCTCCGAAAAAAGCCACAATAGCGAGAATAACACATATAAACCCTCCAATTATTTTTAAGTTTTTCATTTTTCAATTTAATAATTTAATAATTTAATAATTTAATTTCTATCATTTATAAATCTATAAGTTTTTCAAATGTCCAGAGCTAAAATTACAGATAAATATATCTTTAATACCTCCTTGTTCTTTATGAATAATATAAGCAAAATCGGGTTTGTTGCTATCGCCATAAAATTCATAATTCAATTCTCCATTATAACAACCCCTGCATTTTCCCCTTATAAAAGTTGTCTCTGTTAATCCACTTTCTTTAACCCTATCAAATTCCTTTTTTAAAGAATGCAGAAATCTATACTTATCTAGGTCTTGAAAGTATACTTTTTCTTCTATTAATGGTTCAAATATTGATGTGTCTAGTTTGACACAGGATTCAATAAATTTCCGTATTATTAGTTCTGCTAGGTCTCCACCAGATGCTTTTTCTCTTACCTTAAGTTTGATTAATTCTGTTTCCATAACGGCTATTTTGATTGACCTTGAAATTAGAGATTTTAGACTTAATATGAAAGTATTAATTAGCTTATTTATTCTTTAATCTAAATATCATCAGGTCTTTTATTTAATCTGAAAATTTTATCATTATGTCTATACGTTAGCTTTAATTCACTAACTTCAAGTATCATAAATTTAAAATTCTTTTTACTACTACGCATCAATATTTTATGGGTATTATTTTCATATATATGTTCCCAAGTACCTTCAATAGAATCATTCAGAAGGTACCAATTAACAATAATAAATTCTTTCCCAAATTGAATACCTATTGATTTGTTTTCCCAAATTCCTAAAAAAATATTTAAGTTAATTTCTTCACTAACTATTGGCTCTTCTTTATATTTCTCTTTTAATTTACTTGTTATAATTTCAATTTTCTCATTAAACTGTACAGTATTAAATAACCCTTCGTTTTTCAGTTTAAGAAGTTCTTGATATTCTTCTGATGATTTTACCTTATTATTTAGAGAATTTTCATTAATCTCTTCAATTTTTGTTTTATACTCATCTTCAGTCAATAATTCACTTTTCCTAAGCTTTTTTAAACTTTCTTTTTGCTCCTCAAATGTCAAGTTTATATTTTTTTGTAAGGTTTGTTTTTGTTCGTTAGTTGATAATTTTCTTGTGTTATCTTGTTCTTTGTTGGCACTATATAATAACAAAATCGAAATAATCATTAAAATAGCATATCCCGTAAAAGCACCGTATAAACCTGAGCCACTTTCTTCAATTGACATTTGAATGATAGTAACTGTACCAAAAACTATAAGGACAATTGCGATTATTATCTTAAAGATTTTCATTTGGAGTTCGTTTTGTTTTCAGTTGTCAACGAAAAGTCAATTGGATTGTATTCGAAAGTTCCACTAAAACTATTACAACAACTGGCATCATTATTAGTCCAAGCCGAATAGTCTCCAACAACAGTTTTTCCAAGTCCTTTGTATGTTAAAATGATTTTATAAATATCATATATTCCTTTCTCTTCAAATGAGTATTTAATTTCTTGTTGGATTGTTTTGGTAATGTTTTTGTTCGTAAGAAGTTGTCCATTATTTGAGTAGACTAACAAAGCAAAATCAGAACCGATTCCATTTCCGCCAACACAATTATAGGCTGGAAAATAAAATAGTCCATCTTTAATTCCATCAGAATTGAAGTCATACTCCATAGATTGGATTTCTTCTAACCCAAAATAAGCATTTGGGTTTTCTTCCTGCCATTTATCCCAGTTATCATCTTCTCTACAGGGTTTTCCAACTTCTCCATTCAAGACCAGTTCCTTTTTCCATTTTTCAATTTCTGTGTTAAAATCCGAAGGTTTTTGTTGAGCATTACTGGTGTAGCTCATAAGTCCAATTGCAACAATTGGGAAAATGATTTTTTTCATAGCATTGAATTATTAGTTACTAGTGATTAAAATTAATTCATTCCTCATAATTGATTTAATTTCAATAATTATACACCAACTATATTTCTTTCATAAATACTCAATTCATCCTCTATTAAACTTATCATTTGATATTGAGGCATACTTTCTGGAAATCGCCAATTAAGAGAATGCTTTCCAAAAGCAATACTATTATGATTCCAAAAAATTGAAACATCTTCAAAGCCGTGACTAATTGTAAAACTTGTTACTACTAAGGAATCTTTAACGGATAGGGTAATTGAAGTATTGCTTTTATTCACAACTTTAATTCTAGGAATTGTAGCAAAATGATTTATCAATTCTTTATATTTTAAATAAAATCCTCCTTGGCTTTGAACACGACTTACCTCTTCTTTCTTATCTAATAAGAACATTATTAATAATCCTCCAATTATCATAATTACCCAAAACATACTTAACCTTTTAAAATTATACCATCCATATTTGACTGAAAAATCATTGCTTTCCTACCATCGTGAGAAATTGAAATAAAGTATTGATTACCACTATGCATAAAATCAAAATCAGCCCGTTCCTCATTAGATTTCATAGTTAAATACATAGTCCGATTGCTGTCTTTTAGGGCTACAGATTCAATAAAATACTTCCCCGAATAATTAAAATAAGGAATTACAGAAACCTGAAAAATACCATTTGAATGGTCTATTGTAGCAAATTCAATTCCTTTATAAAAAATACCACTAGAAAATTTAAACTTGTTATAAAAGTATTTCAAAACCTAGTTATTTTATCCATATATTTTTAACCTCTTCTACAGAGCTTATAATTATTGATTCAACTTCATCTTCTGATATTGAAAACTTTCTTGAATAAGAATATTTTTGATTTATACTATCAGTCCTATAACTTCCCAAAAAACCCAATATGCGTGTACCAGCAAGAATACTATCAATATTAATAACTCCAGATTTTACTAATCCAATTAAACGAGTGTCACAATCTTTAATTATATGTCTTTTAAATTTAGTTTTATTTGAAGAAAACATAATAGTTCTATTTTAAATTGAATTAATTTCCGTTTAATTGTTTTACAGTCTCATCTGCTTTTGAAGATTCCATAAAAACAGTACCAACTTGCTTATAAATCACTCTTTTTCCACAAACATTTAACGCATAAGTAGCTCCGTGCAAACCCTTTTCCTTTTGAAGTATTTCAATATTCTCTTTAGGACAATTCTGCTCTATTGAAACTGTACTAATTAAATTTCCCTCTGTATTTCCCATCAATGTTCTAGTTGCTGAACCACAAGAAATAACAAACAATAAACTCGAAATAAATGCAATCTTTCTCATAAAATTAATTTTTAAGTGTAAAAACAAATTATACCGCACTATAATTAAAGTCGGCTTTAACAAATATTACGAAAAATATTTGAAATAACACATATATGTGTCCGTTTATTTTTTGGTTAAGTCACACTTTTAAAGCGTGATTACAAAAACAGAAAAAAAGCTATTATTAAAATTAGGTCAGAATATAAGAACCTACCGTATACAAAATAATTTGTCTCAATTTCAATTGGCAATTGAGGCAGAAATTCCAAGAAACCAAATAGGACGAATTGAAAGAGCTGAAATCAATACTAGTATTATTACTCTTCATAAAATAGCAACGGTTTTAAAGGTTGACATATTAATGCTACTTACTTTATAACAGATAGTATTTTTCCTAAGCTTAAAACACTAGATTTTTTAACTAAGTTTTTGGTAGTACTTTCATTATTCTTTTCGTTCTTCTGAAAGCGTTGGCAAAGACATACTCTTTTGCAATTTTTGGTGTAGCGTTGGCTGGTGCGAATTGCAAATGTGTATGGCTTTACGTGGTGGCATATTCAATACTAAAATATTCATTTACATAGTCAAACGGTATTTTTTCTTGCTCCAGTCTCCAATTGTTTGTTTTCAAAATATTATAAAGATGTTGTTCTTCTTTCGTAAAGTTTAATTTGATTGAAATAGTAGTAGGTGTACCGCTGTCGTTTTCAAAGAACTTTTCAAAGGTTTGTTCGTCCATTAAAATGCTCTTTGTTTGAGGGAAATAGCTTCGGAATTGCGATAAAATTTCAAACCCTTGAACGTCTATGTCTCCCCAATAAAGCAAATCAATATTGTCAAACCAGCTAACATTTTTAAGATTGTAAACACTATATCCGCTACCAAAAACTGCAATAGTGTCATCCATTTTCGGAAGTGTCAAAGTTGTATAAAGAGTTGTTTTGTTTTCTACAACTAACACTTTTTTGACTGGTAAATTCAATGTTTCAAATTGACTTATGGGAATAGCAATATCATCAATTCCTGAAAAGAATTTTTGGCTGATTTCCTTATCAAGAACTTTAAATCGTATTAGTGGTTCAGTATATTTCAGGTTAAATCTTTTCTCAAACTGCTTTTTGTTCTTGTTGCTATGTTCTGAAACTACAACATCAAGCAAGTCTTTAATCACACTTTGATTTCGCTCAATAAACTTGGTATGAACTTTTATTGGCAGTTCTCTTATATATAAATTCGGTTTAGGATTTTGTTTGAAATATTGGCACACCTTCAAAATATTTTCCCATTCCGCTTGGTTTTGAATAATCTTTCTTGGATTTATATTAATCCATTCTTTTAGTTGTGGAAACGTATCGGTTATTTTAGTTATGCTTTCTTTGAATAATTCAACTTCTTCTTCTTTCCTTAAAAACTTCAAGTAGTCATTTTTTGTATCAAAACAAATGGATGTTGGTAAATCTTGCGTACCTACATATTTTGTTTTTACTTGCTGAAATTCCAAAGTATAGCCAAAGCCCTTTTTCTCTTTTGATTGGCTGATGAGTAACTGTAATTCCTTTTCAAATTCCTGTAGTGATGATTTGGTGTATTTCTTATCACCACGAATGACCAATTTCGAGAACGGAATATCATCAACTAAATCTTGAAGAAAAGGTAGATATTTTCTTTCGGACTTTTTCCTTATTTCCTGTGGTGTAATCATTGATGTACATAATTTGCTTTCTCTTCTTTGAATTGTTCAATTGGCATATCGTAAAGCCAAGAGTGCCTTTCTTCTTTACGTTCAACAAAATGCACAAAAGAAATTTCGTTTTCTACAATATGGATGTTATCACTTGGGGTAACAACCAACAACTGTAAATGAAGCTGTTTGCAAAGCGTAATCAAATATCTGGCTTTGTCCTCATCTTGGGCTTTAAAGGCTTCGTCAATTGCAATAAATCTAAATGAATTGCTTTGTAAGCCTTCCTTTGTTAAACCAAACTGATATGCTATCGCAGAACCTAGAACGGTATATGTGAGTTGAGCCTTTTCGCCACCTGATAGTTGCCCCATATTTTCATAAGTCTTGAACTTTGAATTTGTTTCCTTGTAAAATTCTTCTGCTTTATAGCTAAACCAAGAACGAACGTCCATCACTTTTTTACGCCATTCTTCTTTATCCAACTTTGAAATCAATGGTTCTATATGATTGTTAAAGTGATGTTTTCGTCCATCAATGGAAGCATCAACCTCCCTAATGTTTGGAATGGCAGCGTTGAGTAAATTCCTAAATTCTTTTACTTCATCATTGATTTTATTGGGGGCAACCAGTTGAATATAGGTCTTGGGATTGCTTTTGAAATCAATCTCTTTTAAAGAGTCGTTTAAGTGCTTGATATTTTCTTTTATTGAATCAGACCAGTTTTCAAAAAACATTCTAAAATCACCTACTTTGTTGGTAATGGTCTCTTGCAAATAGTCGTTAAACTTCCTTTCAAATTTTGGAAGGTTGTCTTTTTCCAACAGTTCCAAAAGCTTCTGATACTCAATGATAAATTCCAAATGTGTTGAATCAGGAAGCGAACCCACATCAGAACGCCAATCTTTGAACTTATCGATAATTAACTCTTTTGGTTGCTTAAAAGTATTTATTTTGATTCTGACTTCGCTTTCTTTTTGTTGCTTCTCACTGTTGAGTCCTGATATTTCTCCAGAATTTTTCTCTTGAAAATTATTACGGCTTGTTTCAAGGTTGTCGTATTGAGTGCTTAATAAACTTGGATTTTGTTCTTCAAATTCTGACACGTCAATCTCCCCTAATTTCTCAAAGATAGCGTTGTTGCTTTCTATTATTTCTTCAATTTTTTCTTTTCTTGCCTCCGCTTGGAAAATCTCCCTGTCTTTATCTTTAATATCAACTTCAGAAAGTTGTTTTAAATTTACTTGAACATTTCCAAGCTGTTCTTGCAGTTGTTTTACTCGGTCATTAGTTTTCTCTAAGGCGTCTTTGTCCTCTGTTTTCTCTTGAATTTGGTTGGCATAGGTCTGCCAGTTAACATCATCATATTTCTCATACTTTGAGAATAAATTGTGGCATTCATCTTTGAAGCTTCCTAATGTTCTTATTTCGATATTTTTATTGGCGATTGCAGTCTTATTTTCTTTTTGAAGTTCTTGTTGCTCTTTTAGTTTAACGGTTAAGGTTTTAATTTTTTCTTTGTTGTCCCATCCCAAAACATAGTTTTCTTTTCTTGAAATGTGCGGACGATCGTCTTTTTCGTGCTTTCCTTTTCTGAATTTTATTAATCCGTTTTGAGTGACTACCATTTTGGAATAGCGTTCGAAATCTGTAAGACTATCCACACAAATAAAATCAAATTGATTCTCCAAATAGTTCTCAATCCATTCCTGATATTCCGTTTTAGGCTTAATTTCAATTTTATTGACTAAAGATTCCTCGATGATATTTTTTTGCTGAAAATTTTTGAGATAGTCTTGTTTCTCATATTTATCATAACGAATCCTTCCTCTCAAATTATTGTTGTTTACATACTCGTTTACTTTTGAATAGTATTTTGGCGGAACAATTAATCTCAAAGCAAAATTGTGAAGCACCTTTTCAATAGATGATTCCCAAGCCAATTCATCTTCCTTTACCTTAATCAATTCACCAATGAAAGGAATTTCTTCTTTTGTAGCCCCAATATTTACAATTAGCTCATCACGAATTCTAGCATCATTTACAGGAATGTTGTTTTTGTTCTTTTGAAGCGTTTTAATTGTTTCTACTAAATCATTTGTCAATGCTTCAAAATCATCATCTTCGTTTTTCAAAACCCGAAGATTTTCAGTTTCAGTTTCAACTTTTTGTTGTGTGCTTAGTTTTAATTCTTTTGCCTTTTCCCTGTTTGCTATAAAAAAAATTTCGTTTGGATTGGTGCTTAGTTTTATGCTTTGAGCGATTTTGTTGTAATCGTCAAGTTTACCACTTCGTAATTCCCGGCTTTTGTCGAGTTGCTTAATCTCTTTTTCTAAATCTTTAATTTTACTTCCAACTTCATCTTTTTCAATTGAAATAGAAATTTTTCTTTCGTCCTGTTTTAAGGTTTCTTCTTTACTTCTTAATTCACTTAATTCTTCATTCAGTTGCTTTAATTTCGTTTGGTATTTTTTAAGTTCATTTTCTCCTAATTCCACTCCTTTTTTTGCAAACCAATAAACTGCCGTTTCTTTTGATCGCTCTAATTGTTGCAATCTTTTTTGAATTTCATTTAGTTGTTTAGCAATGTCGTTGATAGGCGTTAGCTGTTTAATTTGTTCTTTGGCTTTTTCAATGTTGGTTTTTGCATCCATCAACGTCAAGAAACTTTCTTTGAGTTGGATGAATTCGGTTTCGGGATCTTCCTCCTCTAGCATATTCGTTCTGATGAATTCATCTAAATCTTCTAAAACTTTTACTCCAACCACTTGATTGAATAAGCTTAATGCTTTAACAGAACGCATACCAAACAGATTCGCCATTCTTTCTCCATAATCTGTGGGTCCATTTAAAAATTCGATTTTTCGCTTGGTGCTATTTTCATTATAAACTTTGTCCAAACGTTTTTTCCAATTTCCTTTTGAATCAAACGGATAAAAATCTTTATCTATCTCTAATGGAATGTGAGCAATACCAAATTGTCTTTTTAATTCATTACCAGAAAACCAGCGTACTTGAAATAATGTGATTTTCTTTTCGTCAGTGTTTGTAAAATGAGCAAGAATTACCGAGTATGTGCTAGTGTCTCGTAACTTTTGCGTGGAAGTAGAACTTTTACCTTCTTCTTGTATGTTCCCATAATGCCCGAGTACATAGGTTTCTTCAGTTCGATCGCCTTTTTTCTCTACACCTGATGACTGATTGTAAAAACGGTTTCTTTTGGCAGGAACCATTAAAGTAAGCAAAGCGTCTATGTATGTGCTTTTTCCTGATGCGTTCGCACCTGTCAACAACGAATTGTTTCCTTGCGGATTTATTCTGAACACTTTCTCGTCAAATGTTCCCCAGTTAAAAACTTCCATATATTGAAGTCTGAAACCTGTTGTGTTAGAACTTGTACTAAACAGACTCAACATATTCCTGCAATTTTGTTTTAAAGTCCTGTAATATATCCAGTGTTATTTTTTCTTTGATAATTCGGTGTATTTGGTATTTTGTTTCGTTTTCTTTCTTGCTTATTTCCTTAAGATAGCCAAATTCAATAGCTTTATTTATATAACTATCCAATCCCTTTTGAAATTTCAACTTGTTGTATCCTTCTTGTAGAAAGAGCTCTAACTCATCTTTAATTTCGGTGTCGGTTATAAATTTTTCCGTAGCCAACTGTGTGGGGTTGCTGTCAAACTCCTCTAAACTTTGTCTCAAAACCACAAGAACAATAGATGTCTCAAACCCTATCTGTCTTCTAGTTACCAAACCAAGTGTTTTGCCCTCGCTGTCTTCGAATTGCTTTACAAAAGCAAAACCATCATCTTTCTTTATAATAAGTTCCAGACCAAGTTGACTAATGTATTCCTGAATTTCATTTTGATAATGGATTACATCTTCCCAAACAGTTGAGTTTCGTTCAACAACTCCTTTGAGCAACTTTACAATTGCTTTGCTGTATGGCTTTATATTTTGTTCTAAGTTGCTCATCTGGTCAATATGATTTCAGGTATTCTAATCTGTTTTTTATTTTCGATATCGAACACAATACTGTGTGTCTTTTCAGAATTTATAGTGTGCTTAAACTCTTTCGCAATGCCGATATATCCAAACAATTCTGGCAAGCCTTTTTCAAGTCCTCCATAATTTTTAACTATTTCAGAAAGAGTTGTTTGAGATTTCTCATTGAGAACATCTTTTATCCTTTTTCTTAGCATTTCTTTATCAATGTTTGATTGAGCAAATAACTTGCTTAGATACTTGGATGAAGTGATATCATCTTCGGCAATTATTGGTTTATTTGTATAAATAACATCTTCTTTCTGTTCAGAAGTCAATTTACGTTCAAATGGTATGTTTATTTCAATATCGACTTCAAGTTCCAATGAAATATCGGGTTTTCTTCTTGTCTTGCTGATTTCAACAAGTTGACTTTTGATTTCTTGTACTAAGATTTTTGTTGCTTCTGATTTTGAATTCTCATTTTCACGAATGATACGACTTAGTTTTTCAGCCATCTTATCGTTGGCTTTATAGACTTTTTGTCCTGAACTGTGAAGATGTCTTTTCATTCCTTTAAGAAAAGGATCGTTAACGGGAATTGATTTGTCTTCTAAAGTTTTATACAGCTCCTTAGTCAGGCTTTCCCATTTATTTTGTAATTCAGGATTTAAAATAAATGACCAAAATGCATAAAAACTCTTTCCTTGTTGACTATCCTTTAATTCATCTAATGCATCAAAAGTAAATTCCAAAATATCGCTTTTGCTTAAACTTCCATCAGCGTGTTTTTGATAAATCCCTTTTGTTATTTCTTTGAAATTCTCTTCTACTTCTTTGAAATCAGATAACAATTCTTTGGCGGATTGATTGATTTGATTGAAACGTGGAACGATTTCAAATTCTTCAAACACTTTTACATCTTCGCCAATCTTTATTCGTTGAATTTGTTGTTCGATTTCCAATTTCTTTTCTTCCAATAATTCAATACGTTTTTCAGTATCTTCATTGGTAAATTCAACCAACTCTCTTAATTGGTTTAAAATGTTGTTGAACTTTGATTCTGTCCCAACAAATTCTTCTTTTTTTAAACTTGACAGCCAATCTATAGTCTTGCTTGAATGAGCAGAAAGTTCATAGAAAACCTCTCCCTGCTCATCAGAATAATTAGTTAAGAAACCTCTGTTTGTCCAATTTAGAATGTACTTTTTGGCTTTCTCTTCATATGTATCAAAAGAAGTAATTTCACTGTCTTCGTCATTTTCAACTTGCTTGTATTCCAAGAAATCGGCTAAATGATTATGAATATTTTCTGTTGAAATCGCACCTTGTTTACTAAAAAATATATTTATTAGAAACTCAATAATTATTTCTCTGTTTCGTAGACGCAGTAATTCAACACTTGGCGAAGTATTTAGGGTTTCTAATGTTTTTAAACTTTCAGTCATTATTATCAACTTTGTTCAGAGTTGGCAAGAAACAGCTCTTTTGGTTTTTTAAGCGTTGGATTTCGTGTCGGCAAAAACCAAATGTGCTGTTTGTGCGGTGGCTTTTTTGTATGAAACACAACGAGTTTTTAGTCGAGTAGACAAGGGGAATTTCACCCCAAGCCTCTCACAGAACCGTACGTGATAGTCTCCCATCATACGGCTCTTCTAAAACACATTATATTAAGAGGTTCATCCCCTTTCAGGTTGACCA
>Ga0209414_1001367_pt1 | contig 11535 bp, 11 predicted proteins | sample LakVidmifraction_4_FD_181154 | JGI IMG/M metagenome (GOLD analysis project Ga0209414, IMG submission 181154) | Hypersaline microbial communities from Lake Vida, Antarctica - Brine Hole Two &gt;0.2 micron (SPAdes) (version 2) | ecosystem: Environmental > Aquatic > Non-marine Saline and Alkaline >... | reverse complement strand
CTTTCTGTCCATGTGTATCGTCCCATAATTATCGTCTCCTGTTCTGTCATAAGTAATATCTATTAATGATATACTCACTCTAACATAAAATTCCTGTCACGACAATCATTCTAACACAGAGGGCTATCTTTATTCCAAAAAAACTCAACGCCTGCTTTGACTTCGTCAAAATATCCCATTGATAAAAGTACATTATATATTTTAGCTTCTAACCATATGCCTGGTTTCTTCATCACATTTTTTAAACCTTGGTCATGGTAATTAATATATAAACTCTTTTTATCTTTACTTAAATGATAATTTATATAGTTCTTATCTTTCAAGTACTCTAATAAATTAATCAATAAATACTGGGTATAATCATTTACTCTCGATAATAAAACCATAGAACTATCTAAATGCTTTTGGTCATTAATAAAAATTTTGACACGTTTAAAAACATTGTGATTTAGTTTTTCAAAGTAGTCATAATTACTTGAAATCCATTGAATATAATCTCTTACACCTTGAGTAGAAAAGGTCTGACTATCCTCAGAATAAATACTACCACCAAAGGAACCGACTAAATCATCAACTTCGTACTCATAATCACCTAAGTAATGCTCAACAACATTATTCTTCTTAAATTCATAAAGCAAAGTATTATTTTCACTTAAAACTAAACGACTATCAATATAATCTGAATTACTAAATAATACCATTTCATTCACATTAATATCTCCATCAAAATAACCATAGTTTTCATCAGAATATTTTAAAATAATTGAATTAATTTCACTATATTTTTTAAAACTTTCAATTATCAAAGAAATGTTGGGAAACTCATCTAAAATATATTCTTTAAAAATATTAATATCATATCTTTTATAATATTTGTTATTGACCAATAGAATTATTTTTTCAATACCAAAATATTCAATGGGTAAAGTCACGGGTAAATTAAATGCATCTAAAAAATAAAATAAGTTTTTCATAAACTATCCTTTTCTAATTATTCTGCCAAAACCCTAAGATACGGATTTTACAAGTCCAATGTTTGATTTAAAATTTCCTTTAAAAGCAATCATTTTATGATTCTTATAATTAATAGTAACTTCTTCTAACTCTATATTAAATATTGAAAGTTTCTTTTCAATTTGTCAATCAATACCTGTGGCAAAACTTAAAATGTTTTCAATTAGAATCCTTCTTAATAATTTTTCTTTTTCTGTCGAATTTTTATATCTTCTATAGTTTATTTGATTTAAAGCGATCCAAGGACTATGAAATACATAACCATATATATTATGATCATCTACAAACATTTCAAAGGTATAAGTTTTTAAATCCCCTTCTAACGGTTTCATAGTTCTTTTTTCCTAATTGAATTAAATCAATCTCTAAAAATTACTTACAATAATGTCTGCCCCCTTACCAATACCAATAATATAAGGTTAACCACTAATAATTTTATATTGTATTAAGGGATATTCATACCTGAATTACCTTCAGGTTTATGCTGATGGAAAAGTCTATTTCCGTATCGATTGGCAAAAAACCTCTTAATTTAGTACCATAAGTTATTGGTAACACATCCTTAAGAGGATAAACTAGTTCTGCAATGTTAATTTCCATATTCGTACTCCATTTCTTTTATTCTTTTAATAATTTAAGATACACTAGTCCCGATGCTAAAGCATCATCTTTTGGATGATGCTTTTTTAAGTCTATATTCAAGTATTTAAATCGATCCAACATTGGGTCTAAATTTTTAGCTCTTAAAACACTTATGAGATCATATAGTGGGTAAGGCATTATCGGCTTTTCTACCCGGTTGAAAACTCTTCTTAAAAAATTTGTTTCTACAGGAAAACCTGCATCAACTAGTTTTTCACATGAACTATATTTTTTATAGAAAGAATAAAATGCCAAATCTAACATTTCTTGATTTTCGAACGTTTTTATAGTTTTAAGTTTAGGCAAAACTTCTTTTTTTACAAAGCCTGATGTCAACTTAATATCTATTTTGCCTTCAAATTGATCAATAATACTAGCAGTTTGTTGATTAATTACAACCGCTCCAACTGCAAAAGCCTCTCCAAGTAATCCATCTGATTCAACATCAATGGATAATAGTAGTTTTTCCATAATTAATGACTCATTTTTTCTTTAATCACTCTAAATTTTAAATACCTTTTAATTTCTTTATTTTTGCTTTTCTTTTTCTCTAATGTTGCCTGGTCTTTAATTTTATGTTTTTTCCAATTGTCCAGTTCACCCATAACCTCTTCAATGTACTCAAATACAATTTTTTTCTCGTTTTTATCTAAAGTACTAAATATTAATGTTTTATTTATTTCTTCAATTTGCTCATCAGTGAAATATTCCATAAATTCCTTTAACTCACATTCTAATTCATAAATTTCTAAGTTCCCATTAATATAATTTAAATAAGAGTCTTTTAAATCATCACCTGTGGGGAACATAGTCTTTATTCTATCTAAAATATCAGCCGACATATAATCACTATAAATACTTTTAATTTTACTCTTATTTTTTTCTTCTTCTTTTTTCTCAATATAAGATTTTAAATAATCAATGGAATAGTCTCTATCAAAGTACCCGTAGCCGACATTAGTTTTAGCACCTACACCATAAATTAATAACATTTCATTAATCATTTTTAATTGTTCTTCAGCAGTAACAAAATCTAAGTCTTTTAAGAAAAATCTAAATTCTATAATTACATTTGGTTTGATTTTCAGAAACTTTATTGGCACTGGATTTTTTATAATATCACTATGGGGTGCTAAGTAATCTTCAATCATTATTTCATTATTTTCATCTCCATCAATAATTTCTGCATCAAAAAAAACAAATGAATTACCTTCAGTTTTTTCATTAAAAAATATATTTCTAAAGTCAATTAATTGATCAAGGGTTAAGTCTAAAGCAAAGTGACTATTAAAAGACTTCAAATTATCTTCATTAATCTGATCTAGAAAATCTCTTATAGTCCCTTTAACGCTAGAGCCAGGTAAATAAGGTAACCCAGTCGTATAATCGAATTGAAAACCTGTTTTAAATTCACCATCAAATCCAATACTATGTGGTAAACCAATCCCAATCACTAACCCGGGATATGTTGTTTTCATTTTTAAAGTATGCGTCCAAGGCATTAGTGAATCATCTTCTACTTTATTAATAGTGAAATTTGAAATATGTTTGTTTCTTCTTTCAATAAGTTTTTTACTTTGATCACTAAGAGATTGGTCTGTTATTGCAGCATTAATCATTTCTTGATTATAACTTAATTTATCTTCAGACTTGTAGTAGAACTCATTGAATAGTAAACCTAAATTATTTTTCTGCATCCTACTCCTCCTTTACTAAACTATAAGTTCTAAAGGCTAATTTTATTGCAATGGCTGCATTAATCGTATCTTCAGTCGCTTCATCAACTGAATTTTCGAAACAGTAAGTCAATAGATCTTTCTTTTGAGGTAATTTTTTATCTTTTCTTAGTATTTTTTCAACTAACTCTATTACCAATTTCCGATCTGCTTCGCTTGATTGGTTTTCATTTAAGAAAAATGCAATTGAAGGAACAAGGCCACTTTGGATGATACTTGCACCCAAAGTTGCTATATAACCATTAAATACTTCATTTAATATCTTCTTTTCTTGATCAACTACTAATCCATTATTTTTTTCAATCATTTCATCAATTGCTTCTATTGCAAAAGGTATATAATTTTCAACAACTCTTTTATTCATCGTAATCACCTATTAAGTTGAATCTTGTATAGCCATAACCTATAGTTGCATTACCACCAATCTGAATTACTTGCTCCACTAAACTATTTTCAAAATCACTTATTTTTTTTTCTTCATTTAATATTAATGTATAAAATTTAGATTTTTTTGGTACTATTTCTTCATACCATAAATTTTTATTTTCTCCTAATCTGTTTCTTGCTAAAACAGGAAGTTTCTGAGCAATTCTTTTAAATGATGTGTCATCAAAAATAACTAACTCATCATCAAATAACTTCACTAGGTCTTCAGTCATAGTAAATTCTATAGAATTCACTCCGTAATTTTCTACAATTACTTTTTCATTACTCGTACAATTAACTAAACATGGAAGATTAGTTTTTTGTACCACTTCTAACAATGCTTTCAAATCAGTCATAAGTGCTTCATTAATTTTAAAGTTTTGAAAATATCTTATTAATTCTTCAATAATTGAAATGCTCGTTGCATTGAAATAGGATCTAATATTTGATCGCACCGGCATTGTTAATAAGTTAGCTTCGAAAAAACGGTATTTTCCTTTTCCTAAGTCCTCATCACCAAAAATTTCTTTTACATAATCATTTACATTTTTATTATTTTCAAAGTGGTGTCTCAAAGCACCTTTTAAAGACGAACCGTTAATTGTTGGTAAAGATGTTATCTGATCTCTTTGTATTTGATTGTCAATAATATTGTAATTTAAATCGCCACTACCAACATGCATATTTGTAATTGAATCTAAAACATAAAAGTTCTTTCTCATATATCCTCCTAATCCACCTGATTATAACCTATTTTCAATAAATTTTTATTGTTTCTGATTATAGTTAAAATATCTGATTTTTTATCATCTTTTAAATAGTAAACGCTACTTTTTTTAATAAAATTATACTTCATTTCAACAAACTGATAATTCTCATTGCCTTTTTTTCTTCTGAGATTCCTAAATTCATTTTCTTGAACAATTGAAAATTTAGTGTTTTCTCTAATTTTGTCTAATTGTTCTCTTGTCAGAAAAGCATCACTTCGGAAAATTATTTTATCATCATAAGTGTCTAATTTAGTTTCATTCGTAATCTCTTCAATAGTCATGAAGAAACTCGAGCGTTCTTTCCCTAATTCAACAATACTATCCTTTAATTGAATTGAACCATCAATCTCCAAGGCAAATGTAAAATAAAAATGATTATTCAATGTTTTGAAGTCTTGTTTAAAGAAACCTTTTTCATCATCTTCTTTCTTATCAATGATTAGATTGCCAACTTCTTCATATGTTTTAAAGATAGTATCATTCTCTACTATTGCATTTTTTACTGTTAACCAGTTATTCGTTAAACCACTTTTGGGATTATATTCCTCTAATATACATACACCCTTATGGTTAGAAAAACCATCATATGACTTTAACTGATATGGCGTATAGAAACCTTTATCACCATTTGAGATATTATGATTAAAAGGTGTTTTATTTAATAGACCTTTTTCCTCGTGATATAAGTTAACAGGTCCGATTAATTGAATACATCCGAAATCCTGATTATCTTCTTCAATTGAAAAACTTTCAGATCCAATTAGTTTTTTCATCTGATTGTGATCTTCTGAGGTGTACTCACTGTATTTTTTTATATCAAATCCATCAAATTGCTTTAAAACTTCAAAACGTAACATACCTAAAACAGATGTTTGTTGTGGTAAAGCTCTTGATTTAATATAATAAGATTTAGGCTTTTCTCCTTTGTAGGTGGATTTTTTAAATCTCTTTTCACCACCAAAAAAATACTTCCCAAGAGGTTTTAATTTAATCCTATATTTCATTATTGCCTCCTTTTGAAATAAAATCTTTAATTTCCAAAACATTGTAAATTTCAGATAAGTCGAACTTTCCCTTTTCTTCTCTATAAGTGTTTATTAAACTACTGATATTATTGATATAGTCTTCAAATTTTATATGAACATCTTTGTTATAATTATTTTTAAAATAACTCTTAATTGGTCTTTTTTGATCAACTAAAGTTTTTAAAACAACATTACCTTCTCTAAAACTATTCTTAATAGATTTTATTTCTGCCTTATTATTACGATCATTCTGAGTTTCTAATAACAGATTTTTAAAAGTTCTATAAGTTTCTGAGCTTTGGTTTAATATGACTTTAGAACTTTGACCGCTATGTTTAACAATTTGAGTTGCTATTGCATTTTTCTTAAGATTATTAAATTCAAAATGTTTTGCATCGCCAAAAAGTAATCCTTGAGCTAAAGATAAGCCTTCGTATAATGGATATTTATGATAAGTAATGCTTAAGCCAAAAGACATTGATACTTCTTCTTCAGGAAACTCTTTTTTCATTGTTTCTTTAAAAACTTTATTTAAGTTATCTAGCAAGTCATAGATTGTTAATTCTTTTTTCATGTCTCTGGATTTGAGTGGTGCAAAAAATAATAAATCATCACCACCGGCATATAAAGTATAAGCTTTATAATCATCTAATACCTTTATTGCTTTAATAATATATTCATTTAAACTATTTGAAAAGACTTTTAGCCTTTCTAAGTCTTTTCCTATTTTTTTTATAATGTTACCAATATTATCACCATCACTTTGAACAATGGCATAATATTTAGATTTTGAATCATGTATCTTTGCAATATATTCAGTGCTTTGAATTTCTTCATTAAGTATATTTGCATCGGCAGCTAAAAAACCTTTTTTAACGACTTCGTTAGACAATTCTTTCATTAAATAATTTATTTTTTCTTTTGGTAAAACTCTATAATCAAGCTCTAACGAATCTAAAATTTCATTCATGTCAATAATAATATTTTCTACAGCATTTTCATTAATAATAGCGTAATTGATTTGAAAATAATCTTTCAAAAATTTAAATATTTTTTTCGTATTATTATCAGAAAATTTTGTAGCAATATCTAAAACTACTTCATCAATATTTTTATCAATCTTTTCCTTTAATAGCCTGCCATCACATGTATTATTAGTAAATATTAATCGATCAGGATAAATTCCTACTCTTTTTATTTGATAATTTTCATCTAATTTCGCTGGAAGGATCTGTTCATCCATTATTTCAGATGAATCAAATTTTTTTATTAAAGTTTTCATTAAATATGAAAAAATATAACTACTACCCCATAATTGACCTGTATCATTTGCTGATAAAATAGTCTTAACAATTGGTCCAATAGTAACGCCTATAATTTTTCTCATTAATTTACCTCCTTAAATTCAAGATTCAATAGCCCTACTTTTAAGAAATCTTGCAAATTGAACTCATTTTTAGTAGGTGTCATTAATTCGAATGATACTTTTCTATTGACTTCAAAATTAAATTTTCTATTAAACATCCGATCATCAATTTCATTTGAAAAAACATAAATTTGATTACCTCTAACTTTAAAAACTAAAGGTGATGGAAAACGCTCAATTTCACCTTGTAAATCTTTAATATTCACTTTACAGGGCTTACCATGGTTTAAGGAATACTCATTAAATTCTGCTAAACCAAGTAATGCTCTAGTAAATCGTGCTTTCTCAAAATCTACATCTAATGATTTTTTGTTTTCTGAAGGATTTGTAACTTTTAATTTATTAAATAAATTTCGATCATTTTTATAAATTTCTGATTTTATTTTTACCTTTTCCCACCGAATATTTTTATCATATAGATAACTCATTAATTCAGATTTTTTATAACCACTAAAATTCTTTCCGCCCTTTCCGCTCTTTAAAATTTTATAATTTTCATCTATTACTTTTAGGCTATTAAATGGTCGATTTGTCCTAGACTTAAATTTTTTTACAAAAACCGGTGATTTTTTCATTAAAATCTCTTCTAGATTATACTCATATTCACTATGAATACCATTGAAAGTGTTAAAAACTGGTGTGAAACAACCGAAACCCTTATTTTGTCTTGTACCAAAGTTATTATAAGCAAATACGTAGGGTATTACTTCTTTAATTAATTCTAATACTTTTCTATTAAATGAAAATAGATTTAAAGTAATATCTGATTTTCCTACAACGGCTTTCATATCATTACCACCCATATTACCAAAATATGGTGTTCCAGGTTGTATATAAATAGTTTCTGTAGAACCACTTATATTTATTTTGTAAGGTGCCTTCTTACCATTTCCAAAGTCTTTTTCATTAATGACCTCTTTAAAATTTTCATATAAATCCGGTTCAATCATTTTAAGTTCACTAACAATAAAGTTATCAATTTTAGGTTTTAATTCCGTTCCTCTAATCGTCGCATTTGGTAAATTTGATTCAAAGTGAATCATAGGCGTTTCTTGTTTTAGTATGACTTTTAATAAATTCATCTTACTCCCTTCTAAAAATTTTATTTTTTTGTCTTAAAAAAATTTTCTTAAAATATAATAATACAGACGGTATAAACATGATAAAAGACGGTATAAACATGAAAAAAATAACTATTATTAATGCGATATAAAATGGATCTGCTAAAACTGATAAAACCGAGAAATTTGGCGTTTTTTCAACTAAACTGAATCGATTTTGAAAAATATTAATGCCAAGTAATCCAGTTAAGAACGTTGGGATGAGGAACCATTTGTTTAAATTTTCAATCCATTTCAATGATTTTTCGCTTTTTTGAGATTTTAAATACTTTGCATAATTATATAATGTAGCCATTTCTTCTTTCAATTTGCTTATTTCATTATTAACATTATTAATATCTAACAGCATGTTGTAAAGTTCAATTCCTTGTTCTTGAGCTGTTACTTCCCTAAAATATAGTCTATTTGTAAATTCAATATAGTTTTTATATAAATCATTAATTCGTTCTGAATCTTCATTATTAAAACTGGAAATCTTAGAAACTTCATCAGAGAAATTTAATATACTTGCCCGTTGGGCCAAAATTAAACAAACCATTTCATAATACAACGTCTTAACATGAACATTTATGAATTCTAGTTTAACGTTTTTAGATAATACAAAGGAATATCTAGAAATTCCAAATAAGGTTTGGCAATTAGTCCATCGCTTATATGTAGACTTTTCAATAAATTCTTTCTTCATATCTTCATTTTGAACGGTTAACTTCTCTGAATCAATGTATAAATACTTGTACCAATAATCACTATCTTTATATTTTTTTGCCTCTAGTTCATTATATAAATTTTCACTAATAGAATCTTTTTTTGATTTGCAAACATCTATTAGTCTATCTCTTAAGATATATGATATTACAAACATGCGATCATCTATTATCGGTTGAATTGATATTCTTTTTTTATCGAATTTTAAAATACCAAGAATATGATTGCCAATCTTAATATCTTTATTAAATTCTTCATATTTAAATTCTTCAATTAGTGACTCTTCATTAGAAATATCTAACTGAATCTTAAAAGGTAATTCTTTTGCTCTTATTGAATACAATACATTCTCAGAATTGTCCGCTAGATTAAAAAAAGGTGGATAAATTCTTCTACCCATACTATTTATTTTTAGTATATCTGATGCTGCTGCATGTCTTGAATTTTTAAGAAAAAATGACAGAATCCCAACACCAGTTTCATAAATCTTGAGTTCTATTTTATCAATTGTTAACTTGAAAGTAGTTAATTTTTCTTTTGCTTCTTTATTTGTTTTAGCCCTATTGTCTTCTAAAACATCGATTATATAATAATTTTCTCCACTTAAATCATAATTATAGTTCGTTACAATCTGATCATTTTCAATTTCATTATTATTATTATTATATATTGCATCCTGTACGCTACTATAAAAATAGGTTTTAATATTATAATTTAAATTTTTATCAATATCTTCATTTGTTTTACTTTTTAAACTCTTCTTCGGTGTTTTCTTCCAATACCTTTCATCAATAATCTTACCTATATCCTCTAATTTTGTTTTTCCATCAAATTCATCCTTTCCATTCAAACTATTAATCTTAAATGGAAAGGAAAATATATGATAAGAGTATTCTCTATTTTCACTTATTTCAACCATCAAACACCTACTTTCTTACTCCCTTCTTAAAAATATTATAATATTCTGTATTTTCTGAAATATTAGATAATTGTGTCTTTATGTATCTATTCTAATGGATAATAAATCAAATTGTACTGCAACTAATAGTTGCTTATATTAATTATAACACATTTGATATTCAAAGAGAAGATGAACTTCTATGTGTTTTATATCAACATAAAAAAATGACTACATTGATAGTAATCATTTGTTTCAATCTCTATTATAGTGGATATGGTACTTAAACTCAATATCTAAATCATTGTCATTAATATATTAGAGTTTATTAAACGATAACTTTTTTATTATTTTAAATTAGCAAAGTAAATTTATTTATACCGATTTTGGGTGTTTAGTTTAATTGTTTTGTTTGACGCTTACTATTTTATAACGTGTTGAAAACAGGAAGGTTTGTGTGTTTCAGTTTCAATCCTTGTTTTAATGGATGATGGTATTTTACACGTGATAGCAATTGTATGCGACTATACAGAATAGTTTCAATCCTTGTTTTAATGGATGATGGTATTTTACAATAAATACAGTACAAAAAAGAATTGAAATTATACAGTTTCAATCCTTGTTTTAATGGATGATGGTATTTTACAAATTCACAGAGTTTTTATCAAATGACGCTATCTTGTTTCAATCCTTGTTTTAATGGATGATGGTATTTTACTAAGGTAATCATATAGTATTTCATACCCTTCATAACGTTTCAATCCTTGTTTTAATGGATGATGGTATTTTACAAAGTTTACCCTTTTATATACCATTTTAAAAAACAGTTTCAATCCTTGTTTTAATGGATGATGGTATTTTACGTAGATAAAGTATTCTATGATATTATAGAAGACTTGTTTCAATCCTTGTTTTAATGGATGATGGTATTTTACACACTCGCCCAACTGCCGTCATCTTTAAAACTAATGTTTCAATCCTTGTTTTAATGGATGATGGTATTTTACACCAGAAGGCGATCCGATCAACTATGGTAAAATTACGTTTCAATCCTTGTTTTAATGGATGATGGTATTTTACGTGTTAGATGGCGATTAAGGACTGTTAAACGTGATAGTTTCAATCCTTGTTTTAATGGATGATGGTATTTTACTAAATTACAATGGTAATAATATATTCAACAAAGCGTTTCAATCCTTGTTTTAATGGATGATGGTATTTTACATGATGATACAAGGACAGTACTTCAATATACAATGTTTCAATCCTTGTTTTAATGGATGATGGTATTTTACTTTATGATTTAACGTGGCAAGAAACAGAATTAACACTGTTTCAATCCTTGTTTTAATGGATGATGGTATTTTACTATATTTACCGATGACAGCGGCAATGAAATAACAATGTTTCAATCCTTGTTTTAATGGATGATGGTATTTTACTACAATGGTTTCCGTACAACATCAGCAAATCGTAAGTTTCAATCCTTGTTTTAATGGATGATGGTATTTTACAAGTGGAAGTCCGGAAACATCAAATAAGGTGGCGGTGTTTCAATCCTTGTTTTAATGGATGATGGTATTTTACTGGGCAGAACCCTTTTGGGCTTCCAGGGGGTTACAAGTTTCAATCCTTGTTTTAATGGATGATGGTATTTTACCATATTAAGAGCCCTCTGTGTTAGAATGATTGTCGTGACAGGAATTTTATGTTAGAGTGAGTATATCATTAATAGATATTACTTATGACAGAACAGGAGACGATAATTATGG
>Ga0209414_1001365_pt1 | contig 11545 bp, 7 predicted proteins | sample LakVidmifraction_4_FD_181154 | JGI IMG/M metagenome (GOLD analysis project Ga0209414, IMG submission 181154) | Hypersaline microbial communities from Lake Vida, Antarctica - Brine Hole Two &gt;0.2 micron (SPAdes) (version 2) | ecosystem: Environmental > Aquatic > Non-marine Saline and Alkaline >... | reverse complement strand
CTGCGTTATTTACAAGAGTTATCAGTTTTTCAAGAGGTTCTTTTATATTTTTATGAATAGTGTGGTCGTCTTCCGTGTCATAAGTGCTGTCATCATTATCGCTTTCCCACCAGACGGTTTTGTCATCAAAATATATTAGATCTCTTCCTGGGGAGAATGTGTTTAGGTCTATACTTCCTGAAGCTTCTGATTCGCGACATTTAGGCATATATGATTTTCTAGGAAAGCTTTCAGGTTCTTCTCTGAGAACGGGAGCTTTTACAATATCAGGTTCTTTGTTTGTTTCTGTAACAAGGTTCTCTTCGTTTGATATTTCCAATTTCTTGTCCTTACATCCTGAATTGCACATTAACGGAGTGAGAATAACAAGAGTTATAATCACAGCGGGGATGATATAGGCAAGTTTGAAGTGACCTGTTTTGGCTTTTTTGTCGCCTGGAATTTCCAAACGTGTGTTTTCATTCATTTTTCTTAACATAAATCTTTACCTTTTAGCTGAAAATTAGTAAGTTTTCCTAATAAATTGTATCTGGGTAACAAGTTAACGTAATCTTGGAGCATTTTCTTGTTTTAAACAAGTTGTGAAGGTATAAAAAAAATGGATTTTTTTCAAGTAAAATAGGAATAATAATGAAAAGAGTAAGTAGTAGGTTTGATTTTTGTGTTGTAGGTGGTGGTTTAGCCGGATTAATTGCGGGAATATCAGCAGCGCGTCGGGGAACAAAAGTTGCAATAATTCAGGATAGGCCAATTTTTGGAGGAAACTCATCTTCAGAGATTCGTATGCATGTTTGTGGTGCTCACGGTTCGAATATGCGGGAAACTGGGATTATTGAAGAGCTTTTTTTGGAAAATCATTATCGTAATCCAACATCGAACTATTCTATCTGGGACAGTGTACTTTATGGTAATGCAAGATATCAGGAAAATCTGGAAATATTTCTAAATGCTTCTGTGAGTTCATGTGAGATGGATGGTAATAGAATAAAGAGTGTTACAGCTTGGCAGATGACTACAGAAACCTGGCATACCATTGAGGCTGATATGTTTGCCGATTGTTCAGGTGATGGTATTATGGCTCCTTTATCTGGAGCAGATTATAGGGTTGGTCGTGAAGCAAAGGCCGAATTCAACGAGACAATTTCTCCTGATGTTGCAGACAAGAAGACTATGGGAATGTCTTGTCTGATGCAGGCAAGAGAACATACAACTTCTCAGAAATTTATTGCACCGGATTGGGCACATAAGTTTACAAAGCCTGAAGATTTAAGAGGCAGAGACGTTCATATCAAGCATACAAATCTCTGGTGGATGGAAGTTGGTGGTGAGAACGATAGTATTCATGATTCAGAAGAGTTAAGAGATGAGCTGCTGAGAATATCTTTTGGAGTCTGGGATTACCTCAAGAATTACTCTGACCTAAAAGATGAGTATGCAAACTGGGCTATAGACTGGCAAGGTTTCTTGCCCGGCAAGCGTGAAAGCCGTCGTTATATTGGTGATCATGTTTTGACACAGAACGATATTGCTTCTGAAGGAAAGTTTGATGACATAGTCTCGTATGGAGGTTGGTCTATGGATGACCATTTTCCGGCAGGCTTTTATCATCCTAAAGCAGGTACAATATTCCATCCAGCACCATCTCCATATGGTATTGCATATCGCACACTTTATTCGAAGAATATTGAAAACTTATTTTGTGCAGGGCGTTGCCATAGTGCAACACATGCGGCAATGAGTTCTACAAGAGTAATGAGTACAACGTCAATGATGGGCCAGGCTGTTGGTACTGCAGCAGCTCTTGCAAAAAAATATGAGACAACACCACGAGGAGTTTATGAGGATTATATTGATGAGTTAAAACAAACTCTTATGGATGATGATTGCTACATTCCTTGGAACAAGAGAGCTGTTTCAACAATTACAGCATCTGCAAAACTTACAGCTTCTTCAGGAGAGCCCGAGAACCTTAGAAACGGATGGAATAGGCAGATTGGTGAAGATTCGAATAGTTGGAGTGGTAAAGCAGGCTATAGTATTGAATATAATTTTGAACAACCCGAAAAACTTAAAGAGGTTCGAATTGTTTTTGATAGCAACCTTGACCGAGTAGATCCGGAGACAAATAGAGATGCAAAGAATATGAGGAATTTCTATACTCTTAATGCTCCAGAATGGAAAATGCCGGAAACTTTGGTTAAAGAATTTTCTGTTGAGGTCGAATCGTCTAGAGGAAACAAGAAAGTTATATTTGAAACTGATAATAATTATCAAAGACTTGTAAAAATTGAGTTGGAAGAATCTGATGTTGAAGTTGTAAGATTGATTCCAAAGAAGACTTGGGGTTCTCAGGAGATAAATATCTTTGAGTTTGATGTAAAATGATTAATCTAGTTCTTTTTCAGCCGGAAATACCCCATAACACAGGTGCTGTTGGGCGGACGTGTGTCTGCTTGAATGCCAATCTGCACCTTATTAAGCCTTTAGGGTTTCATTTGACAGACAAGTATATTAAGAGAGCAGGAATGGATTACTGGCCCTTTCTTAATGTGACTCTGCATGATTCATGGAGTGCTTTTCTGGAATCGGAAGATCCAGATGTTTTATCTTTTGCCTCTACAAAAGGAGATAAGACATATTTTGAACATGATTTTAAAGAAGATGAATATGTTGTATTTGGTTCTGAATCGAGAGGTTTGCCGTCTGAATTTTACGAGGAATATAGAGATAACCTTATAACAATTCCAATGCCGGGAGAGCATGCTAGAAGTTTGAATTTGGCGAACTCTGTGTCAATAATTGCCTATGAGGCGTATAGGCAGTTAACAATTAAAAATTAAGAATTAAAATTTAAGGATTAGTTATATAGTTAGATGGTTAGATAGTTAGATGGGTGAGGGATACCCCTCCCGCCTCGCACGCGAGGTGACCTCCCCTAAGTCAGGGGAGGAGCACTTTGGATCAAGAGGGGGAGAAAGATTAGAGATGTGTCATGCGTCTGGCGTCATGCGTCAAAGAAGATAATGGCGAAGAGTGGAAATAATAGAAGAGAGATGCGATAAATCTCGTCTGTACGTGAGAGAATATTGGAAGTCAGTGAGAATTGGTGATAGGCTTTTTTGAATAGGATAAATGAATAGATAGGGGTTTGTTATGACAAGAGAAGAATGTTTGAGACGTTTGCCTGATCTTTTAACTTTCAACGATGGAAAAAAGGTTAAAAATATAGAAGATTGGCAGAAACGAAGAGTCGAAGTTTACGAAGCAATTATTCCAGTGCAATACGGGGAACTACCTCCAGCGCCAAATACTATTAGTTTTGAATTGCTTCATGAAACAAAATATATTGATTCAGTAACGTCATACATCAGTGGTCGTGTTCGTTTTGCATTTGAGAAAGAGATGACTTTTGGGCTGAACTTATATGTTCCCCATGGTGAAGGAGTTTTTCCTGTTGTTATATGTGGGGATGGATGCTGGCCAAGGTATGTTTCAAATGAGGTTATTGATGATGTCGTTGGACGTGGATATGTTCTTGCAATATTTAATCGTTGTGAATTGGCAAAAGACGTTATGAAGGATGATGCTAAAGATATAGGTTTATATGATGTGGCACCAAAAGGTAACTATGGTGCTCTTGCTGCATGGGCATGGGGATATCACAGGGTGGTTGATGTTTTGACGGACATGCCATTTGTTGATGCTGATAAAATTTCCATTACCGGACATTCCCGTGGTGGCAAGGCGGTTCTTCTTGCAGCAGCAACAGATGGGCGAATTGCGCTGGTTGGCTCTAATAATTCAGGTGCTGGTGGTGCAGGATGTTATCATTGGCTTGATTCTGATGCTGAGAAAATTGAAAACCTACTTGAAAATTTCACGTATTGGTTTGCTCCAACTTTTTCAGACTGGATTGGTAGAGAGCTTGAGCTTCCGTTTGACCAACATTATCTTAAGGCATTGATTGCTCCCCGGGCGCAAATTAATATGACGGCAAATGGCGATTTGTGGGCAAATCCAGAGGGAACTAGAATTACTTATGAGGCAACTATGCAAGTCTATAAACTGCTTGATGTATCAGACAAATTCAAGTTAACACATAGAGAAGGTGGACATGCACATAAACCGGAGGATTGGAAGACATTTCTGGATTTTGCGGATGAACAATTTGAGAAATAGTTAGTCGTTTCTCGTTGATCTTGAATTCCTGCTCTGCAGGACAGGCTGGCAGGTTTATTAGGTCATTGAGTCATTTTCTAAGGACTTTAAAGACCTTAATGACTTTAAGGTCCTTAAAAACATGCTGCACTGGAACGTTGAACTATAACAAAAAGGAAAACAATGAAGAAGTCGGTTTTTATTTTAGGAAGAGGTAATTTTGAGAAAATTTATGAAGGTGCAAATTTTGCTGCTATCTCTGAGATGACAGAGGTTGTTGCGGAACCAATGACAACTGATGAAGTTTTAGCAAATGCCGAGTTACTAAAAGATGTGGAAATCATATTTTCTGGGTGGGGAGCTCCAAAGCTTTCAAAAGAGTTTCTGGATATGATGCCAGATTTAAAGGCTGTTTTTTATGGTGCAGGTTCTATACGTGGAATTTTAACAGATGAGTTTTGGGAACGGGATATAATAATTACAAGCAGCTATGCTGCAAATGCAGTTCCTGTTGCGGAGTATGCAGTGGCTCAGATAGTCTTGTCTCTAAAAAGATTCTGGCTTTATGCTTTTGGTATAAAAAGAACAGGAGCAGCTATGCATAAAGAAGAGGAGAAAATGCCTGGTGGGTATGGAACTACGGTTGGGATTGTTTCTCTTGGAATGATTGGTTCTATGGTTGCTGAACGTCTGAAGAATTTTGATGTGAATGTTGTTGCTTATGATCCATTTGCTTCACAGGAAAAAGCAGATAATCTTGGTGTGAAACTGGTTGAGTTGGATGAGCTATTTAAGGTTTCTGATGTTGTGTCTTTGCATGCACCAAATATACCTGCAACCCAAAAAATGATTAAGTTAGAGCATTTTGAGTTAATGAAGCAAAATTCAACTTTTATTAATACTGCACGTGGGGCTGTTATTGATGAAGAAGGAATGCTTGATGTTTTGGAAGAGCGATCTGATGTTTATGCCGTTCTAGATGTAACATATCCTGAGCCTTCAGAAGAAAATTCTCGAATTTATACTTTAGATAATGTAATATTAACACCTCATATTGCGGGATCCATGTCTAACGAATGCAAGAGAATGGGTGATTATGCAGTAAATGAGTGTAGAAAGTATCTTGCAGGAGAAGATTTGACTTGGAATATTTCTAAGGAGCAGGCTGCTATTATGGCGTGATAACAAATTCGGAAATGCGGAAATGCGAAAATTCGGAAATGGCAGGAAGAGAATAAATGCGAAAATGTGAAAATGGCAGAAAAGAGAACAAATTCGGAAATGCGGAAATGCGAAAATTCGGAAATGGCAGGACTGTAGGGGCTGACCTATGTGTCTGCCCTTAATTGTAGGGCGAACACATAGGTTCGCCCCTACACGGGAATTTTGGAATTTGCATTTTTATTCATTCGTCAACAAGAACAACGAGGTAATAAATGTTAAAAAAATATGTCAGCAATAAAATAGAGAAACTTGCAGAACTTTTTTCTGACCACATAGGTGGAGCAGGGGATGTTTTTGCAGAGGATGTTGTTGTTGTTCAAAGTCTTGGGATGTCCAGATGGCTGAACCTTAGACTGGCTGATGTTGCTCAAGAACATATTGTTGCTAATGTTAATTATTTCCTTCCCAGAAATTATATTTTCAAAATTTTATACTCTCTGCAACTTTTGCCGGATGTTGATTATATGAGCAGAGAATATTCACGATGGAATATATATTCTATTCTTCCTGAATATAGAGATAATAGTGCCATTCATGAATATTTACGGGAGCCTGGAGCTGATTTGAAAAGATGGCAATTGTCATCTAAAATAGCAGAGCTTTTTGACCACTATCTTATGTATCGATATCGACAGAATATCGGCATGGAAGATTTGTGGAGAACAGAATCATCAAGTACGATGTGGCAGCAGAAAATGTTTGAACAGGTGAACGTTGACGGTTCTACTGTTGTTGAAGTTTTGAATAATTTTTCTGCAATGGATTATGAGAATGAGCTTCGAAACCTTTTGCCGAAGTCTCTATCACTTTTCAGTATATCTAATATGCCTCCAATTTTCCTGAGATTTTTTTATGAACTAAGCAGGATAGTTGATGTTAATCTTTTTTATTTGAGTCCTGCAGAAGGTTTCTGGGGGGATATTGTAGCAAAACGGAAGCAGTTTGCCCATGAAGTTGATATGGAGCAGTATTGGGATAGTACTAATGAATTTCTTGCATTGAATTGTCGTCTGGGGCAAGAGTTTTTCTTGCTGTTACAGGATTTTGAAGGTCAAGCCAATGATGTAACGGAGGAGTATTTTGAGTCTATAGAGGAAAAAACAACCACATTGCTTCACTCTTTTCAGAATGATTTACTTTATATGCAAGAGACAAGTTTTGAGGATAATCAGGCTTGTGATTCAATAGTATTTGCAAGTTGTCATTCAGAAGTTAGAGAATTGCAGGTGTTATATGATTATCTTCTTAATATATTAAACGAAAATCCTAATCTTCAACCTAGTGATATTCTGGTCATGATGCCTCAAATAGAAAAATATGCACCATATATTAATGCCGTTTTTGGTCATCCTGAAATGGCAAAGCTCAGGATACCATTTTGTCTGAGTGACTCAAATAAGGCAATGTCTAATGATATTGCAACATATTTGGTTAAGATTCTTGATTTAGCAAAAGGAAGAGTTACCGCCACCGATGTAATGGATTTGTTGGAAAATGAAGACATTGCTAAAAAGTTTTATATATATGACAGTAATAAAGAGTTTCTTAGTCAGATTGTATTAGATACGAATCTTGCATGGGGAATTGACAAAGATTTTGTACAAGAGTTATGTGATGTTTCATTTGCAAATAATAACTGGCAGGACTGCATTGACAGATGGCTGACTGGTTATGCAATTGATAAGGAGTCGGATCTTGTTGGAAATGATATTTTACCATATGATATTGAAGGTTCTTCAGAGGCTATACTTTTGGGGAGATTTGTCGCTTTTCTCAAGAAAGTTTTTGAAACTATAACTTTTTTGAGGACATGTGGAGAGCTTTCCACTACAGAGTGGAGCAGGTACTTGCTGACATTAGTTGACAGCTTCTTTGCAAAGAACTATGAGAAGGCGGAGTATAGAAATCAGGTTATTCAGGCTATAGTGAATATAGAATTAGAGACAGAACAGGTGAACTTTGAATTAGAGTTGTCTTTAAGTGTTATCAGAGATATCATTTATAATTCAGTTAATTCAGAGACAACATATGCAGGATTTCTTCAGAGAGGGGTAACCTTTTGCAAGTTGTTACCCATGCGAAGTATTCCGGCAAAGGTTATATGTCTTTTAGGCGTTAATGATGGAGTTTTTCCCAGATCTGATAGCTTTATGGATTTTGACTTGATGAAGTTTGATCGTCAGATAGGGGAGCGGTCTGCTCGATATGAGGATAGATACCTTTTCCTAGAGACAATTCTTGCCGTCAGAGAGAGATTATACATAAGTTACATTGGTCAGGATGTTGTTACGAATGAGAAGAAAGCTCCCTCAATTATTATATCAGAATTAATGGATGCCCTAAATAAGAAGCTCGGCAATAAGGGAAAACTTTGTTTTGAAGAACATAGAATACAACCTTTTAACAAAAAATACTTCGCTGATTCGGGTCTGAACAGAAGTTTTTCTAAAAAGAACTTAGATGTTGCACTATCAAATTTGCGAGGGGAGATTAATATTGGTTTGCCGGGATTAACAGAACTAGGAGAGACAAATATTGAGATTCCTAAGGTTATACAAGTAAGTAGCTTTCTTAAGTTCTTTAAACATCCAGTTTTAGAATTTCTAAATTTTTCATTTAATATAGTGTATAGAGAGAATGATGTTGATGAGTTTCGAGAAGATGAACCACTTGAAATTGAAGTTGGTCTAGAGACTTGGAAATTGAAGAGACAGACATTTGATATTATGCAGAAGTATAGCGTGTTGACTAAGGATGATGTTTTCAGTGTAGTTTATGATGTTCTTTCAAAGGAAGGGGCTTTACCTGTTGGAGAAAAAGGTGTTAAAGAGTTTAAAAATAGTGTTTTTAATGATACATATAATCTGTTTAATACTTTTCATACCAACACCACTGGTTGGCAACGTGAAGATCTGTTTGTGGATGTCAGAGAGTCTGAGTTTGAACTGCATGGGAATTTAATTATATATCAGAGAGGTGATGAATACAAATATGTGAATTACTCGTTCTCAAAATTTAAACATGAGAGCGAAATGATGTTCAGACTTGAGCATCTTATTGCATCTGCAGTAGTTAACTGTTCTGGTATAATGATTTTTCAAGATAAGGTTATTGCACTTGGTATAATTGACAAAGAGACTGCTTCTGAAAGATTGAAAAAGCTATCATCAATATATAAGAAAGGTTTAAATATGCCACTTGCATTCTATCCAAGAATATCATTTAAGCTGTATCAGCAAAGCAAGAAAAATGTTACAGATCAGGCATTGTATGATTCCTTACAAGGCGAGTGGAAACAAAAAGGTCTTTTGGATTATAAGAACCTTGATGATTTAATGTTTTTTAAGTATTTTGGAGACTCAGCTCCGAAGTGGAGTTCCGACCTATTTTATGACATGAAGAGTAATGCTATTGAAATATGTGAGAACCTGTATTAAATTGTTAACGTGGGACTAGTCGAGTAAATGGACGAAATGAACATGATAGACATAATGGACATGATGGACTAATTGAACTAAAGTAACTAATGCATGCTTTCAGATCGCGAATACTGGGAGCGACGATGTCCTCATCGTCATTATAACAAGCTAAGCTTGTACCTACTCACGGTAGTGCAACGTATCACTTAACACTAAAAAACAGGAGGATTATATAGATATGGAATTAAGTCAGCAAACACTTTGTATAATATTATTGGTCGCTTATTTTGTCATCCTAATGTATGTGGTTACCAAAAGTAGCAAAAACAAAGATAGTGTAGATTATTTTCTTGCGGGCAGAAAATTACCTTTTTGGGCTCTATCAATAACATTTATAGCTTCCTGGTGGGGAGGAGGATCTGCAGTTGATTTGGTTGATCATGCATTCAATCAGGGAATCAGTTCTTATTGGATTTATGGAATGCCGGTGCTGTTTTCTGTTTTCTTAATGTTTCTATTTGCAAAGTCAATTCGCCGAATAGGCACAATTACTCAGCCCCAGTTGGTTGAGAAACGTTATGATAAAAAAGTTTCTTTGGTACTTTCCATCTTGATTTTGATTTTTATGATTTTAACAACTGCTAGTCAGATTGTTGTTATTGGTAACTTCTTTTTAATATTCTTCAATATAAGTTATGTTCAAGCAGCTGTTTTGGGAACTGGTATTGTTCTTGTTTATTCTGTTTTTGGAGGATTTAAAGGGGTTGTTATAACAGATATTGTACAGTTTGTATTTTTGTTAATTGCTTCGGTTGCAGTTTTTGTTTATGCATATGTGAACTCGGGGGGCTTTGAAGCAGTAGGAACTATAGCCCAAGAAAGGAATATTGATGGAGTATTCTCTTTAACAAAGAATTTAAGTACAAACATTGCATACGTTATAACATTCGGAAGTGCCTGGATGATTCAGGCAAATATCTGGCAGAGAATATCTGCGACAAAAACACCTAAAGATGCTAAGAGTATGATGGTTTTAAGTTTCTTTGCTTTTATTCCTTTGTATATGATTGTTACTATGACTGGTGTTTTCAGTCTTGGTCTGTATGAGACTGTACCTAAAGGAGGAATTGTACCTGCTATTATAAAGGATTATATGCATCCGGTATTTGGTGCTCTTATATTTGTTGGTATTACATCGGCTGTTATGTCCACAATGGACTCTTTAATTAATACAGGGGCTCTTGTGTTGTCTATTGACCTTTATCAGGAAAGAATTAATCCTGATGCAAGTTCTAAGCATATGGTTGTTGTGGGCAAGCTTGCTACATTGCTTGTTACTGTCGTAGCTATTATAATCGCTCTTTATATCAAATCAGTACTTGCAATTTCATGGATAGCAGCAGATTTTATAGCAACAGGTGCATTTGTTCCTATTATTTTAGGATTTTTATGGAAAAGAGGAAACTCAATGGGTGCCCTTGCATCTGTGATCTTTGGAATTGTATTTCCGTTGTATAATTTAATATCAAAGCTTGGAGTAGATTTGCCTAGATGTTGGGATATTGGTTCAACAAAGCAGGCAATCATTGGTATGGGTGGTTCATTAATAATCTATGTTGCAGTCAGTCTATTGACTAAACAGGAATATTCCAAGGCAATTCAATTTATGCACGAAGCTCGAGGTAAATAGCTTTATTTAGATTTCTCTAATTGCATCAATTTCGGCGAGTGTTTGGCGAACACTTTGGCAGTCTTTTAGACCGATAATACGAATAGGTACTTGTTGTCCTCCACCTGTGGTTGTTATTGCCAATACAGAAAGGCCAAAGTGTCGCATTAGTCTTCCATCCATTATTGTGTAGTCTACTAAAGCTCTAAAATGGATTTTTCTGTCAGTATTAATATAACCTTTGTTTACAACTCTAAGAAAAGCCCCTTCAACAATTATCTGAAGATTATCTGAAGTTTTTTTTGCACATTTGTGGCTGAATATAAAGTAAAGAATCACGGCACTGCAGAAACCTATTAATAGACCAAGTAGTGTACCTTTGGTAATGTAAAGAATTGAATCGTATTTGCTGGAATACTCACAGTCTTCTATTGCATTAATAAAATTACCAAATGCGCCAAAAAATGTTAATATATTCCAAAACAAGAAAGCTCTTGTTCGTAGGTATTTACGAAGCTTATCTCTATCAATCTCAAATTCAATTGTTTCAGGATATTTGTCACTCGTCATGGTTTATGTCTTTGGTTTTGAATTAGGCAGTATGCTACATAGGGCGGCCGAGCCGCAACCAAAAGAGTTTTAACCACGGAAAACACCGAAAGCACGGAAAGAAAAAAGAGAAGAGTTTTGTCACCGAATTTACGCTAATTAACACGAATTATTAAAAAAAGAGAAGAGAAGAGATTTTTTTGACAGAATGATTTTCGACAGAATGATAATAAAAAGAAAGAGTTTTAGCCACAAAGAACGCACAGAAACACAAAGAAGATAAGATGTTTACCACTAATCAAACGAATCTACACGAATCAATAAAAAATATTGCATTATTTTAATGCTATTTTATGTTAGCTGCACTAACAAATCTAGCATGAAAATTCTGCAATAAGGTTGTCATTTCTTTAATCTCAAATCGGTAGAAGATTATTGTGGTTTAGCTACGAAGTAGCGACAGAGTATAGCCCCGGGTGTAAACCCGTGGGAATGGAAGAATTATAGCCACAAAAAGGCACAAAAG
>Ga0209414_1001362_pt1 | contig 11553 bp, 10 predicted proteins | sample LakVidmifraction_4_FD_181154 | JGI IMG/M metagenome (GOLD analysis project Ga0209414, IMG submission 181154) | Hypersaline microbial communities from Lake Vida, Antarctica - Brine Hole Two &gt;0.2 micron (SPAdes) (version 2) | ecosystem: Environmental > Aquatic > Non-marine Saline and Alkaline >... | reverse complement strand
AGAAAGCACCACGAATTGAAAAGACGGCAGAACAAAAGTTACAAGTTTTAATATATTTCTTGAATAATGGAATGAATATACACAGACCGAGATTACTACCAACACAAAACTTACTATTAGCAGAATAACTATGAAATACACTATAATTTACGGTCTTATCGGTTACTTATGGGGGTTTTGGTGGGCGAATAACGGTAAGAGAATTATGCGGTGCTTACTAGGAATAGACAAGAAATAACTATGAAAAAGCTAAAATATATAAAAATCAACAAGGCTAACTTACTTCCAATTTTAACAGACTTTGTTCTAAAAGAGACTAATGCTGTCTTTATTAGTTCAGGAGTTCATAGATTGTGTCGTAAATTTATCAGAGATTTAAAGAAAATTCCACTAAGTGCCGAGTTACAGAACCTACCGAAAAATTGGGGCAAGATAAAGGTAAAAGGTACGTTGGTAAAATTTTAATTAAGAATAACTATGAAACAATTACGAAAAATCACATGGAGACAGTTATTTAATAAACTAAAGAACGATTTTTACTGGGTAAGATACAATGAACAGAAGGCTATACTTGCTTTTGAGTTCGCTGTCATTCTATCTGAAGCAGCAAAACAATTAAATATTGAAATGACAAGAGAAATTGTTATGAAAGGCGAAGAAGTTCTGGTTAATGAAATGAGGAATGGAACAGCTCAATCGTTTGCTTGTAAAATGAACTCATTAGCACTTGCAGTTTTAGAACCAAAGGATATAATTTAAATGAGTACTGGAGATATCGACTTGGTGTTGTTACTAAAGGAAGTAAACTTCCAACAGTGTGGCATACACACATACGACTCTCTTGTATTCATTCTGTACTAAAAAAACTCAGCCATATCTATACCTTTTTGGAAGATAACGAGCTGAGTTTTTTGATATCTATTTTTTTGGTTTAATTCTCTGCCTCATTCCCCCCACCTCACCCTTATCTCCACCTGAATTGTATAACTTACTCATCCTGTTTGGAGTCCCTTGGGTATTTGGAGTGATTATTCTAGCCTCTGCATCTGAAGTAAATGTTTTCATGATTGAGTAAATCTCAGGTTGAGTTTTGCCAATACTTTTCAAATACATAACTTTAACTGGATTGGATGCACTAGCAAATGTATCAGCTACAATTCCTCCAAACTGGTATCCAGAGAACATTCCAAATGGTCCAGCTACTGATGCTCCGGTTGTTGCACCTCCGAGTTGAGCGGCTTTTTTCATACCTCTTTGGAACATGGTTTGTGTAGCTTTTTTTGTATTGAGAGATTCAAGATAGTTTGCTAATACAAATTTACTTTCCTGAGCTTTGAAGTAAGCATCAAGACCAAGTTCTTTTGGGGCATTTTTCCTAAGTAAAGAGTCAAATACTTGAGATTCAATTTCTTTCTGTTGAGATGTTAGGTTATCAGAAATACTTTGAACTCCACCGTTCTTCGGTCCCTTATATAAATTAGAAGATGTTTGAAGTTTTGAATCGTATAAATTTTCAAGTCCATATCCATCTTTATATCGTGATGATGTAACAGAACCATCACCGTATTCCTTATTTATACGTTGAATAGCTATTTTCTTTTGTTCTGTTGAAAGTTTTGAATCAGATACTTTACCTATCTTATAAATCATTTCATTTCTAACATCTGAAACAGGGACTCGAGCAACTCCTTGTTCAGCTGCTTTTAGATAAGGGCGTAAAATCTCAGGGCCACCACCCATTGTTTCATTTCTGAGTGTATCAACTACTTCTTGTGTTGCATATTTTCCATCAGTAATATGGTCGCTTGCGTATATTTTATTATCAGCTGCTATTTTTTCTAAATTAATTCCTCTTTTTTTAGAATCTTTAAATACCTCTGTTGCGTTTCGATAAGCAGCATCAGTCTTTTTCGTTGGTTCAAATAGTCGGCTTACTTCAACATTTTCATAATGTTTTGCTATATTTTTAGATTTCATTCCAGGATACTGTTCTTGAAAAGCTCCCTTTATTACACCACCAGTCCCAGAAAAAAGTTTATTTACACCCTTATCAAACGCTTCAGCCACTTTAGGGATAGCATTAATAGCAGGTTTTACTGCGGTAGGAACAATTTCATGCTGTGCCATAAAACTAGAAACAGCTGTAGCCCCTCTTGAGGAAACATCTTTAAGTGTTTGTGGAGTTATTTTCCCAATAACATTTCCAGCTGCATTAAGAAGAGGTTTTCCTACTAAATCAAGTGCTTTTCCAGCACCCATACCAATCAAAGTAGAAGTTAAAGCATCTGTTGCACCTTCTCCTGTAAATACCTTCGAACCTTGATTTTCAAGTGATGCACCAAATCCAAAAGCCGCACCACCAGCCATAGGAGCACCTGTCCCAAGAGCCACTGTTTGAACACCACGACCAACATCTTTTATTACATCAGAGGTGTTTTGTGGAGTAGGGGCGATAATACTACCTTCTTTTGCTCTATTTTTAGATCTATCATCGATATTCGCACTTCGAATAGCCCCTTCACTTTCAGGGTTATCAGCAATAGCCATTTTTGTACCTATATAGTCACCAATATCAGCGGCCGCTTGAAACGGTCTAGCAATCATAGTAGCTGGAGCTGATACAAGTCCTTTAAAAAAACCACCTACACCGCCACCAGTATCCTCTTGTGGAGTACTTATTGGTTGTGAAGCAACAGGAGTTGATATTGGCCGGACTTTAGATGAAAAAGAAACAGTGGGAGTTGTAGATCCTCCTGGAACTGGTGGGGTAGATGTTGCCGCTCCTTGAACTGGTCTAATTTTATTTTGAAATGATAGTGCCATATTATGTTGTTTTACGTTTGGATAAATTTCGTGCTACTGCAAAGACTCCTTCTCTCCACGATCCATGAAAAACACTCGCTCCACTATCTGTGTTACCCACGTTGCCGGGATTCTTTGTTCGCACTGCTTTTCCTTTGGTTCCGAAAGAAGAATCTTGTTGCATCATAGCTAGAATAAGTGCTGGTGGAACTCCATAAGCGGTAGAGGCGGACATTACATCAAGTCCACTTACTGGACTGTTTGATGCTACAGTATTTATATAGGATTGAGCCTCTGTTGATGTTGCGATGTTTCCCATTTTATTTACAATATTTGTGATTTTTGTTTCGTGTGTGGGGTCAGTTGCATAACTGTTGATATCATAACCCAAAACTATTCCCTTATTTGAGGCTTGCTTTGTGTCGCCTCCAACTGAGTTAAAACTTACCCAACCTGCATCTTGTGCTTCTTTAAGTTCTTCAGGTGTTAGGTCAGAAATATTAACCTCTTGAGTTCCAGTAGGGTCCCTAAGAACATCACTAGATGAATCACTACTAGCCACATTTCCTTCTAATTTGTCAATAATCCTTTGTAGACTCTTAGAGAACTCTCCTTCACTTTGACTAAGATTAAGTTCAGACATTGCTGCTTTTAATGTTAGTCTTTCAGCATCAGAAACTGAACCTTGGCCTTTCAAGAATTTAATACCCTCAAGAGATTTATTGGCAATAAGGGTTTCAAATAGATTTTTAAAGTTCGCTGAATCACTACCTGGAGTAGCAAAACCTCCTCCAAAAAGTCTACTTTTACCAACAACAGATGTTCCCTCTTTAGCATCAAACATTATTTTTAATCGTCTTGCCGCATCAAGAGTTTGTAGGCCAACTTCAGTGGTTGTTGGTTTTCCACTCGATTGATTTCCTTGTGAAGCCATTCCTTGTGCCACAAGTCCTTTATATTCTTTTGGAACATCCGATGTCTTGTATGTTCCATTCTGTATTCCAGAAATAAAAGCATCAGCAGTAGGGTTAGCACCAAGTACATATGTCCCACCATTTAAACCTGCTGAGGCTTCTGCCGCTGTCGGAGTTCCTTTTAAAGCAACGTCATACTTATGCTGTTGGGCCATTTCAGCAAGTTTATTTTTTGATGTTAAAGCAGAAGCATCTTCTTTTTGTTTCAAATCAAGTTTAGCAAACACATCTTTTAAAGCTGGGTCATAGATTCCAGCATAAGCCTTTTCAATAGCAGCCAAATCAGTTGGACTATACGCAATTCCCGACTTAGAACCTGCATTGTAAGGGTCACTTTCTCCTGTAGCTATATCATTTCTCTGATTGGTTAAGTCAGTTGCGGTTGAAGTAAGTTGTTGGGTTGTTTGTGGACCTTGAGTGAGAGCATCTCCTGCATATCCGGGTACACTTCCACCTGTGACTTTTTGTGCTAAATGATTTGCATATTCTTGAGGAGACATAACTTTTCCAGTCATTGGGTCAGTATATTTACTGTAATCAAGACCTTGAGGAGTAGGGGTAACTGGAGCCTGAGGAGCTTGAGGAGTCTGAACTACTGGAGCTTGAGGAGTCTGAACTACTGGAGCTTGAGGAGTCTGAACTACTGGAGCTTGAGGTTGCCAAGTAACTGGACTTTGATATGTTCCAGCACCATTTGGTAAAGTTCTTGTCACAGGAGAAAATGGACTTCCACCCGGAGAAAGAGTCATTGGAGTAGTTGTCTTCGGTCGCATAGAATTGAAGACATCTGATATTCTTGGGTTTGGTGTGAAATTGTAATTAAATGGTGCCATGTTATTAAAATTGATTAGTGTAACCTGAACCTACTAATTTGTTACCCTTATTAGCTAATAATCCTGCCGCTCTCTTTTGTCCTGCTACTTTCGCTGCATTAACTTGGGTTCCTTGGAATCCTTGATTGGCACTGTAAACACTTGAAAGCCCTCCAGGAGTTACCCCTCCTGATGTTACATTAGGATTATAATTCTGAGTTCCTAGACTGTAGTATTGAGATAAACCATTGGCAGCCGAATCTCCGAATTTATAACCAAAATCTCGGGCAGTGTTTCCAATCTCATTTCCTTGCTTAGTTCTAGCATAAGCATCATTTTTGGTATAAGTATCCCCTAATTGTTGAAGTTTTTGAGCACGCCCACCCGAGAAAAGAACCCCTTGATTTGCGGCAGTTTGGTCTTGATTTGTTTTTTCTGTTTGAAATTTTGTGGCTTGGTCGTCTAGGTACTTTTGATATTCAGCTTGTTGTCCAGCTAATTTAACATTAGCATCTTCAGTTTCTTTTTTTTGTTCAGCTTGGTAAAAAGGGGAAACGGCTGCTGTTCCTTGAGCTAAAGCACTAGCTTGGTCAGCATCGCTAAATGGTTTACCTGCACTGTTCACTAGAGCACTATAGTCTCCTGTAGTTGTTGCGTAAGTAATTGATTCTGGACTGTTTCCCACAAGAGCTGGGTGTGCGGATGCTGCGGATGAATACTCAGCATCAAGTTGAGATTGGGTTTTAGGTTGAGTTTGAGGAGCTATAGGAGCTGGATTACTTGGTTGAGTCTGTTGACCTGAAATCGCTGCAATAGTTCGTGGTCCAAAATACCCTACACCAGTTGAGTTATTGACTCCTGTTCTCTGTTGTAGAGCCGCAACCGCTTTAGTAGTTTGTGGTCCATACGTCCCATAGCCAGTATTGACTTGAGCCTGAGTCATATATCCATTAGCCACAAGGTAATCTTGAAGCTGTTTAACTGCTTGTGTGTTATTGGAACCTGGTTGTAAGTTTACTTGTGGAAACATGTTATTGTTATTATATAATATTTTCTAATAATTATCTTTCGTATGATGATGATAAAACTGTTATTTGAAAGTCAACAGCAGAACCAACATTCGTCACTCCAAAAGTTGTTACTCCTGTGGCGAATGATGTTGGAACAAGAGTTGAAATAGTTGTTTTGGTTGATACTGCTCCACCATTCTTTCTGTAATAATAATCAACACTTGTTGAACCATTCATTTTTATGATTCCATCAAAAGAATCACCAGTAACTACTGTCGTTAGTGTTGTTGAAGAGTAACTTAAAGTACTACTATTTTGAACAGCATACACAGTGATAGTCGAGCCAGACTTTTGAAAATAAAATCCACAGAATGATAAACTTGTAAATGTTATTCCGGCACCAGTTATAGTAGGATTACCAAGACCATAAAATCCTCCACCTCCACCACTCCCTGAATTTAAATTTGCCATATATAATGCAACTGAAAATGTTGGACTACCTCCAAAAACTTCTTGAGAAACTCTCCAAGTAATCGCTGCAGAACTTGTAACTGTCGCACTTGTCTCTTGAGTTAATCCTGATGTGGCATAAATATTCACTCCATTTCCTGCAAGAGTTGGAGTAAACCGTGTAGATGTTTCAAAACAAGTATAAGTTTTCATGTTTAGAGAACTAAAGCCGATTGCACTTGCATATCCAGTAGGACTAACATAAAAATTAGGAGCACCTGTTGGACCAGAATAAATAACATTTGTTCCTGAGGGGTCTAGTGCTACAGTATTTCCCCCACTCACTACAATAATCTGCCCAGCTGTAAGTAATCCCATATTTGCTGAAATAGCGGAAAGTGTATTCGCTACAATATTATTTGCCACTACTTGAATAGTTTGAGTAAGAGCATAAGATGCGTTTACGCTTCCATTTTGAGCAACGGCAATTAAAACCTTTCCAGGACCAATAATATTAGATTGAGTAGTGGTAACTTGATAAGCAGTTAAGGAAGCGTTTATATTTAAATAAATATAATTTTGAGCAGTCATATTTCCTGTATTACCAGCAGAAATAGAGTAAGAGACTCCCTTAGCAGATGTGAACACACCACTTGTCCACGCTACAGTATCAGCATCTGTTACTGAAAACACGCAGGTTTGTATCCACCCTAAATCAGAAATATCGAATGTCGTAACAGGAATTGATCCAGGAGCGATAACTTCTCCATTTAATTGTTCTGCATTTGTGTTTATGTCAGTAACTGAGTTACCAGAAGCTATGGCCGAACTTGGTGTAGGAGAAAGATTTGAAGCAACATCACCAGCTCCAAGTGTCTCAGATGTCTGAGGTTCGGTCTTATAAAGATTTCTATTCAATTGTAATTCTGTGAGGTTCATATTTAATTTTTATTAAAACCTTCATCTTGTAGACTAAGTATCTCAATGCCACAAAAAACTATTGCTGTTCCATTAGTGCTTCCTCTAAGTCTAAAACGGATAATACTGAAATCATTGGTATTAGCATTTGGAAACAGAGAGTCATATTCTTCATCAAGTGTATCAATATCTTCCCAATCATTTACTGTTGCCTTCTGTGTTTGATACTGTAAAAGTGCTCCGCCTCCGTTGTATGAAGAAACCATCATTCCACTAATTTTCTTTGACTTAGAATACATTTCTAAAAATGAACGCCATCTATCAATAAAGTCGTAATAAATAGCTACACCAAAATCATCATTTCCTGAGTCAAGTTGACCGACCTTTCCAGTTGATGTTCCAACAACTTGATAAAGAGTAGTCCCGTCATCGAATGGAGTAAGAGCTGTGATTGTATTATTTGGGAAATCGTAAATAGTCCACACTTGAGTAGAAATGGTATAACGCATCTGACAATTTGTGTATGTCACACCCTCAACTGTTACAGGTCCAACTGACCACTTTACAGCATCATATCCATCATAAATTCCTACAATGTTGTCGTATGCAGAACGAGGAATAGCTTTAACAAAATCAATCACACGCTTTGATATTTCAGTTGGTTGACCGTCATAATTGAACTGATAAAAACCAGAAGAGTGATGAAAATATAACCCATTTTTTGCTTGAACAATTGATTCCTGAGAATATGTTCCAACATTGTATGCTGGGTAGGGGTCGACATTTGTTGAACTATAAACTCGATAAATATGATTTTGTTTAAAAACTAAAAGTGCTCGAGGTACTCGGAAAAGACCAGTCATTGATTCACCATCTTGAGAGGAAAGGGTCGATATAAAGTTAGTTGCGGTATAAGTAATTGAATAAGTTGAAGGAGGTGTGAATTGAACAATGTCAGAAAAATATAAGGCATCAGTGGTTTTATTACCAACCCAGATACGCCCATCAAATCCAGCTTGAACAAAGTGTCCAACTGGCATTGTAGTTGCTGGAATAAATCCGGCAGTTGCCGCAAAAGCACCTCCATTCGATACTTGAAGAGCATCAGTACCATTTACCATATATAGGTAATTCAACCACTGACTAAATCTAGCCTTTGTCGAAACTGAAGTGGTTCGAACTGATGACCATGCACTTCCAGTCCACACTGAAACATCAGTACCAACTTGAGAAAATAGTTTTTTTATTCCACCTTGAATGTTTAGTGTCCCAAAAGAGGTAATACTTCCACTCCTACCAGTGTAAAGAATCTGTGCTCCTGGTCGTGTTTGCCACGCTCCAACTCGGTCAAAGTTCATATTAATAGCAAGTTGAACTGAGTTTTCAGGTGTAACAGTATCATTAAGTTGAGCAGAACGAATAACTCCTTCAGTTGGATAAGGTATTTTTACATTTTGTAGGTTTTTTGACATATTTTTTAATGTTCCTAACCCTCTCCCCGTGGGTACAGTAGGGAGAGAATAGAAATACTAAGAAATTGCAGTCACAACTCCGTTAACTACAGTTATTGAAGTAACTGCTCCTGGTCCAAAGTTAACACCAGAACCAATGTTCGGTCCTGTATAACCAGTATAACCAGTAGCTGAACCTTGAGGTCCAGTGTATCCAGTAAATCCAGTTCTACCTGTATATCCAGTAAATCCTGTGAAGTTTCCAGCTCCAGTGTAGCCTGTGTAGCCAGTAAATCCAGTTGGACCTGTGTATCCTGTGTAGCCAGTTGTACCAGCTCCTGTTGGACCAGTGTATCCAGTAAATCCAGTTCTACCTGTATATCCTGTGTATCCAGTAAAACCTGTTGGACCTGTATATCCTGTGTATCCAGTTGTACCAGTGTATCCAGTTGGGCCAGTGTATCCAGTCGCACCGTTAGCACCGCTTCCAAGAGCAGTCCATGCTGGTACAGCAACTGTTCCTGATTGCTGATAAACAGCTAGACCATCCAAACTCTCAAGTACACACTCAAGAGCAAATAGACCAGCGTAAGCAGCTCCGGCGTAAGGAGGTCCTACTTTGATAGTTCCGAAAGTAATTAATCTATCCCCTGTCGCTTCTTGTTGTTGAATATCGACATTTGGGATTAAAGGGTTTAAATATGCCATGATTTTATAATTCTTATTTTAATAATTAACTTGTAATAATTGTCGTTTCTTGCCCAGTGTAAAGGTTGTTGAAGACCGCTTGAACTAAATCCTCAAACTTCTTTAAATCAGGGTCGTCACTACCCAATGAAATATCTTTTCGATATTTTATTGCGTACCGTAGATACCATTTATATATCTCACGATAATGCTCAGGTATAACTTGATACAGATTCTCAACTTTATCAATTTTCTTGTAGTAATCGATGTAGACATTGTTTCCTTGCATCGAGTCTGGAATGATTCGGTCGAAATATAACCTATTCTCAAACACCGTGTAGTAAACCGGTTGAGAGATGGTTGGATTTGACCACACCTGTGTACCAACAGGTATCGACCTTGTGACTCCAGTTACTCCAGTTAATTGATTAGTTGTTAAATCTACCCCAGTGTAAGAAATCTGCATCAGAGTTTGTGAATATGCAGTGGTGGCCACATACGCAACACCTGATGATGAACCACTGAAATCTCCTACACTGTCTAAGGTTATTGTTGAGGCACTGATTGCAACCGTGACTGTATTACTTCCGCCCATAACTGACCATGCAACCTGATTCCAGGTTCTCTTGTCTATATACCTCAAATTGTATGGTGTCAAAACATTTCCAATGAGGAATCTAGCTGCAAGCATCGACCTATCCGTTTCATTGAAGTCAATGTCATCAGGTAGGTCGACATAATTTGTTCCAGAGAGAACTCCGATTGGAAATTCAAATTGTTCTTGCCACGCATGGCGGATACCATAAAGTTTTCCTTCTGTGTATTTTCGAGCATCATCAATTGCAGATAGACAGAATGTGATATTTATTTTTGGGTCATTTTCGGAAACACCCATCGCTCTAAGCACTGGATAAATAAGTTCAGCTACTGATTTTGGATCATAAGTATCAACACTAATTGGGTCCGAATAACTAGATAAATCTCCAGTAATTGAATTTTTCCATTGAAGTTTATAGAAAGAAGTAACAAGTCCAGCAGGATGAAATACTACTGTATTTTGCTGAGAAACTTGAAATGTTGAAGTGCTAAGCACTGAATAAGCTCCACCACTTGTCGCAGACCAGGAAACAATAACCTGGTCGTAATTCAACTGTTTAACTGAATCCCCTCTAAAGTGAGGAAGAATTGTCGTGCCAACAACAAGATTAGTAGTCGTATGACTTGAAGAAATGACAATTTCAGCGTTTTCTGATCCTAAACTCGATAATAATACCGGAATCGAACTCCCTGAAGTGAAATCTGTAAAATTGTCTCCATTCAAGCCGTTCAATCCAGCTAAAGCGTTATCACTTAAAAAAGTAGCAACTTTGACATCCAATTGATTTGGTATCGTGATTGTGTTGCCAATGTTATGCTCTATTTTTATTTGTGGAAATTCAGCCATTTGATTTATTGGTTAATAATTGATTTAGTCTCTTGGAGGTATATTTGCCGCTTCTTCTATACTTGACTGACCTGAAGAAACTCCGGCTGCTTTAATTTTAGCATCTCCGACATTTTTATCCAAACTTTTTATCCCGATAAACCCTAAAGCTAAAGAAGAAAACAAAACTTTTTCAGCTTCTCCTATCCAACCTTTAGATGAAAGGTAAACAGATAAAACACCTAAGACTAAAGCCCAGAAACGAGTTGAAAAAATAAAGTCAAATTTTTGATTCATATAATTAATATTGATTAATAATCTTTGACAGAATCCAGAGCATTACCTCCTTCTTCTGATAAGTGGCGATTTAGAGTCTCGCCAAGACTTGGCTCTCCTTTGCTCTCCTAACTCTTTCAAGTAAGGAGATGACTTCATCGAGAGTTCTGTTTCTGAAAACTCGATGCCAGTCAATATGAAGTTCTCCGTCAATCAAGAGGAGATTGCGGTAGTGGCTGTTGCCACCCCTAGAACGAGGCACAAGGTGATGTTTGTTACGCCACTTGCGTTTCCTGTAGCGTTTCATCAGTTCACCATCTTAGAGCCGACAGCCAGTGTCTTGTCATAGAGAGACGAGACAATGTTGTCCAGATTGACTGGAACGTCAACGTTGCACTCCAAGCACCTTGCCACGAGGTGGATGTCGTTGTTCTCCACTCTGACAAAGCAGAGATTGGTCAACTCACCACCACAATTACAGGTGATGTGAGTCTTGTCGCACACTCTGTGCTTGCTCATTTCTCCTCCTTTTTGACTAGCCAGTCGTACTGGTAGTCGTACTCGGTTCTTTTCTTCTGCAAAGAGAGTTGCGAGGCGACACTCCAGTTGTTGAGTCTCTGGTTGCAGTGAATGCAATCAGCTTGACCACGATAGTCTTGGGTCATGTTACAGCGATTACAGTACACACGAGGAAGTGGCTTGTTCATACTGACCTCCTTCAAAGAACACCTACCTAAAAGTGAACTCGTC
>Ga0209414_1001361_pt1 | contig 11562 bp, 20 predicted proteins | sample LakVidmifraction_4_FD_181154 | JGI IMG/M metagenome (GOLD analysis project Ga0209414, IMG submission 181154) | Hypersaline microbial communities from Lake Vida, Antarctica - Brine Hole Two &gt;0.2 micron (SPAdes) (version 2) | ecosystem: Environmental > Aquatic > Non-marine Saline and Alkaline >... | reverse complement strand
TTCGCTTTTAGGTAGAAAGGCGGGCTTTGTCTTGTGCTTGGACGCCTTGAACTGCATTTACTGGGTGCCCGTTTTACCCAGTGGAATGATTGACCTGGTAGGCGTTAAACCGTGGGGGCCATTGTCGATGCTAAAGCCGGTTTTTTAACGTAGGCTGTTAGCGCTTCTTCGACCAAGCTGGTCAACGTAATGTTTTTTTGTTTCTTTAGCGCGTTAAGCTTTTTTGAAAGAGTTGCACTGACTTTAACGTCAATTCTTGTTCTGGGTTTTTTGTATATTACGGGTCGTCCAACTTTTTTATTCATTTAATCCTGCTTCGTCTGCGTTAATTGTTTTCATTTTCTTTTTTCTGGTACGTTTTTTTGTAGGCGTAAAGTCATAGCTAAATTCTACTGGGTCGCCGTGCATCCTTGCAAACTTTTTAAAATTGCCAAGTATTTCGTGCTGTTTCATTACTGCCAATGTCGGGTCAATCCAGCAATGGTAGTGTGCGCCAAGCTCAGAAAAGACTTCCTTATCCCACGCAAGCTTAATTCTAACCGCACCTTGTCCTAGCGTGTCGTTTTCGCTTAGGGAAAGCCGCGTCGCATAGTCGAATTTGTTTTTTTCCATTTTCATTGTTTAACCCTTTCGCAAAAACTCTCGTCGTATGAGGTAAGCTTGTCAATCAAAACCTCGTTAAGGCGCGTATTTAATACGGCGAAAACTGTTTCTGGTTTAGAACAAGCAGAGGGACCTTCACCGTCTATAGTGCAATGAACGTCATCTACTGAAATATGAATGTCTAAAACGTGGGGCCGTCTAGTCCAAGGGCCAGGCGTGTTATAATTACCATCTAAGCCTATGCCGTCTTCAACCGTTAGGCCGAGTGACTGGAAGTCTGCTCGAAAAGTATTTATATTGCTTTCGCATTTTACCAGCCTCAATAGTTCTGTTCCGTCAAACATGCGTATTTCTCTTGAGTCGCAAGTGTGTTTTTGTGCAAAGCAGTCGTTTGTTCTTACTGCGGTTTCCGGGCTTCCGGAGCTTTCGTCATTTACTTGGCAAGCTGAAACTAAAAAAAGGGCTAAAATTATAGTTAAATTTTTCATATTATTGTACTTCGCTTTCTGTTGAACCTTGATAGTTGTAGTCCTTGGCCATTGCAATGCATGTCAAAATCTCGTCGAAAGAATGAGCCCTAATAAACTGCCTGACTTCTATTCGGTTTTCTAGTCCGTATCTGTCCATTAACGCCTTGGCATCTTCAGCGGAAATCACAATCGAACCAAGTTTCACGAAAAACGGCTTTTTAATTCTTTCTTTCATCTTGTCCTCACAAAGTCGGCATCCTTGCGGTCCTGCTCGTATTGTTCGTTTTCTTCGCAATAGTTTATATAGCTGACGAATCGGTCGTTTACGTCATCAACAAATTCCAAAGTATCGAACATTAGTTCTAAAATTTCACTTGCGACTTCCATGTCGTCGCCGCCGGAGTTGATTTGCATAAGGTCTACAATTTCTTGCTCGTCCATATCTATAGAAAAGGTGATTTTGCTTTCGCCATATAAGAATTGGCAGCTTGCAAAGCCACCTTCGAACTCTACACTAATAGTAATAAAGGCGGCTTTGTATAGGCTAAAGTTGATTGTTTGGTTTCTCATTTTAAAGTCCTTCTGAAATTCTCGAAAGTCCTTCTCGTCGCATATGCCGTAAGGGTCTTCGCCGTCGTCTGTGGTTATCCAAAATGGGTATGTTTCAAAATCAACGTCTCTAGCGTCGTCCTCGTCGCTCCATGTCTCTTGATCGAAAATCATATCCTCGGATGATCGTAAGTAGCTGCCGCTTTGATACTCGCCGTGCGGTTTAGCTAGTGCTTCTTTAATTGTTAAGACTGTTTTTTTCATATTGTTATTCTCCGTACACGATAGCTATCATCTGGTCATCGGTGATATCGTCAAAAATATCAGGGGCCTCATCATCGTCTTCCATTTGATCGTAGAAATCTTTTGGAAGTTGGATCACATTATGCCGCCCAGTGATTAATAATCTCAGAATGAATTGGCCTACCGTTCACGCTTGTCCTGCCATCAAAAACGCGCTTAGTGAAAAAACTATAACCATTAGCCCCGTCACAAATATAATGCGCTAGAACTCGGCCAGTAGGTGACACGAAAACTATTTCGCCGTTAGGTTTTCTGTCATGCACGTAAGATCTTGCTTCTTTAATTGTTGAGGTTGTTTTTTTCATCTTAAAGGCCTGCCTGAAAAGCTCGGAACTCATCATCCTCGTCTATGCCATAAGGCTCCATGCCGTCATCTGAGGTTATCCAATAAGGACTTGTCGTAAAATCAAAGGCCTTGCCTACCTTATCCAAGTCATCCCATGTGGCTTGATCCGCTCTCATTTCTGCAGAGCTTCTAAGGTATGATCCAGGTTGAAATTCACCGTTTACTAGGTTTAGAGCTGCTTTAATTGTGTTGTTCATACCCTGATTGTAGCATTACGCACGGTTTTAATCCAATAAAAAGTGAAATGCAAGTGTATGATTTTAAACGTGTTTAAATCTTAACGTTTATTTAATAATTGTTTTCTGGCATTGAAGGCCGCTTCATTGCAGAACAATTTCTCAACACTGTCGGTTGTGGTTTGTGAATTTTTTTTCTTGTGCCTAAAAGCCGCTATAACCTTGATGTCGGCTGGCGCGGTGTACTCCGAAACATAAACCGGATGTCTACACTCTCGCACCCATTGCCAAAACTTATCGTGATCGAATGCTTTAAGATAGCCTCCTGTGTTGGCATAGGGCGGGTCGCAATAAATGACGGAGTTTGGAAGTATTGAAACCGACTCATAGCTCGCTGAACCGAAGGAAAGTCCCTTCGTTGGCTGTTCGAGCCGTTCGAGCTGTTGGAGCTGTTCGAGCCGTTCGAGCTGTTGGAGCTGTTCGAGCCGTTCGAGCTGTTGGAGCCGTTCGAGCTGTTCGAGCTGTTGGAGCTGTTCGAGCCGTTGGAGCCGTTCGAGCTGTTGGAGCTGTTCGAGCCGTTCGAGCTGTTGGAGGTCAACGCGTTTACCAGCTCTTGTAATAATTTTTTTACACATTAAGCGCCTACCCCGAATTGATAGATTTGTTGGCCAAGACTTTACCCCCAAAAGTTGCAATGCATTGTCGTCAAACTCACCAAAAACTACGGCATTATGAAGTGACCTTTTGTCCGCTTCTATATCCTTCCCGAAAAGGTAGCCTTTCTGGTTGTTTCCGAAGCTCCAAATTATTCTAGTGTAGGCGCAATCTAACTTGCGAGCCAAAAACATTTCACGAGTAACCCACTCAGGCTTAAAGGTTTTATAGTTATATTTCCCAGCAATACCAGCTTTAACCAGCTCAACGGTGTCTGACTCTATTTCGTTATAGTGAACGTGTTTATATTTTTTGTGTAAATACATGTAATGTGAAACAGAAAAACCGCCGCCGAATAGGTCGTAAAAGTTTTCTGCCCCTGGGAGAATTGCCGCTAGCTTGTGAGCCAAAGTTCCCTTGCTCCCCTGGTATGGAATGCCGTAGTTAGCCATCAATCATAACTCCGCAATTGGGGCAGGTTGTTATGCTGGCGAATTTCTCTTTTGGTTCTGCTTTTTCGGCGGGCTCTGGTTCCTGGCCGACCTTCGATAGCATATTCTCGACCTCGATTAGATCGTGCCCTGTTAACTCAATATCAAAAGCGCCGTCATCTAGCTCGATGAATAGGGGGTTTAAAACCGCATAGTCCCATTCACCGCCGCCCTTGTTTGCTGCAATAGCTGCCGCCGCGTGTGTCTGTTCGTCCCAGTCAACTTCTCTATAGGCCCACTGCTCGCCGTCGTGCTCAACGTAACCGACTGCAACCGTCCCTTTAGCCGTGGGCTTGTTGTGCGTCGCTGTAATAACAATCTCGCCGCTTACAAAAATAGTCCGCATGTGGCCGCCGCCTAGCTGCTTATTCCTGCGATTGTAAACGATGCCGCTAAGGTCACCGAAAGCGTCAATAGTTTTGCCAAGGATTCTTTCCTTTGACGCGCTCATTTTGCGGGGGTTTTTCTCCCACTTTTTGAGGTCGCCGGCTTTCACTTTTTCCACGCCTCGATAAAGTTGTAAGTCGCCTTAAAGATTTTCATTGTCTCGCCCTCGATGAGGTGCTCACGAATCTTTTTAGTCATCGCCTTGGTGCGGCAATAGTAAACATCGTCCTTGCCGACTATGACAATCCAGCGGGGTTGTTTCGATGAAGGTTCTTTTTTTACGTCAATTCTTCTCATGCCCAAAAGCTAGTTTAGCCCGCGCATATTGTAAAGGTATGATTCTGTAACACTACTGTTACAAAGGTTAACGCGTTTATAGTTTAAAGCGTGCCCCAGAAATAAGAAACCCCCCCGTGGTCTTGACAACCGATTGGGAGGGTCTTATTGTCATTACTGCAAAGAAACAACTAATCCAGAATACTACATTTTAGATTAGTTGCAAGTGCTGAGGAAGAAAAGTTTAACGACTGCCTATATGGCGCAAAATGCAAATTCCAATAAAGTCCGGGTAGGGGTTTCCTTCGACCAAGGCGGGACTATAAAGCGCCTAACAGACGAAGGCTCGACTGACGACTCATCCGACCGACGGAGAAGCTGAAAGATTCGATACCCTGGACACTTAGCCTGCGAAACACGTCACAGTGGACCTCTGCGTAGTAGACATAATTCGGATGCAACCGATAGGTGACCAGCTAGGAGAAAAGCCTAGATTAAGAGATTCAATTCTCGTCTTTTGCGTGGGACTGTGTGTGAGTTTTTGGAATGCCCTTAGGGGTAAAAGCCCGCTCGCCTTCGGATCTATCCTCTCTCAAGAGAAGCTGAAATTATAGGGGGAAACAATGAACAAAAGAAGTTATGAAAACGCAGGTTTAGTAAGAAAAAGAAAAAAAGAGTTAGAATTTAAGGCGGAAGTTATTAGCAGAAAATCGGATGTTGATGCTTTTCTGGTAAACAAAGAACTAATTGAGCAAAGAAAACAGTTAATTGAAGAAAAGAGACTTGATAAGATTCATCAAAAGTCTACCGCTGAGAGTTTAAGAAATAGTAGAAAATCTATGGGGTCACAAGCTAAGAGTCTAGGCCATAAAACAGCATGGACCTACAATAAGGACATTTTCAAAGCTAAGGCTAAAAATACAACAGTTCAGGCTTTGGTTAGGGAAAAGAGCTCTGTTACTCCTAAACAAATTAGATATGCGACTGATTTACTTAACAAATTGGATGGTGATCAGTTCGAGGAAATCGTTAGCCATATAAATACAATTTTAAGCCTAAAAACTACTAGTGGTTATATTTCAATTCTCGATGGAGAATGTAAAATCCACAGCACATGGGACTCATGTAAATCTAGGGTGCATAGGAAGAAAGGTGCAAAGTTTCACGGAGTTTATGAGAACGGCATTCATGTTGTTTGGCTAAAGAAAAACGGACACCATACCGATGATATTTTGGAAAACCTATCTAGGTTAAGCTAAAATTAGCTAATGAATAATAACAAACGTTTTTATATTTACTTCCGATTATAAATGAGCTTTAAGTGTTTTGTCTTCGTTTGGGACGTAATTAAGGGAACCCGCCCTTCCTACGTTTACCCCCGTAAAGCTTTGACTTGATTCAACAACTTTCAAACGCTCCCAAACCAAGACTTAACTATAAAGGATTTAAAAATGAATATTGCTGAGCTACAAACCGACGCTAACAAAATGCGAAACGTCTTAAACGATCTTTTTCAACTATCGCAAGGCGAGTTTACCCCTGAAATCGAGAGGCTAGAAATTGAACTTGCCGACCTTCATAAGGTTTTAGCTAAAAAGCCCGACTCTGCACACTGGGCTTTAAAGTCGATGGAGTCCGACCTGGAAATGTTAAAGCAGCAAAAAGCACGAATTGACGCATATATTAAAACGCTTCAAAATAGCCTGAGCGGGTTTAAAGCTTTCCTTGAGGAGTGTGTAAGGAACTCCGAGAATGGAGTCATTCAGGGCGAAACAGTGGCCTTAAAACTAAAGCAAAACCCAGCGGCTTTAAAAATCATCAACGAAGACGAAATCCCTGCGATATACATAAGCGAAAAGACCGAAACCGTCATTGATAACGCGGCAATCAAGAAAGCCTTAAAGGACGGTCACGAAGTCCCGGGTGCAGTTCTTACAGTCGGCCAATCTCTTTTAATCTCAAGACCTAAGAAATGATTTACTGCGCTAAGATAACGAAGCTTCTGCAGCCGATGAGATTTTGGGGCGAAGAACAAAAAAAGCTTGTAAGGCCATTGTCGATGCTAGCCCAAACGCAGCACGACAAAATCAAGAAACTTGAAAATGAAATTTGGGAATTTAAGCAAGCCACGCTCCTAGACCCCGTGCCCGATAGATACAACGGGAGAGCGTCGACTTTAAATATTGATGATTCCCCCGTGCATTATTCACTCGCCGAAAGATGTCAAAGTATGTATAACAAGTTTGGAATTGAATCTGAGCAATCGATACAATTCATGGCGCTTAAGGGATTGTCGAGTGACGAATTTTTAGCTTTAGTAAAGGATGCAACCAATGAAAATATTTAAACAAATGGCCGTCATAATGTCCGAATGCCCAGCGATAGGTAAAGACTCTTTCAATCAACAACAAGGCTTTAAGTATAGGGGCATAGACGCAATTTACAATGCCCTTCAACCCCTGTTTGCGAAGCACGGAGTTTTTAGCGTTCCCGAAGTTTTAGAGGAGAGAATGAACTCTTTCACGACTAAAAAAGGCACTGTTATGAACCACGTTATTGCTAGAATAAAATACACTTTCTACGCTGAAGACGGCAGTAACTTCTCGTCAATCGTTATCGGCGAAGCTATGGACATGGGCGACAAGGCAAGCAACAAAGCAATGGCTGTTGCGCATAAGTACGCTATTACTCAGGCACTAAAAATACCCTTCCAAAGTGATGACCCCGACGCAAGCTCCCCCATGCATGGACAAAACGAATCAAGCGACGGCGTTTACCGAGTAGATTTTGGCAAGAAATATCCCGACATGACGATTGCTGAAATCGGGCTAGACGACGCTTATTCCTATGCAATGTATTTCCATAATATGTCAACGATGCCAGACGCTAAACCTATGGGCGACAAGGTTAAAAAGTTTCTTGAAGAAGTAAAAAAGGCTAAGGCGAATGCCAATAAGAAATAGATTTGTAGACCCCGAAGGATTTTGCGTAGCTTGCGGGCGCGAAGGCGTTTCGCTTCATCACGTTAAAACACGCGGCGCGGGCGGCACTAATGACGACTTTAATTTGATGCCGCTTTGCCAGGCGCATCACAACCAAGTCCACGCCGTGGGACTTTCAAGAGTTGCAGAAATTTACTACGGTATAATAGAATGGCTAGAATCAAATAACTGGAAATACGATAAATACGTAGCGAGGTGGCTTCATGATAAAGAATTTTAACGAACAAGAATTGCTAGATGAAATCGAAAGGCTTTACCGCCTTGGAAGGGGTTTAGCCAAGATTTCTTCAATGCTCAAATGTTCGCATGGCATCGTTGACAGGCATATAGCTAAGTTGGGCATCAAGAGAAGCCGCGCCGAAGGTTATCAAAGCGCGGTTAAACATCGTGAATTTCCCGGTAAAAATACGGAATACTGGGAAGAGAAAAAATCACGTGAAAAGGCGCGGCGCGTGTTATGAGCTGGGCTGTTTCATTTGGCGCCATTTTTTTATTTAGCGCCATTTTGGTTTTTGGGTGCTTGTTTATTTTTCATCTTTTAGACTCAGACGATTAGGTTTTTAATTTGCCACGCGTTACTATTGAGTAATGTATATCCGCGACGACTCGCCTTTTTGTGTTTGGGAATGGCTAGACTATTGCGATAAAATTAAATCACTCGACAAGAAAAGCGACGGTTTTTATGATTGGAAATCACCAAATAAAATAGTCGTTCTAATTCTTGAAGATCAAACGTGGCACCACGGCCTAGACGAGTGGAAAATGATATTAAGCGATTAGTCGCCGACCCAAGACACTTGTAAAAGCCCTTGTGAGCCGCCGCCGCCCGCGCCGCCGCCTTGGTTGGTGCCGAGACGGCTTGCACCGTTACCGCCCGCGCCGCTGTTTCCATAACCATCAACCGGACCGCCTGGCAGTGCAGCGCCGCCGCTGCCGCCTGTTGTGCCAGAATTTAGGTTTCCGGCAATGCCCGACATACCGCCCAAACCGCTAGAGCCTGGATTTCCTGCAGTCCTGGCTACGCTAAAGCCGCTGACGCCGCCAGTGCCCCCGCGCCCGCCGTGGAAAGTTAAAGTTCCTGCGGGGCCAGAAAAAGTCGTGTTCCCCCCGTTTGTTCCAGTCCCCCCGTTATTTATACCTGCACCACCATGTCCGCCCCCGCCCGCGCCTATAACGATCGTGTAGGTATCTCCAGGCGTCACAACTAAAGTATATGAACTTGCGCCACAAGCGCCGCCACTTCCCCCGCCCGTTGCCCCCTCACCCGATGCGACAACGGTCCCACCCCCAGAACCGCCGCCCCCGCCGCCGCCGATTCCAGTAATTTCAATCTTAGTCACCAAAGCAGGAACAACGAAAGTTCCGCTTGATGTGCTTGTGACCACTTTAACCTGCCGATCAATCAGCGCGTTTATATTTGCAGCAATTTTAGTTTGAAGAAATTCAGAATCGGGCGACTCAGCGTCAACTTCGGTTTGGTCCATTTTACTAATTGAATTAGGTACGTTAGCCATCTTAAATTTCTCCCTTAAATAAACACATAAATCTCGCCGCCGTCTGGAAAGGGATTTGTCCCGTCCGTGAAAAACACATACTTAGTTTTAACTATGTCCGGCTGTCCCGTGTAATCCGATAAAGTCATGACCATGCCAGCCGAAGGCGTAAACGACAAGGGCGAAACCAAGGTTATTTTGTTCCCCGTAATAGCAGAAATTTGGCCAGTGTCGGAACTAGAAAAATCAGTAGAAAATACCCTAACGCTTGCGCCTATTAAATTTCTCCATTTTCTCCACTCATTTTGTCCGAAAGGTTTAGAAAAACTTGCCTCTATATTGAAATTGCTAGCGTCTACTCCGCTTTTTATGAAGCTTGAAGGGCTTATCCTTGCGTATCTAAACTCGTCACTAAATGCAGTGTCGATTAAATCAAGGCTAACGTCCCCCGTTTTTAGATCGAAAGAGCGGTTTGCTACTTCGTACGAAACAGGTTTTTTGTTCCTGGTTCCATCGGCTATTTCCGTCACAAATAAGTCGTCAAAATCCACCAATACGATGTCGCCAGGCTCGATTAAAACCCCTACGTTGAAAAGAACCCTTAGCCCGTCTATAAACTCCGCGCCACCCCGAAACCTTTTTAGGATACGGTTTGATGTGTTGATTGCCGCCGCTGCCCCGCCCAGCTCCGAACGATACCCCATGGCGTTTATTGTATATGTTTTTGACTTATCAACGACTAAATCAGTCTTAGCCTCGTCGTTCGAATACTCGTCATCTAGCACGTTCAAATCGTAGTTAAATTTTACCGTCGAATAATAGTTTTTAGTCAGTGATCTTTTGATTTTTATGCTCGCAGGGTTTCGAATGTTTGAAGTGTTTAAAGTAATTAACTCTTCGTCGCTTAATGGCGGCCTATATGCGCCCATGCTCGACTTTGTTTTCCTAGGTATTGAATACCCTGCAATGGGCAAATAAAGTTGCTCGTCGATTATTTCGTTGCCGTCCATTGAGTCCGACATAATTAGTCTCACGTCGGGGGCCGAAGCTAAAAAGCCATTCAAAAACTTCTCGTGCTGTTCAATGTCTACCTCGATAGGAAGCATTTTTAGCCCGAAGCCTTCTGGGAATACGTTGTATTTTGATTCGAGGCTAAGGACTGCGCTAGAATTTGTTTCCAAAACAGCGGCCACGTTATCAACTACAAGATACGAACCAAAATTATTAATAACTACTTCCGTAATTATAAAGGTTCCGTTGTTTGCTGCGTTAGTCGCGCCCGTTACAATGACAGTATCTCCGGCAACAAGACCCGTTTTGTCTTGGATATTGTACGCCTCGAGCCAAATAGAACCCTCAATATTTTCTGCGGGGTCGATAATCCCAAAGTTTTTAACGGCTATCGAATCAGCAAATTGCGCAGGCGCACCGCTTAACATAATCTTTAGGGCTAATTCTATAGGGTTGCCCTCTAACATATAGTAAGACTCAATTGACTCCTCATTGTCATGAGCTGCCGGAGCTGTTCCACCGTCAACCGTCAAGGAACCCCGGATTAATCCCGTCAAAGTCGTTGAAGTCTTGCCCGTATATTCTATAAATTCTTGATCGACCTTAACAAAAGTTCTAAGCGCATCGCCTGGAAGTAAAAACTCAGAATCTCCAAGGCTAGCAGTATAAGAAAGCGAGGTTTGGCTTGCGTTCATGCTCGCCGATAGCTCCCTTTTCACCTGAGAAAATACGTTTTCACGCTTGGCCTCGTCTGCATGGTTTAGCTTTAAAACAACAAAACCCGCGCCGCTTTCGGTCTCAACAATATTGCCGGCAAATATTTTTAGATAATCGTCTGGGAAGGCACTAGCACCAAATCCAACGAAGAACTCGCAACGCGTGCTTAGTATCTCTGGAATTTTGACGCCTGGGCTTATAAGCTCGCTTGCGAAGTTGTTCTTATCAACTAAACGAATGTTCATATTCGAAACGCTTGTCACGTTCCCCCGGTCGTTTCTGATTTGTTGGCTTATTTTAGAAGTAGTTCCTGAAAAGGAAATAATTGGAATTTGCCCGTCAAGGTCCCGGGTGCCACCTATGCTCCATGAGCCGTCAATAAAAAGACCTTCGTCACCAATTCTAATTAGTTCTTGAATGGACCCCGTCGAAAGGCAATCGGCCAAACCGTCAACGCACAAAACATAGCGTGGTTCAATGTTGGTTTTGTTTAGTTCATTTTCTGCGCGCAACGTGGTAGGTAAAGGCATTGTCTTACTTCCTGCACCGTTCTAAATCTTTTTGAACTTGTTTGGCGTATTTGACTATCGCTCGGTAGTCTTCAATCGGCAAGCCAAGGTAACCTTCGCGCTCGGCATCGGTTAGCCAAATAGAGTACCCCTTAGCCTTGGGGTCCGTGGACTCGCAGTAAAAGAAAAGCGGATCGGTTTTGTTGTCGATAATCGTGCAAAGTCGGTAAGGTGGCGGAGTGGTTTTACACCCCGTCAAGAGCACCAACGCCACGGACCAAATCTTTAAGCGCATCTTTTTTCTCCTGTGGGGTTGGGGCATTCTTCAATTTGTCTACTGCTTCATCAATTGCGGAGTCGCGTTTAGCGTCCTCTGCTGAGTTTTTAAAATAATTAAATAGCCAGCCGATTCCTGCGGTAACAAGTGGAAGCACCAAGTATTTTAGTAACATTTGTACAATATAATTCATGGTGCTCCTTTAGATTAAGCTTCTAGAGCCTTGGCGACTAGTTCAACGAGAGCATCATCAATCTTGTTGTCAGTGCGTAGGGCAAGCTTGCGCAAAACCTCAACG
>Ga0209414_1001360_pt1 | contig 11565 bp, 8 predicted proteins | sample LakVidmifraction_4_FD_181154 | JGI IMG/M metagenome (GOLD analysis project Ga0209414, IMG submission 181154) | Hypersaline microbial communities from Lake Vida, Antarctica - Brine Hole Two &gt;0.2 micron (SPAdes) (version 2) | ecosystem: Environmental > Aquatic > Non-marine Saline and Alkaline >... | reverse complement strand
TTCAAAATACTGCCGATTAATGGTTAATATTTTGAAGTATGTCAAAAAATAAAGACCGCTTAGTTTAACAAATAAAAGCCAAAAAGCCAATGAGTGAGGCCAGCTATTAAGGTTTTTTGAGAAAAAACAACATAGTCAGCAAACAGGCATGGCAATCCACCCCTCTTTTCCCTTATAATGTCAGGGAGAATGACCATTGATGATCACCGATTACAATTGTGCCCGCTGACCTAACGACCGTTTGCTATTGATGACTGTGCGTTATCACAGGAGGACAAACAGGACGTTTACGTTGTGCCAGCCCCTTGTATATGTAATAAGAGAACGTGACGAATGAGAAAAGTAGTGATGTTATCGGCAGCTGCCATTCTAGGAATCGCTAGTATCGCGGTGAGCCAAGCTGAAGATATCGGAGATACGCCTGTAACTGTCTCTGATGTAGCAGAAGCACAGGACGTTGTCGATAAGGCACCTGAAGTGCTAGGTGATGATGTACAGGCTGCCGCCGACACCACAGATGCTGCTCCTGCTGACGAGACTGCGCAAGCAGCGCCTGCTGCTGACGAAGAACCTGTTCCTGTCGAAACCCCGCAAGTGCAAAAGCTAATTGCCTTATATCCCAATTTAATCGCACGTATTCAGCCTGTTGGCCAAGTGTGTTTTGAAGAAGGTGATATTTGTAATGTGACTGTGCGCTCGTCTGGCCCCTCAGCGGGTGACGGCCCTCGTGATGGTGGTACGGTATATAATGCTGTTTGTCAGACCTGTCACACAGCGGGCTTGCTCGGTTCACCGATTTTTGGTGACGCGGGCGCTTGGGGACCACGTATTGCTAAGGGCAAAGAGACCCTATATACGCATGCTATAAATGGTTTCAACGCTATGCCAGCTAAAGGTGGTGCCGATATTCCTGACGAAGAAGTTCAAAATGCAGTAGATTATATGGTGAGTGCAGCCAGTTAGTCTGATTGCTATTCATATTTTGATCTGTGTCTGATGTTATTCAATAACAGATGAAATTGCTTATTTATGATATGCGTTACCAACTTGTAAAGTGCCTATTTCAGTCTATGAGATAGGTGCTTTTTTTATGATTGGTATTATTAATGTTGTGCTTGCATTAAAGCATGGTTGAAATTTGCCAATCGTAACCTTATTTTAAGACATTACATCATCCATCCTAAAAATGAATTTTATAATCCAATAGAGGTATTCATGTCTGAGGTACCAGCGCTTTCTGTGCAGAATTTATCCAAAACTTATGACAACGGGTTTTCGGCGTTAAAAAATGTCACCTTAACCGTGCCCCAAGGTGGTTTTTTTGCGCTACTGGGGCCAAATGGTGCTGGTAAATCAACGATGATTGGTATTATCAGCTCTTTGTTTCAACCGACTAACGGTAGTGTGCATATTTTTGGTGCTGACCTATTAGCCAATCCTTCGGTGGCCAAGCAGTATTTAGGCATAGTACCGCAAGAATTCAACTTCAATATGTTTGAAAAAGTAGAAGATATTCTGATAACCCAAGCAGGTTATTTTGGTATTTCTGCCAAAGAGTCAAAACCACGTGCCGAGCGTTTACTCAAAGCCTTGGGTCTATGGGATAAACGAGACAGCAAATCGCGCGAGTTATCTGGCGGTATGAAACGACGCTTGATGATTGCTCGCGCGTTGATTCACAAGCCCAAGCTGTTAATTCTTGATGAGCCAACCGCTGGTGTCGATATTGAGTTGCGTCGCTCGATGTGGGAGTTTATGCAGCAAATTAATATTGAAGAAAATACCACTATTATTCTCACCACTCACTATTTAGAAGAAGCTGAGCAGCTGTGTAAGCGTATTGCGATTTTGGATCATGGTGAGATTCGTATTAATACTGAAATGAAAGACTTGCTGGCGCAATTGTCCGTTGAGACCTTTGTGTTAGATTTGACTAAACCGCTCACTCAGCCTTTAGTCATCGATAAAGTAACAGAGATTGCCCAGCCTGATGAGCTGACTGTGGAGGTGACTTTGAGTAAAGGCGAGACTCTCAACTGTGTCTTTGAGCAGCTCACCAAACTTGAAATAGAGGTTGCCAGCATGCGTAACAAATCTAACCGTCTAGAGGAGCTATTTATGCGGCTAGTAGACAAAAACGTTCAGAGTGAGGACAGTATGAAGGAGGCAGGGTTATGAAACAGCCAGTAACTATAGATCCTAATGAGACCATGTCTTGGGCCAAAAAGTGGATTGCTTTTCAAACTATATTAGTAAAAGAGATTCGTCGAATTCTTCGTATTTGGCCACAAACCCTGTTGCCACCGGTCATTACCATGGCTTTATACTTTGTCATTTTTGGTAAGATGATTGGCTCGCGGGTAGGGGAGATGGGCGGCGTACCGTACATGCAGTTTATCGTCCCAGGGCTTATCATGATGGCAGTGATTACCAATAGTTATTCTAACGTGGTATCGAGCTTTTTTAGTGCTAAATTTACAGCCAGTATTGAAGAGCTGTTAGTATCTCCAGTTTCTAAGCACGCCATATTAATGGGTTACATCGGTGGCGGTATTTTCCGCGGTTTGATTATTGCTCTTATCGTCTCTATTGTGGCGCTATTCTTTACTAAGCTGGGTATCGAGCATCTATTTGTCACTATATTTACGGTGCTTGGAACGTCTATCTTGTTCTCGCTTGGCGGCTTTATTAATGCGGCCTATGCACGCTCATTTGATGACATCACTATTATTCCAAGCTTCGTACTGACACCGCTGACCTTTCTTGGCGGGGTTTTTTATTCGATGGAAAACTTATCTACATTTTGGTACAACGTCTCACTATTGAATCCTATCGTCTATATGGTCAACGCATTCCGTTACGGTATCCTCGGTCATTCTGACGTCAACGTTTGGTATTCGATGGCCGCGATTTTTGTATTTTGCGTGGTGTTTTATACTATCTCTTATCGACTACTGAGTAATGGCTCGCGGATTCGCTTGTAGATAAATATTGATCCAACTAAAAAGTTATAGAGAGCAACGTTGATAATAAATAAACCTTGATAGTCAGTAATAAATAACAGTAACGAATAATATTAATAAAAATCAAGTATGGTGAATACTAAATAAAATAGATACGGGTCATAAATTCACAAGGCTGGAAAAATTTTCTCGCTTGCTATGCGGCTGCGCCACTCCAGAGGCTTCGAAACTTTCCCACAGCCCTGCTTACTGTATCCGTTTTAGAGTAGACTAACTGTATTACGAGGAAGTACGAATGAGCATTCATGGTATTTTAGGCGAGCAAACTACCGATTATCCTACTGAGTATAGCCCGCAAACGTTATATCCTATTGCCCGTAGTATTGGGCGTGACGTTATTGGTTGGCAGACAGATAAGTTGACGGTTGGGGTGGATTGGTGGCATGCGTTTGAGATGTCATGGCTCAATCCGCAAGGTATCTCACAGGTGGCGCTGGCACGCTTTAGTATTCCTGCCAGCTCGCCTTATATTGTTGAGTCTAAATCGTTGAAGTTGTATCTCAACAGTATTAACTTTACCGAATTTGACAGCTGGCAACAAGTAAAAACGTTGGTTGCAACAGACTTATCAGCTTGCGTACAAGCAGACGTACAATTCGAGTTATTTGCATTAGACGATGCTCAGTCAGGGTTGTTGATTAGTCAGCCTGAGGGCGTTTGTATTGATAATGCGCTAGCAGGCAGTACGGATAAAGTAGGGCTAAGTATTCATCCTGATGCGTCGTTGCTGAATAGTAATAAAGTAGAATCTAGTACTGTTAAAAAGAACGATAGCGACAATCAGCCATATACTTTTTATTCTAATCTGCTGCGGAGTAATTGTCCGGTGACCAATCAGCCGGATTGGGGCACTTTAGCGGTCATTATGACCAGCACACGCGCAATTGATGATGCCGCTATGCTACGTTATATTTTAAGTTTTCGTCAGCATAATGGCTTTCATGAGCAGTGTGTGGAGCAGATATTTGCCGACTTAAGCCAATATTACGAGCCAAGCAAACTTATGGTACGCGCATGGTACACACGCCGGGGTGGTATCGATATCAATCCTTGCCGAATCAGTGAGCTGTCGTTACTGCCAGCGCCAAGTCGCTTGATTCGGCAGTAATTTGAGTGGTGAGGAAGCAGGTTTGTAAGACAATAATCATCTTTATATGATTTCGGTAATTTCCAACTGAATTATCAAACACAAAAAAAGCGCCTATTTCATTTAATGAGATAGGCGCTTTTGTATTAGCTAAGATTGTCTTATTAAACTATTTAATGCTTACTTTTGCTAAAACCTCTTCACGGTTTAACATTAGCTTTTCATTATCACGGCGATTGACGTACTCGTATTTGTCTTCAGCAAGGTTGCGGTCAGACACGACAATACGGTGCGGAATACCAATCAGCTCAAGATCCGCAAACTTAACGCCAGGACGTTCGTTACGATCATCTAACAAGACATTGATACCAAGCGCCTTTAGCTCATCATATAGCGCTGTAGCCGTTTGCATGACCGTATCTTCTTTGGATTTCATCGGCACAATAGCCACTTCAAATGGTGCGAGAGAATCTGTAACGTTGGGCGTTGACGGCCACATGATGCCAGCTTCATCATAATTTTGTTCGATAGCGGCGGCAATGATACGACTAACGCCAATACCGTAGCAGCCCATCATTAAAGTAACAGGCTTGCCATCTTCACCTGAAACCCTACAATTCATCGCTTGCGAGTATTTATCACCCAACTGGAAAATATGGCCAACTTCGATGCCGCGTTTGATTTTTAGCGACCCTTTGCCATCAGGAGAGGGGTCACCCTCTTTGACGTTACGCACATCAACAATACGAGTGATACTCGCATCTCGTGCCCAGTTCATACCAATAGTATGTTTATTAATCACGTTGGCACCAGTCACAAAATCTGACAAGGTAGCCGCTGAACGATCAACAAAAACAGGCATATCTAAGTCAACACCAATGTAACCTTTATGCAGACCAGCCGCTCTTAATTCTTCATCAGAGGCTAGAGTGAACGGAACATTGGCTTCTTCTATTTTTTCAGCTTTGATGGTGTTTAGTTGATGATCACCGCGCAAAACGATAGCAATCAGCTGCGGCTTTTCGTCTTCGGTATGACCATGTACGATAAGGGTTTTGACTGTGGTTGCTAGTGGCACATCCAAATGTTCAGCAACCATTTTACAAGTCGTCATCTCTTCTGTTAATACATTTTCACGTGCCATTTTGGATGGTTGACGCTCAGCGATGCTAACTGATTCGGCAAGCTCAACGTTCGCCGCATAGTCAGATGAGTCTGAAAAGGCAATATCATCTTCACCGCTATCCGCGAGTACATGGAACTCATGTGAGGCAAAGCCACCAATAGAGCCAGTATCTGCTTGTACGGCACGGAAATCGAGCCCTAGACGGGTAAATATCCGCGTATAGGCGTCATACATGTCATGATAAGTCTTCGCCAGTGACGCCTGGTCAACGTGAAATGAATAAGCGTCTTTCATGGTAAATTCGCGTGCGCGCATTACCCCAAACCGTGGACGAATCTCATCACGAAACTTACCTTGAATCTGAAAGAAGGTAATCGGTAGCTGCTTATAACTGCGTAACTCGCCTTGTGCTAAGTTAGTAATTACCTCTTCATGGGTAGGACCCAGCACAAAATCGCGATCATGGCGGTCTTTAAAGCGTAATAGCTCAGGACCATAATCGTCAAAACGTCCGGTCGTTTGCCAAAGCTCGGCAGGTTGAGTCATGGGCATCAGCACTTCTTGTGCGCCGACATTTTGCATCTCTTCGCGAACAATACGTTCGACCTTTTGTAAGATGCGTAGCCCCATGGGCAACCAAATGTATAATCCAGAAGCGATTTTACGAATAAGACCGGCCCGCACCATCAATTGGCTTGAGGCGATATCGGCATCACTTGGGGTCTCTTTTAACGTGGCAAACAAAAACTGACTGGCTTTCATAAATAAAGCATAACCTTATCAACGATAAAATAAAAAATAAGTAGTAGAAGGCCGAGCATTTGGTCAATGGTTTGATGACCGCCGTAATCTTGCCGTTATAACTACTGCCTATAGGCACAATAACAAGGGGCTAAATTTTGATCAATGTATCAATATTTAGCCCATTTAACGTCTTGTAAACCTGATAAATAAATTTATGTCGATATTTTATCGATACAATCTGACTATGTTAGGTAAACTTTGCTTAAGACGCAATGACTTTTTGACTTTTCCAGCAGAACGGTACAGAAAGGTCAGAATAGGCCCAAAAATAGCAGGGTTATTGACTGATTTTTGACGTATTGTACTCTAAGTTATCTATGTGTTTTTATAAGCAATTGTATAGAAAATTGGTAGTTATTCCTTGAACTTATCTGCAAAATCGTCATTTATATGATATTACTTATTTCTCATTCATAATGTTCATAAGGGTTTTATGAGTGTCTTGATAACCTAAAAGGTAGGATGCATGAAAACTTCTGATAATAGGACACCTGCTGATCCTAGCACCACTTCTAATAAGACGTCTCAATCGAAAAAACCTATTGCAAATGATGTCGTGGTTGTTATTGATTGTCGGTTTAGCAGCATTAGTTGTTGCTATATAGCTCGGTTAATTGGGCTTCAGATGGAATTCAACTGTTTGAAGCCTTTTTTGAATTCAGTTTTTAAATTCAGCGATGGCCAGTTGCCGTGCAGCTTTGTGCTCTACCATCGGTTCTGGATAATCAATTTGGGCAAATTTACCACCCTTTGCTAATTCTTTACGCATCTTATCCTCGCTATACAAGATGCTGGCAGGAATATCTTTTAGCTCAGGCAGCCAGGTCTTGATAAACTCAGCGTCAGGATCGTGAGTCTTGGCTTGGCTAAAAGGGTTCATAATACGGAAGTAGGGTGCAGAGTCTGTACCAGTCGAGGCACTCCATTGCCAGCCACCATTGTTAGACGCAAAGTCGCCATCTATCAGTTGTTGCATAAAATAACGCTCTCCCCAGCGCCAATCAATAAGTAAATCCTTAGTCAAAAACATCGCTGTAACCATGCGCAGACGATTGTGCATGAAGCCAGTGGCATTGAGACAACGCATCGCTGCATCTACTAACGGTACACCGGTCGTACCTGCACACCAAGCATCAAAATTATCCTGATTATATGACCAATTAATACGGCTATCTGTCTCTTTTTTATAAGCATGATGACGAATGAGTTCCGGCTTATCAGATAACACATGACGATAAAAATCTCGCCATGCCAGTTCGCTTATCCAGCGGTTTATATCTGTATTATCGCCTTGGTCATTATTTTGATCGCCTTTATCAGCCTGTGCACTCAAGTGTTGATTGTTAAGCGCCTTAGTCGCTTGCAAGTAGCAATGTCTGGCGCTGACTGAGCCAATCGTGAGATAAGCCGATAGCTGGCTGGTTGCGTGCAAGCTGGGCACGTCACGGCTGACATCATAGTTATCAATATCAGTAGCGATAAATTGATCTAAACGATGACAAGCTTCGATTTCACCAGCTGGATAGTCTGTACGTGCCTGAGTAAGCTGGGCGTCGCTATCAATGTTATCTAATGATACAGGTGTTTGGACCGTTTCTAATCGCTTTTGATAGTCCTTGACGAGCTCTTTACTTAACGTCTCTATGCTCTCAGCGGTATTGGCGCTGGCAGTTATTTGGGTTAGCTCAAGCGGTTTATCATTGGATTGGGTATTTTGTTTTAAGCTATTATTGGTATTGACTGCTTGTGCGTCATGAAGTTGAAGGGAGCTGATATCTAAGGTCTGCCGCCACTTTTTATAAAATGGGGTGAACACCTGATACATGCTGTCATCATTGGTGGTGATGCTATTAGGCGGTAGGATACCTTGGTCATGCCAGCGTATAAATTCGATATCGTTTTTTGCAAGTTGCTTGTTCAATTGCTCATCACGGGCAATCTCACTACCTTCATATTCATGATTGGCCATCACGCAGCTGATCTGCTTAAGATCACACATCTCGATAATGGTATTCGTGCAGTCGTCGAAGTTTTCACAGACTTGCACTGTCAAAGGGATATTCAATTGCTTCTGCAAGTTTGCCGCCAGTTTGGGCAGCGTACGCGCAATCAAATCCACCTGTAGTAATGAGGTATCGTGAGCTTGCCACTGTTCAGGGGTACAAAAGAACAGCGCTGTTACCAAAGCATTATCTGTCCGCGCCCGTTCGCAAAGTGCAGCAAGCGCGGTATTATCGTGAACTCGCAAGTCACGACGAAACCACATCAAATAGTGTGGCTGGGTAGGTACGGTATCAGAGGCTACATCAGCGTCGGTACTGCCAGTAGGTAGCGTGGTTATAGGCATGGGTCATCCTTTTTCTTATCACAAACAAAACTATGAATAAAAGTATGCTAGGATAAGTTTTTGGATGCAATTTATTTGGCATTTAATTAACAAATTATCACCATTTCTTATGATTAATGGCTCATTATAATTTATAATCAATCATTACTGATTGTTAAGATCATATTTAAGGTTATAAAATGCACGTTAAGTTTTGCGGTTTTACCCAGCTGGCCGATATTTATACTGCTGCCCAGTTGGGTGTTGATGCGGTAGGCTTAGTGTTTTATCCGCCAAGTCCACGTGCGGTGACGCAAGCTCAGGCACAAACACTCAGTGCAGCGCTACCCGCCTTTGTCAGTGTGGTGGCCTTAGTAGTCAATATGGCCCATGACGAGCTGGTCGAGCTTGCTGATAATGTCGCTTTTGATATCATCCAATTTCACGGTGATGAGACCCCTGAGCAATGCCAGCAGTTGGCAGGCGCGGTCAATAAGCGTTGGATCAAAGCCTTACGTATCAATACTGACCAAGGTGACCTGAACAGCATGGATAGCGTAAGAGCACAAATAGAGCGCTTTGCCGCTGCCGGTGCCAGTAGTATTTTGCTTGATGCCTATCATCCTAATAAATACGGCGGTACGGGCGCGCGCTTTGACTGGAGTTTGATTCCTCAAAACAGCTCCTTACCTGTTATCTTGGCGGGTGGTCTTGATGCCCAAAACATTGCGGCGACTTCAGATCTACCGATCTATGGCGTCGATGTCAGTGGCGGTATCGAGCATGATAAAGGCAAAAAAGACAGCGCTAAGATGCGTGCCTTTATGAAAGCGGTCAAACGTGATCGATGGCAAAGTGACACTATTCTTGAAACCATTTAGTGTGAAGGAAACTGGTGTGAAGAAAACTGATGTGAAGGAAATATCAGTTTGAGTTAAATAGGGCAAAACTACCCATTTTTAGCTTTAACACCGCCTAGTATTCGTTTCTCTACTTGGTTCTCATTCCGTTTGTTGTAAATGTTAGCCCTCCTCATATCTATATTAAAAAACACCACTTATCGTAGGAATTATCATGAGTCATGTCGACAGCAAAAATGCAACTGATGCTTCATCTGCTACCGAACAATCTATCAATACCTTTACCAATCCAAAAGATGTTAAAGACTTTAACCAATATCCTGATGCTCGCGGGCATTTTGGGGTACACGGTGGACGCTTTGTCTCTGAAACCTTGATGGCAGCGTTAGAAGAGCTGGAAGCGTTATATACCAAAGTAAAAACCGATCCCGCATTTTGGGAAGAATATCATACTGATTTGGTTAATTATGTTGGTCGCCCAACCCCGCTCTATCATGCTAAGCGCTTGAGCGATGAAGTTGGCGGTGCGCAAATTTACTTTAAGCGTGAAGACCTAAACCATACGGGCGCGCATAAAATCAATAACACCATTGGGCAGGCATTACTTGCTAAAATGTGTGGTAAAAAACGTATTATTGCTGAGACCGGCGCAGGTCAGCATGGCGTTGCGACAGCTACTATTGCCGCGCGTTTAGGTCTTGAATGTATCGTGTATATGGGTGCCGATGATGTCGAGCGCCAGAAGATGAACGTCTATCGTATGCGTCTGCTAGGGGCAACCGTTGTGCCAGTGACTTCTGGCTCACGTACGCTTAAAGACGCGATGAACGAAGCCATGCGTGATTGGGTCACTAACGTTGACAGCACTTATTATATTATCGGTACCGTAGCAGGTCCGCATCCTTATCCGCTGCTAGTACGTGACTTTCAGGCGATTATTGGTAAAGAAACCCGTATTCAACATTTAGAAAGAACCGGTAAATTACCAGATGCCTTGGTTGCTTGTGTTGGTGGTGGCTCTAACGCTATTGGCCTATTCTTTGACTTCCTAAACGATACTGAAGTGGAAATGTATGGTGTGGAAGCGACTGGTGATGGTATCGAGACCGGTCGCCATTCAGCGCCACTCGCGGCAGGACGCATTGGGGTCTTACATGGCAACCGTACTTATCTAATGGCTGATGATGACGGTCAGATTCAAGAAACTCATTCTATCTCAGCTGGACTTGATTACCCAGGTGTTGGCCCTGAGCATAGCTTCTTAAAAGATATGAAGCGTGTTAAGTATGTCGGTTGTACTGATAAAGAAGCGCTAGCTGGCTTCCATGAATCGACCCGTAAAGAAGGTATTATCCCAGCGCTTGAAACGGCTCATGCGGTCGCTTATGCGCTTAAACTTGCTAAAACTATGACTCCTGACCAGACTATCGTTGTTAATATGTCTGGTCGCGGCGACAAAGATTTGCATTCTGTTATGAAAGCGGAAGGTCTTGAGTTTTAGAGTCCTATAAGCTGTAGTAATTTTAAATAGGGTAATTGCATAATTAGTGATTGCCCTATTTGATAATCACTATTAACTATGTGAATTATTAGCTACTGATCATCCAAAAAGTCGCTGTGCAAAGATTAGCAACTGCTCAAAGTCCGATAATTGCGTGAAATATTTAAAAATTATAAGAGACCACTATGACCCGAATTGAAACCACCTTTGATACCTTAAAAACCCAAAACAAAAAAGCCTTGATTCCTTATGTGATGGCAGGCGATCCCAATCCCCAAACTACTGTAGGCTTGCTACATGATTTAGTTAAGCATGGCGCGGATATGATTGAAATTGGCTTGCCGTTCTCAGACCCTATGGCCGATGGTCCAACGGTAGCACTAGCCGCAGAACGTGCTCTAGCAGCAGGTACCAGTACCCGTGGTGCGCTGAAGATGGTCGAAGAATTCCGCAAGCAAGATATTCAAACGCCCATTATCCTAATGGGTTATCTTAATCCAGTTGAGATTATCGGCTATGATAACTTTGTCGCCTTATGTGAGCAGTCAGGAGTAGATGGCATTTTGATGGTCGATTTACCGCCAGCAGAAGCCGGAAGCTTTACCCAGCATCTAACCGATCATTCGATGAATGAAATTTTCTTATTATCGCCAACGACTTTGGCTGAGCGTCGTCAGCAAGTGCTGACTCATTGTGGTGGCTATATTTACTACGTGTCGCTCAAAGGTGTGACCGGTTCAGCCACGCTTGATACCGATGATGTGGCGACCCAAGTGCAAGCCATCAAAGCGCAAACTGACTTACCTGTGTGTGTGGGTTTTGGTATTCGTGATGGTGT
>Ga0209414_1001359_pt1 | contig 11573 bp, 9 predicted proteins | sample LakVidmifraction_4_FD_181154 | JGI IMG/M metagenome (GOLD analysis project Ga0209414, IMG submission 181154) | Hypersaline microbial communities from Lake Vida, Antarctica - Brine Hole Two &gt;0.2 micron (SPAdes) (version 2) | ecosystem: Environmental > Aquatic > Non-marine Saline and Alkaline >... | reverse complement strand
TATTAACTAATTTTAAAAGTATAAACTTTCCTGATTAATGTCGATCGGTTTTAAACAATATTAACGGTTAAAATATTTTATATTCATCAGATTAAGAAAGTTTTCAATAAACATCGGAAATTCTGCTGCTTTCTATTATCTACCGCCTATTTTAAAGCAATTCCACCTCGGCATTTGGTTGAAATAAATAAATTTTACCGGTGGCCATTTCCAGGCACTCATAGCGCTTTCTTCGTTTTATTCCCTTTTTAAAAATTTTGCCGTTATAAATACGAAAAACTCCGCCGCTGGGCAATTCAAAAATATAATTATTATCGTTCTCAGGATCAAATTTTTTCAAAGCGACCGAAAGATGTGCGTCAGTATCTCCGCTGGCCTTCGGATTTTTAAAATGATTTGCTATTAACGGTAACAATTGGCTTGGAAATATTTCCGGTTGGATAAATGGCAACATTAACTGTTGAAAAGTCAACTTCCATTCCTGCCCGTGGGGCAGAATTCTCCTCCCAAATCTTTCAAAAGCCACCAAATGTGAAATTTCATGTACCAGGGTTATCAAAAACCGAAATTTATTCAAATTTGAATTCACGGTAATTTGATGAACCCCATCTGGCATTCTTCTATAATCCCCATGTCTAGTAACCCGTTCATTTACAACTTTAAGATGAATGCCGTTTTCTTCAATCAACGTAAAAATTGCTCTAACGGAATGGCTCGGAAGGTATTTTTCAAGAATTTCGTTCATGAAATTATTTGTTATGGAGTAGAGTTTGAAACCTGTAACAATTTTCCATTGTAATATTTTTGACCGTTTAAACTGAAATCTACAATATATTTGGCCATTTCCATAGCCGACAAGGGTACTTTATACCCGGGGAATGCTTCTTCCAACATTTCAGTTTGAACTGCACCAAGGGCCAACACATTAAAGGAAGGGCCATTTTCTTTATATTCCTCAGCCAGAAGTTCGGTTAAAGTAATAAGTGCTCCCTTACTGGAGCTATATGCCGATAAACCTGCGAATTTCACGCTCCCTTGCACGCCGCCCATACTGCTGATATTAACAACGTGACCACTTGCCGGCATCAACGGAAGTATTTTTTGAATGACACCTACCACCCCAAAAACATTAGTGTTGTATATGTTCTTAAATTCTTCTACACTCGACTTTAAAAAGGGTTTATTTAAGATCGCTCCGGCATTGTTAACAAGAACGTCAACATTCTTCCATTCTGATCCTATATATGCAACCACTTTTTCCAGAGAATCTTCCCTGGTAATATCACAGGAAATAGAATGAACATTTTTCAATTTTAAAGCTTCAACAGGCTCTATATTTCTGGAAAGAGCCAATACCTTATTCCCGGCTTTGGCAAATAATTTTACCATTTCAAGTCCTATTCCGCGGCTAGTTCCCGTAATTATAACGTGTTTCATAATTGGTTCAATTTAATTTCTTTTTCTGATGTATTTGCCATTTTATAAAGCCCGGGGACCACACTTTGGATGAGGTGTGCAATATATGAAAAATCCATCTTTTCAGCTCCATCTGAAACGTGATGGTAATAATCGTAATTTGTAAAATCAAAAGTGCTGATGGTTTGTGCGGGGACATTAAATTTCTGAAAAAACGGATAATTATCACTTCTTTCAAATAGCTTGTATTCATTGGCTCGCGGTAAAAATCCCAATATCTTTGAATTGGAATATTCGTTAAATTTTTCAGCCAGATTAGATCCTTCGAAACCCGTTACATAAGCGAGATAATTTTCATCCTGCATTGGCACGCCAATCATTTCAAAATTGACCATTGCATATAAATTCAATCCTTCTGAATTTAATTTTTCCGCAATATGTTTCGATCCCAGAAGGCCCATTTCTTCAGCAGAAAACAGCACAAAAAGCAAGCTTCTTTTATTGTCTTTTATTTTTGAAAAGTGTTTTGCTAATTCTAATACCCCCACCGTTCCTGAGGCATTGTCATTGGCGCCATTGGCGATAGAATCTCCATTGATCTCTTTCCCGACACCTATATGATCATAATGTGCACCAAGGATGATGAACTCGTTTTTTAATACAGGATCACTTCCTTCCAAAAATCCAATTAAATTATACCCGGTATTATTGCCAATCTCAAAAGAATCCCGATAGGTTTTATAGTAGGGTTTTACATTGTTTTCCTCAAACACGATTTCAATGAAAACAGCTGCTTCTTCAATTCCCTCTGTACCGGTTTCACGTCCACGAAGCTTATTGGAGGACAAATATTCCAAATTTTTCTTAACAGAAGCTTCCAAAATTACAGGATTGGGTGCCTTGATATCTCTTTCAGAGATTATCGTTTTTTCCAAGGTAGCATTTTGGGTTAAATTACAGGCTGTTGAAACAGTTAAAACGGCAATAACCCCAATCTTATATAAAGCATTCCTCATAGGGTTAAAGATAAAAAAATCCCGCAATAGTGCGGGATTTTGAATATTTATTTTCCTTTTCAACCTAGGTTTTAGGCCAACATGGTTACTGGATTTTCCAGGTAGCTTTTCAGGGTTTGTAAAAAAGCGGAACCTGTTGCTCCATCTACGGTTCTATGATCGCAGGCAAGGGTAAGTTTCATTGTATTTCCCACAACTATCTCACCATTTTTAACCACCGGTTTTTCAACTATAGCCCCTACAGACAGGATTGCTGAATTGGGTTGATTTATAATGCTGGTAAATTCTGTAATTCCGAACATTCCCAAATTGGAAACAGTAAATGTACTGCCTTCCATTTCCTGAGGCTGCAATTTTTTATTACGCGCTTTCCCTGCCAGGTCTTTTACCTGCGCACCAATTTGCGTCATAGACATTTGGTCTGCAAAACGTACAACAGGAACCAGAAGTCCGTCTTCTACCGCTACTGCAACCCCCATGTGAATGTGTTTCGCAATTCTGGTAGTTTCCCCGGTCCATTGTGAATTCACCCTTGGATGCTTGCGCAGTGCCATTGCTGATGCTTTTATCACCAAATCGTTATAGGAAACCTTCACATCCGGAAGCTCGTTAATTTGTTTTCTTGAAGCAATTGCACCTTCCATATTCACCTCAATAGTAAGATAATAATGAGGAGCATTGAATTTTGACTCTCCCAGGCGTTTTGCAATAGTCTTGCGCATTTGGGAATTTTTAATTTCCTCAAATTCTTCTTCACCTGCAGCAACGTATGGTTGCACTTCTTTTGCCTCAGCTTTTACACCTTCAGAAACACTAGCCGGCTTGGCTTTTTCTGATGGTTTAAAGGCTTCAATATCTTTCTTTACAACCCGGCCATTCTCACCTGATCCCTTTACTTCAGAAATATCTATCCCCTTATTCTCAGCCATTTTTTTGGCTAATGGAGAAGCAAAAATACGTTTATCACTATGTGCTTGTGAAGCTTTGCTCTCTCCTGAAGTTTCGCCTTCTTTGGGCTTTTCTTCTGAAGATCCTTTATCTAAGACAGGGGATTCTTTCGTAGAGCCGGCCTTAAGACCAATCTTCGAAATATCGGTGCCTTCCGGACCAATTATAGCCAGAAGAGTATCGACCTTTGCCGATTCTCCTTCCTGGAGTCCAATTTTTAGCAAGGTTCCATTATAGAAGGATTCAAATTCCATTGTGGCCTTATCGGTTTCAATTTCGGCTAATATATCGCCTTCCTCAACTTTATCGCCTTCGTGTTTGATCCATTTGGCTACAGTACCTTCCTCCATGGTATCGCTCAATCGCGGCATGTTTATTACCTGAACCCCTTCCGGAATTTCTCCGTCTTCATCTGAATCTTCATCTTCTGAAACGCTCTCACTATCCTTTACTTCATCTTCAGAATCTTTCTTATTCTCCTTGTCATCAGATTTTTTTCCACCCTCCAACAACGCAGAAATATCTTCACCCTTTTCACCAATTATGGCCAAAAGTGTATCTACGGGGGCAGTTTCGCCCTCTTCAAGTCCTATATACAAAAGGGTTCCTTCAGAAAAGGACTCAAATTCCATTGTGGCTTTATCAGTTTCAATTTCAGCAAGAATATCTCCTTCCTCAACTTTATCGCCTACTTTTTTTAGCCATTTTGCGACAACCCCTTCTTCCATGGTGTCGCTTAAACGAGGCATATTAATTATTTCTGCCATAATTTATTCTGCTTTATGTGATATAAATGGGTAATCCTTTTGTTCGTACACCATATCGTACAACGCGTTTTTATCCGGATATTCAGATTCATCGGCAAATTTTTCGCATTCGCTCACCCGTTCTTTAACACGCTTATCAATTTCCTTAATTTCCTTATCTGTAGCGTACTTTTTATCTTTAATAATCTCGAGCACCTGAGAAATCGGATCTATTTTTTGATATTCGGCAACTTCATCTTTGGTACGATATTTTTGAGCATCACTCATAGAATGACCTCTGTAGCGATATGTTTTCATTTCTAAAAAAGTAGGTCCACCACCTTTACGCGCCCTTTTAATAGCTTCGTCCATAGCCTCGGCTACTTTTATAGGATTCATGGCATCTACGGGTCCACAAGGCATATCATATCCCAAACCTAATTTCCAGATTTCTGTGCTTTTGGAGGTACGGGCTACCGATGTTCCCATTGCATAACCGTTATTCTCCACGCAAAACACTACAGGTAATTTCCAGTTAACTGCCATATTCAGGGTTTCGTGTAAGGATCCCTGACGGGCAGCGCCATCCCCTAAAAAGGTTAAGGTAACCGCATCTCTTTTAAAATATTTATCGGCGAAGGCAAGCCCGGCCCCTAAAGGTATCTGTCCACCTACAATTCCATGACCTCCATAAAAGCGGTGCTCTTTAGAAAAAATATGCATAGAACCACCCATTCCTTGGGAAGTCCCTGTTTTTTTTCCGTAAAGTTCGGCCATCACCCTTTTAGGATCTACTCCCATCCCAATTGGCTGAACGTGGTTCCTGTAAGCAGTGATCATGCGGTCTTTTGTGAGATCCATAGCGTGTAATGAGCCACACAATATTGCTTCCTGCCCATTATATAAGTGTAAAAATCCTCTTACTTTCTGTTGAATATAAACCTGGGCAAGCTTGTCTTCAAACTTACGCCAAAACAACATATCCTCGTACCACTTCAAATAGGTGGCTTTAGTAATCTTCTTCATGTGCAAATTAATTTAAGGCCGAACAGTGGAATTTGTAAGGCAGGCACAAAAATACTGTTTTCAATAGGAAATGAAAACAGTTTTTTGCTAAAAAATATCGAAATCGTTATAGATAGGAACCATCAAACCCAAGCGGCAATAAATCTTTCAAAGAATTTGATTTTACAACGTTACCTCCTTCTCCCATAAAATAGATTTCTATTGGGGTTTCCTGTTTCACTTCATATTCAGAAATCGCCTGCCTACAGGCACCGCAGGGCGGAATTGGAATTACAAGATGATGGTTCATGGATTTTGCCGAAATGGCAATTCTCTTGATCTTAGCATCGGGAAATTTAGCCCCCGCATAATAAATAGCAGTGCGCTCGGCGCATAAACCAGAGGGATAAGATGCATTTTCCTGATTGCTTCCGGTTACAATTTCTTTATTATCGAGCAGGATTGCTGCACCCACTTTAAATTTTGAATAGGGAGCATAAGCAGTATTTCTTGCCTCAAATGCTTTCTCCATTAAATGTTGCACTTCTTTGGGAAGTTTTTCAAATGAATCAAAGACTTCAAAAACGGCTACTATAGTAATAGTTTTCATTAATTTTTTGATTTTTTTGGCGCCCGATATATAAAAATGTCACCTCTGATTATTTAGGATAACCGGGGAAATATATAAATTAAATTCTATTAATTTTCCCTATATTCTTCACCAAAATTGAAAGTTAGTCCAAACCGAAGTGTTCCTTCCAGTGGGCTCACAACATCTGAGGTAGAAAATAAGTAAGAAACATCAATTATAACCGGGGCATATTTAAACCCGGCTCCAATAGCTACAAATTTCCTGGAACCTTTGGTATCACTTTCATTAAAATAACCAGTCCTTAATGAAAAGGCTTCCTGAAAAACATATTCAGCGCCAAAGGCCCAGGTAATTTCCTTTAATTCTTCTGAAAATCCATCGGGTGCATCGCCAAAGGATTTAAAAATACCTTCAATAGAGCCTATGCTGTTATATTCCTCTTCATCTGCCCTATCAATTACACCGTCATTATTAAAATCCTGCGGAGTAGGAACCAGTAGTTTATTGAATTCTACATAAGTACCCAATCTGTTTGAAGCATCGAAAATAAAGTCAAATCCGGCTCCTGCTTTTAAATTTGTAGGAATGAAATTTTCCTGTCCTACCTCGTCATATTTTATTTTGGGCCCAATATTAGAAATATTAAAACCTGCCCGAAATCTTCCGTCAAAATTATTAAAATATATATTCGGACCCTGATAAAATCCTGCCACATCAACTCCAAAGGTAGAAGCTGCGGTAGCATCTTCGTTATTGACAGACAGTCTCAAATCCGACCGCAGATAACGACCTGCAACAGCCATGGAAAAATTATCACTTAATCGCAAGGCATAAGAGAGGTCCAGGGTAAGTTCATTAGGACTTAACAACAAAGGCAATTCTTCAAATCCTCCCTGTGTTTCGATTGATCCCAGACTGAAATACCTTAAACTGGCCGCGACAGCGCTGCGTTCATCCAACCGGTTAAAATAGGTGAGATTCCCCAAAAATATATCGTTCACAATATTACTAAGGTAAGGAGTATAAGCAACTCCCACTCCTTGCTGACTTCTTATAAACGCGTATTTTGCCGGATTCCATTGTTGTGAAAAGGCATCGGCAGAAGTGGCAACACCCTGATCACCCATCCCGGCAGCTCTGGCATCGGCGGCAATTAGCAGGAAAGGAACCGCAGTAGTAATCACCCTATCCCTTTCTTCCTGTGAAAAAACTTGAAAATTTGACAGTAATGCAAAACTGAGAGCCAGCATGGTAATATTTCTCATCACAATATTAATTATGTTCAACAAATATATATTTTTATTCTTGTTAAGAGAGTAACCTCCTATTAATTTTACGTTTAAAATTAATAGGAGTTCATAAAAACAATCTGGCTTTAATATAACTCGATCTTTATATTTTTATTGCCTAATTTCTTCAATATTTTATATTTATCACAAAAATATTTTATTTCACCAGTCCTTTCCTTAATTTTTTAATGTCATATTACTTTTTAAAATTTACCGTTCAAAAAAAATGTGTAAATTGGATAATCGAAGGTTTTTCAATCTGATAAAATAATCTTGTACTTTTCGCGTTAATTACTATATTGCAAAGCCTAAATTACTACATAAATAGAATAAAATATGAGGACCAGTGTAGCCTTTAAAATACTATTTACTATCGCTATTGGCGCTAGTATTTTCAGTTGTAATAAGTCAAACAACAAAGATAACTCACGGGCAACCGGATGGGATGTCAACTCCAAAGATGGCGGTTTTCAGTACAATACTGATTATGAGGAACAAGAAACAGGTCCAGGCCTCGTTTTTGTTGAAGGAGGAACCTTTACAATGGGTAGGGTTCAGGATGATCCAATGCATGATTGGAACAATACCCCAACTCAGCAACACATCCAGTCCTTTTACATGGATGAGACCGAGGTTACCAATATGATGTATATGGAATACCTGGATTGGTTAAAAAACGTATTCCCTCCCAGTGAAGAAAATTACAAGCATATCTATTCCGGTGCTGTACCGGACACATTAGTTTGGAGAAACCGCCTTGGTTTTAACGAAACTATGGTAAATAATTACTTACGCCACCCGGCTTATGCAAATTATCCTGTTGTAGGGGTGAGTTGGATTCAGGCAATTGAATTCAGTAAATGGAGGACCAATAGGGTAAACGAACTTATTCTGGAAGATGGAGGATACACAAAAGAAGGAGCTCGTTATAATGATGTAGATGGGGCAACAACCTTTGATACCGAAACTTATTTAAACGCTCCCACAAAGGCTTACGGAGGAAATGATGAAATAACCCGTGGGGGTAAAAATTCAGATAAATTGGGAACTAATCCCGACGAAGGAGAAGCCAAAAATATTTACATTCAACGAAAAGACGGAGTTCTTTTACCAGAATACAGATTGCCAACCGAAGCAGAATGGGAGTATGCAGCCTTAGCATTAGTTGGAATAAGAAGTTACAATGTGTACCGCGGCAGAAAAAAATATCCATGGGATGGTCAATACACCAGATCAGGTAATGCGAAAACTCAAGGCGATCAGTTAGCTAACTTTAAACAAGGCGCTGGAGATTATGGGGGAATAGCAGGATGGAGCGACGATGGTGCCGATATTACAGCCGAAGTTAAAACATATCAACCCAATGATTATGGATTATACGACATGGCCGGAAACGTTTCCGAATGGGTGTTGGATGTTTACAGACCTATAGTTGATGATGAATTTAACGATTTTAACTATTATCGTGGAAATGTTTATACCAAAAATGAAATAAATGACGATGGCTCAGTTAAAGTTGTAACTCCGGAGAATATCGCTTACGACACTTTAAGCAATGGTAAAATCGTGGCTCGGGCACTACCAGGAGAATTGGCTCAGGTACCTATTGGTGAAATGGATACCTATTTAAGAACTAATTTTTCCAAGAGCGATAACAAGAATTTTCGTGACGGGGATAAAAGTTCTTCAAGATATTTCCAGCCCTTTAATGAAATTACAAGTGCTTCAAAAAGAATGTATAACTCTCCTCAATTTGATACCGATACAGATAGTTTAGGTAATGCTAAGCCTGAATATGATGAAGCAGATAGAACCACTTTAGTAAGTGATGAAGCGAGAGTTTATAAAGGAGGTTCTTGGAGAGACCGTGCCTATTGGCTAGATCCCGCACAAAGAAGGTATTTCCCTCAGGATATGGCCACAGATTATATTGGTTTTAGAAACGCAATGTCCAGAGTTGGTTCAAAATCAAAACAAAAAAACAAAACGGCAAGAAACAAATAATTTATAAACCATTATTAAACGGTTTAAAAAGTACAATATTCGTAAAGCTGTCCCGAAGTTTAGTGAGGTTCAGTTTCTTATAACAGGGCTCCCTTTTATAAGATCTCATAAAATCCCATTGAAAATTTATTTCAGGGATAAAAATGAGAGTAACGAATTAGTATCTTTTTAAACCGTTTCTTATTTTATATTTTTGGCTAATGAATATCCAGGAACTGCATCAATTATTCCTTAAAAGCAACGGAGTGGCAACAGACACACGATGTATTGAGCCCAACCAACTTTTTTTTGCTCTTAAAGGGGATAACTTTAACGGAAATAAGTTCGCTTTAGAGGCTCTTAAAAATGACGCAGGATATGCAATTATAGACGAGAATGAGTATGCCAAAACCGAACAGTTTATAACAGTAACGAATGTCCTTGAAACTCTTCAGGAACTCGCGAATTATCACAGGAACTATTTAGGCGTTCCAATCCTTGCTATAACGGGCAGTAACGGAAAAACGACCAGTAAAGAATTGATCGATGCAGTGCTGAGTAAAAAATTCAATACAGTCGCTACTGTTGGAAATTTAAACAATCATATTGGTGTACCTCTCACACTTTTATCCATGAATAAGACCACAGAATTCGGAATTGTGGAAATGGGCGCAAATCATCCAAAAGAAATTGAAAGTTTATGCAAAATAGCCCAACCGGATTATGGATATATCACCAATTTCGGGAAGGCACATCTGGAAGGTTTTGGAAGTATTGAAGGGGTAATAGCTGCCAAAAGTGAACTGTACAACTATTTAAAAGAGAACAATAAATTCCTGTTCCTGAATGCAGATGACCCAATTCAACAAAAGCAACTTTCTTATAAAAACAGTTTTTCCTTTGGAAGTTCCAAGTCCAATATTCCTGTTGAATACATTATAGACAAGGAATATGCAGAAGTGCAATGCAACGGAATTGTTTTCAACAGTTTCTTGCCGGGAAATTACAATGCCATAAATATGGCAGCAGCTATTTGTGTCGGGCATTATTTTGAAGTACCCGTCAAAAGCATTAAAGAAGCTATCACAAACTATACTCCTCAAAATAACCGATCCCAAATTATTGAATTAGGAAAGACCACGCTTTTAATGGATGCCTATAATGCTAATCCCACCAGTATGAAGGCCGCTTTAGAGAGTTTCAATAAATTTCCGGCAAATAATAAGGTTGCCATTTTAGGAGATATGTTTGAACTGGGAGCAACTTCAGAAAAAGAGCATCAGGATCTGGTGACTTATCTCGAAAATTTGAATTTCAGTAGGGTTTTCCTTGTTGGAACCAATTTCAAAAAAGCAAAGGCAAATTCTCCAAAGATTCAACAATTTGAAAAATTTCAGGAACTGGAGGAGGCAATCATATCTACTGATCTCCAAAATACGAAAGTATTGATAAAGGGATCCAGGGGAATGGCACTCGAGCGCTTGCTGGATGTTTTTAAGAGGAAGTAGCAACTATCCGATAACTGGGAAATTAAAAAAAAAGTGGGTGATACTGGGCTCGAACCAGCGCCCCCTAACTTGTCGAGGTAGTGCTCTGAACCAACTGAGCTAAGAAAATTTTAGTGGTAAAATTAGTATCTTCTTGTCATTACCCCAAATTATACCGTACTTTATGTCCCTGTTTTTTTTGAGATAAGAGAAATAATTTAATAGTTTAAACTAAAATATGGTGGGTGTACATATTTATGTTTGTTTTCAATCTACTTAAATGATAAAACGGAGTTTTTAATTCATTGTAAAATGAATTAAAAACTCCGTAAGAATAAAAAAGTATTCATTTTTTTATTCTTACGGAGTTCAATTTACCTTCTCAGGTTAATAATCGATAGCTTTTATTTCTTCTTGCTAAAGTCGGTTTTAATATATACACCTAGCACTAGACGGTCATAAGCTATTGTTTCGAAGCTTTGTTTTAAATACCCCATTTGTACGTTTAGGTTTTTATTAAATTTATACCCTAAAGATGCATTCATCCTGTTTTGGGAGAAAGCCTTTTTTTGTAAGTTCAAAATAATTTCATCATAAACATTCAAGAAAAGGGTTTTTGATAGTGGAATAATGGCCTGTAATCGGTAACGCATTCTTTGTTGAAAGTCGTTAGGTTTATTTGCGAAATTTAAAAAACGATGTTCCAGTCTGTAACGGTGAATAAGCTTTACTTTTCCAATGCTATTCTTTAATGTAAGCTGCTCGAAAATACGATTCTCGTTTATATTGTTTTCTTCAACAAGATCTTCGAAAGTGTTATCGATATTTAGTCTAAAATATCCTAAAGTTCCAGTAAGCATAGGGCTGAAATTGTAATTTAACCCTAGTAATCCCAATCCGATTTGTAAATTATCAGTTGTTTCATACAAACGCAATTGAGCCATAGTAGTTATGCTAACTTTTTCTGAAATTTTATTTGAGACAGCTACTGTATACCAAGCCCCGAATTCTTGCTCCCCATTTTCTTGTCCAAAGCTATTGAAAGCGAAAAGGCTTAATGCGAATAATAATATGTGTTTTTTCATTATAAT